>Ga0307980_1000032_pt1 | contig 70508 bp, 68 predicted proteins | sample OrgLakmetage1060_FD_201817 | JGI IMG/M metagenome (GOLD analysis project Ga0307980, IMG submission 201817) | Saline water microbial communities from Organic Lake, Antarctica - #1060 | ecosystem: Environmental > Aquatic > Non-marine Saline and Alkaline > Saline | place: Antarctica: Organic Lake... | reverse complement strand
AGCGCTTTCATTAGAGTTATTCTTTGTCTTGATTAGCATGATGAAATGCTGTGCCAATAGCGAGTCCCATGCCAGCACCTGTAGCGATACCAATTCCTAAAGTGAAAGGTAAGATATCGAAAATAACGCCAATACTGGTTCCAAGTGCAAGGCCTATGCCTGCACCATAAGAGATTCCCAGACTTAAATATTTATTGCGTGATTTACTATTTTCGTCATCAGATTTTTGAGTCATCATTTTATCCTCCAGTGTGAGTTAAGAATTATGGTTATTTAGCCACCTTAGCCATCTGCGTAAGTTGTAGCGCACGAATTTGGCATGTGTATCAAAGGGGTGCCTGGATGGGAGACTCTCCCCCCAACGGCGATTCGTGGCCAGTTTGGATGCGGGAGGGAGGTGCGGGAGTTTTTGAACAGCTCTATGTAGCTCAGCACTACGGTAGGAGCGAGTTCGACACCAACCTTTTTCATGTGATCGCCACTGCTCTTAGTGACCCGTCAGTTTTTGAACTCTACGAGCGCGATGGCGGCGCTGTTGGCGGTGATTTCGATATGAATGGCTCCACCTCAACAGTCATGGTGCTGGCCCTAGCTAAAGAGTTGCAAGAGCGTCAGGGGCTCTCTGAAGCTGAGTCTCTTGGGCTCGTCTTGACGGCCGCGGATATGCGGTATTCAGCGACTGCTTTCCAAGAGGTTTTTGGGATGAGCCTGGACGATTTTTACATCTCGCTCGCTCAGTACCCGGCGATGGAGAGTGGTGAGGACTGGTTTGAGGGAACCGTGGTTGATGCGTCGGGAATTATGCCCAGCAAGGATTTGACCCTGGGGGAGATTCTGCAATCGTCTGACTAATGGTTCGAAAAACCGACGCATCGCTTTCTTGCCCCTAACAATGCTGAATTCCTTGCTGGCGCTTTGGTTGGAGTGGATTTAGAGCTTCTTGCGCCTTCTTTGGTGGAGTAGTGTTTTTTTGCTTTGGGATAACTGGCATCCATTTACTTCGAAGTTTGAACCAGTGCCTTTTGGCAATAACGGGGAGGTACACACATCCGTTGCAGTATTTATTTTCGTTGTAGATTTAGATAAAACCCGTACACGCTGACCAGCTTGGCGCATCCTGGCCTAATATATAGGCTATACAGCGCCGCTGGCATTTACTCAAACCCACTGTCGATCACCCTTGGTTATTCGGCAGCAACCCCACGAGAGATAAAGGTGCAATTCAGTGACTAACCACGAACTTGTTCTAGAACTTAATGAGATAACAGTGTTGATGGCAATTTCATCGATCGGGATAATGGCGCTAATAGGGATGTTCGTATTCATGTCTGTTGATGCAATCCTTGGAAAAGGCTCTCGGTAAACAGCCTGGTATTTCTAGCGCAGGTGCTCGAGGAAAACCCTGGGCGCTGATAGAAGCACGTGGGCAGGAGGTTCTTTACTGAGCGCTGTACAGCTCTTGAACCAGCACTGGCTCGGTGAGCTTGCCGTCAATAAAAGCCAAGATTCTGGCGACTGTGGGCGCGTCATTGTGGGTCTGCCACAAAGCCCTCGATTCCCAAGCTTCAATAAAAAATAACTTGCCCGTTACCTCGTCGTAGAGGTCGTAGAAGAGGCAACCTGGCTCCAGGCGAACCTCCTTAGCTACTTCTAACAACAGCTCACGTACTTCTTTGAGGTGCTCAGGGTTTGGCGTGAAAGTGGCAACTACAGTGCAATTTGTCATAGCTGCAGGTTACAGCAGCCAGTTGCTTAGGCTGTTAGCTTGAGCGACTTCGCCGTCGCTTTCATGGTTTTTTTTGCAAGAGCCGCGTCCTCATTTAGGTTCTTGCCGAAGCTTGGAATTATTTCTCTTATTGCTTTTTTCCAGCCTGGGAATTCTTCCGGTGTCATCTTTTCAAGGACATCCAGCATCACGCTTACACTAACTGACGCTCCTGGGCTAGCACCTAGCAGCCCGGCAATTGTGCCGTCCTGGCTAGAGATAACCTCGGTGCCAAACTGCAGCGATCCGCCACGGCCATTTGGCTTAATAACCTGGGCCCGCTGGCCGGCCTCGTAGTAGGACCAGTCCTTAGGGGATGCATCAGGAACAAACACTCGAAGAGCTTCGAATTTGCGCTTCTTTGACTTAGTTACCTCTAAGAGCAAATACTTCACGAGACTCAGGTTTCTCAATGCCACCGAGAGATAGGAAGTTATGTTCTTGATTCGAATGGACAAGGGGAGGTCTAAAACGGAACCATTCTTCAAAAACTTTGGATTGATGCCCGCGAAAGGTCCGAAGAGAAGGCTGGTTTTACCATCAACAACTCTGGTATCAAGGTGCGGAACTGACATTGGGGGGGCGCCAACGTCCGCCTGCGAGTAAACCTTTGCTTGATGGCTTGCAACGATCTCAGGATCATCAGTTCTTAGAAAGTGACCACTAACCGGGAAGGTGCCGTAGCCATCGATTTCTGGAATGCCGGATTTTTGCAATAGTTTCAGTGCGTAGCCTCCAGCGCCTACAAATACCTTGTCGGCATGCACAATGTGACCCGGGGAGCCACCAAACCATAGCTGCCATTTTTTGTTCTCAGACTGAATAGCCGATTTAACTTCCGTGCCTGTTTCGAGTCGCATGCCATTTTCGACGAGCCAATCAATCATTTGCTTGGTCATTGCACCGTAATCAACGTCGGTTCCCTGGTCCGTGAAGGTTGCGGCCACTTTTTCATCGCCTCTGCCAGCCATCATTAACGGAATCCATCCTGAAAGCTGCTCAAAATCATCCGCAAACTTCATGCCGGTGAATAGTGGTTGTGCATTCAATGACTCGTGCCTTCTCCTGAGATAGTCGACGTCTGCATCACCGCGAACGAAAGTCATGTGAGGGACTGTTCGGATAAAAGTCCTTGGGTCTTCAAGAGCGCCCAACTTCACCAAGCTGGACCAGAACTGTCTGGAAACTTGGAATTGCTCGTTTATAGCCACAGCTTTAGCGGGATCCGGTAACGAACCATCATTGGAGTCAGGCATGTAGTTGAGTTCACAGAGGGCTGCGTGACCAGTACCGGCGTTGTTCCAAGGGTTTGAGCTCTCCGCTGCAACTTCATCTAGTCGCTCATACATAACAAGAGAAATACTTGGGTCAAGTTTTTTTAGCAGTACGCCGAGGGTGGCAGACATAATTCCGCCGCCGATTAGGGCAAAGTCGTATCTTTCAATCTCACTCACCACACAAGGGTAATCGCTCTAGAGGACAGTTACGCCCAAAAGTGAGCCAATTCCATAGGAAATTCCCATTGTTAAGGTGCTAATTGCCACGTTTCTGGCAATTGATCTAAGTACAGGAGTGCCGCCAGCCCAAGCTGCCCACCAGCCTGTGATTGCAAGGGCGACTGCAACACTAAAAAAAGTCGCTGGAATATTTGAATTTTGCCAAGGGCCCGCTATCGCAATTAGCGGTAATGCCGCTCCTGCGATAAAGGCAATCAGCGATGACCAGGCCGCAGTCCACGGGCTTGCGTTGACAGCTTCCTCTTCTCGACCATGGGCTATTTCTGTGTCGCGCTGCGCGCTAACGCTAATGAATTCTCCGCCGCCCATCGATATCGCTCCAGCAACAACCGCCGCCAAACCAGCAAGGAGAACGACCTCATAGCTAGCACCTGCTGCGGCAACCCCAATGACCAATCCGGACACTGAAACAATTCCATCGTTTGCGCCGAGCACTGCCGCTCTAAGCCAATTGAGCTGAAACTCAAGTTTTCGCTCGATGTTTTTATCCATAGCGTCATTGTGCAGTGTTGTTTCAGCCATTACTAGCAAGGTATGCCTAACTATCGTTGGTAGACTGTGTGAAGTTAGGAGCAAAAGTGAATATTTTGTTGGCAGGGAAGACTCACCAAGTAAGTGAGGGAGCCACCGGTTTTGATCTCTTCGAACAGCGTGAGGTCATTGCAATGCACGTCAACGGCGAGCCAAGAGACCTCGCTCACGTTGTTGCGGAGGGTGACGAGGTTGAGGATATTCTCATCAACTCACCGGCAGGGCTAGAGGTCCTGAGGCACTCGACTGCGCACGTGATGGCACAGGCTGTTCAGGAGTTGTTCCCGGAGGCCAAGTTGGGAATCGGGCCTTATATAACTGATGGTTTTTATTTTGATTTTGACGTAGCTGAGCCATTTATACCCGAGGACATCAGGCGCATAGAAAAGCGAATGAAGGAGCTCGTCGGCAAGTCCCAGCGATTTACTCGGATTGAAGTCTCTGATCAGGAGGCCAAGAAGCTCATGTCTGATGAACCCTACAAGCTTGAGCTGATCGGCCTGAAATCAGAAGATGTCGCCGAAGGATCAGTCGAGGTTTCTGCTGGAGGCCTGTCGGTATATGAAAACATAAACCCCGACGGAACGGTTGCCTGGCGCGATCTTTGTCGAGGCCCACATCTTCCAAACACCAGACAAATCGGCAAAAGCTTCTCACTTCTTCGATCTGCCGCAGCCTACTGGCGGGGCAATGAGAACAACAAGCAGCTACAGCGCATCTACGGAACTGCTTGGCCCACCAAAGAGGCGCTTGCCGAATACCTAGAGCGGCTCGATCAAGCAGCTAAGCGTGACCATAGAAAACTTGGTGCGGAACTAGACCTGTTTAGCTTCCCAGAAGAAGTTGGCTCTGGGCTTGCAGTGTTTCACCCCAAGGGTGGAATCATCCGAAGGGTTATGGAGGATTACTCCCGTGCTAGGCACGAAGAAGCCGGCTACGAATTCGTATATACGCCGCACATCACCAAGGCGAACCTTTTTGAGCAGAGCGGTCACTTGGGCTGGTATTCCGACGGCATGTTCCCGCCAATGAAGCTTGATTCAGAGATTGGTGAGGACGGCGAGGTAAAAAAGCAAGGCGTCGACTACTACCTAAAGCCAATGAATTGTCCGTTTCATATTCTGATTTTTAAATCTCGTTCTAGAAGCTACCGAGAGCTGCCACTGCGGATGTTTGAGTTCGGGTCTGTCTATCGCTATGAAAAATCTGGTGTTCTACATGGCCTAACCAGGGTTCGGGGAATGACTCAGGACGATGCACATCTTTTTGTAACTGATGATCAACTGCAGCAGGAGCTCACGAGCGTATTGAAATTTGTGCTTGATCTACTTAGGGATTACGGGCTCAACGATTTCTATCTCGAGCTGTCAACCCGCGAGCAAGGAAACCCGAAGTTCGTTGGTGAAGACGCCATCTGGCAGTCTGCAACGGACACCCTTGAATTAGTGGCTAAGGAGTCCGGGCTCGAGCTTGTGCCAGATCCGGGTGGGGCGGCTTTTTACGGGCCAAAGATTTCAATCCAGGCACGAGACGCCATTGGCCGCACTTGGCAAATGAGCACAATTCAACTGGACTTCAACCTGCCAGATCGGTTTGACTTGGAATACGTCGGTTCAGACGGGGCAAGGCATCAGCCAATCATGATCCACAGGGCTCTCTTTGGATCCATAGAACGGTTCTTTGGAGTACTGACTGAGCATTATGCCGGTCAATTCCCGCCCTGGCTTGCCCCGGTGCAAGCCGTCGGCATACCGGTGGCAGACGACTTTGCTGATTATCTAGATCAGTTCGCAGCCTCTCTAAAGAAGGACGGAGTTCGCGTTAGAGTCGATCACTCAGATAGTCGAATGCAAAAGAAAATTCGCGATCACACTCTAGACAAGGTTCCGTTTTTGATCCTTGCTGGAGCACGAGATGTCGAAGCGGGCACAGTGGCCTTTAGATACCGCGATGGCAGTCAGCGGAATGACATCGCTCTGGCTGAAGCACGTCAGATTGTCTTGGATGCCATTGCCAACAAGGAGCAGGTCTAATGGCCGAGTACTTGGACAACATGGGTGGAATGGAGGACGGATTCCAGAGGCTCTGGACTCCTCATCGTCTTGTGTACATCGAGGACCTTCAAAAGCCTGCTACCGACGACTGTGTTTTCTGTGAGGCTCCGAATAAAACAGATGAGGATGGCCTGATTGTAAAACGTGGCACTACCGCCTACGTACTCTTGAATTTATTTCCGTACAACGCGGGCCACCTGTTGGTCTGCCCCTATCGCCACGTTGCAACCTATGACAAGGCAACCACCCAGGAGACCGCCGAGATAGCTCTCCTTACTCAGCAGGCAATGGCGACCATCGAAGCTACCTCGAGTGCACATGGTTTCAACATAGGCATGAATCAAGGCCAAGTAGCAGGCGCTGGAATCGCAGAGCACTTGCATCAGCACATAGTTCCTCGCTGGAGGAATGATTCCAACTTTTTTCCGATTATTGCTCAGACAAAAGCAATGCCAAAACTTCTTGGTGAAGTTAGGGAAACAATCGCAACTAACTGGGTAAACGGAGCTTAGGATTAGAACATGACAAACAACAAAACTGAGTCAACGCCATTAATTAAGTCGGGACTCGCAGAAATGCTAAAAGGCGGCGTCATCATGGATGTCGTTAACGCGGAGCAGGCGATCATCGCCCAGGACGCCGGAGCAGTAGCTGTTATGGCACTAGAACGAGTGCCTGCAGACATTCGTGCCCAGGGTGGGGTCGCCAGAATGAGCGATCCAGATCTAATCGATGGCATCAGGGCCGCGGTTTCGATTCCCGTAATGGCAAAGTCCCGGATCGGCCACTTTGTAGAGGCCCAAATCTTGCAGTCCCTGAAGGTTGACTACATCGACGAGTCAGAAGTTCTTAGTCCCGCGGACTACATAAACCACATTGATAAGTGGAAGTTTGATATTCCCTTCGTTTGCGGCGCCACGAACCTGGGTGAGGCTCTCCGTCGCATTACCGAAGGCGCTGCGATGATCAGATCTAAGGGTGAAGCCGGTACCGGGGACGTTTCAGAGGCGACCAAGCACATTAGGACCATATTCGGCGAAATTCGTGCGCTCTCCTCGAGGAGTGATGACGAGCTTTTCGTCGCCGCCAAGGAGCTCCAGGCACCCTATGCCCTAGTTCGGCAAGTTGCCAAAGAAGGCAAATTACCGGTTGTCATGTTCGTTGCCGGCGGAGTTGCAACACCCGCCGATGCAGCAATGATGATGCAGATGGGTGCGGATGGTGTCTTTGTTGGTTCTGGCGTTTTCAAGTCAGGAAACCCAGCGGCCCGAGCCGCAGCAATCGTAAAGGCTACAACTTACTTCACTGATCCAGACGTGATTGCGAGTGCATCTCGAGGTCTCGGCGAAGCTATGGTGGGGATTAACGTAAGTGACCTGCCCGCTCCGCACAGGCTTTCGGAGCGTGGCTGGTAAGTGCTGATTGGCGTTCTCGCAATCCAAGGCGATAGCAGAGAGCACCTTCAGCTGCTTCAGAAACTTGGCGTATCGGTTCTTGCCGTTAAAACAGCCGAACATCTCAAGTTAGTGGATGCTCTGATTATCCCCGGAGGGGAGTCGACAACACTTTCCAAGCTGCTGACTAACTTTGACCTGATGGCACCATTGCGAGAATTTGCGACTACAAAACCAGTCCTTGGAACCTGCGCGGGATTGATCCTAATCTCCGATGTGGTCTTAGGCGCCCTCCCTGATCAGGAGCTTGTCGGCGGACTACCCGTCACGACTCAACGAAACGCTTACGGGGGGCAGCTGAACTCCTTTGAGGGCTCCGTCTCGTTTGCAGACGGCACATCAGAAAATGTTGCGTTCATAAGAGCGCCAAAAATCATCGACCCCGGTAATTGCAAAGTACTGGCTAGTCTTGGACCGGATCCAGTGGCTGTTCAGCATAAAAACCTGATTGGCGCGAGTTTTCACCCGGAACTCACGGGGGCGACACACTTGCACAAGTTGTTCGTATCGACCGTCGAGAAGCAGCAAAGCTAGTATTTTAGGAGAACTATGTCAGGTCACTCTAAATGGGCAACAACCAAGCACAAAAAGGCTGTCAACGATTCCAAACGCGCCAAATTGTTTGCGAAGCTAATCAAGAACATTGAGGTTGCCGCAAGGCTGGGCGGCTCAGATGTCGAAGGAAACCCGACTCTTTACGAAGCCATGTACAAGGCTAGGAAGCTCTCTCTGCCAAGCGACAACATTGATCGGGCTGTCAAACGAGGCGCTGGGGAACTTGGCGACGGAGTTGAGTATCACAACATAATCTACGAAGGCTACGGCCCGGCTGGTGTTGCTGTGATGATCGAATGCCTGACCGACAACCGCAATAGAGCGGCAGCAGATGTCCGCCTAGCAGTTGGTAAAAATTCGGGGAACATGGCAGATCCTGGGTCGGTGAGCTACCAATTCTCCCGAAAAGGAGTGATCGTGGTTCCAGGCTCAGTTAATGAGGACAAGATCCTAGAGGCCACGCTTGAGCACGGAGCCGAAGACTTGCAGGTCATCGGCGAAAATTATTTGCTGACCTGCGACCCCAGCAAGATTTTTGACACACGTACCGCACTCCAGCAGGCGAACATTGATTACGAATCAGCCGATGTGGCATTCGTTTCCTCGGTGAAGGTGGATGTCGACGCTGCCAGTGCCCAAAAAGTAATTAACTTACTTGAGGCGCTCGAGGAGCTAGACGACGTGCAAGAGGTCTATACGAACATGGAGATTCCGGAATCAGTCATGGCTGAACTGGAAGCAATGGGCTAGTGGAAACCATCCTGGGAGTAGATCCTGGTTTAACAAGATGTGGCTACGGCGCAATCTTTGAAAATAAAGCCTTGGACTTTGGGCACTTTACTTCAGCTCCTGATCAGGACCCCCGAGACCGGGTTGGTCTAATCTCAAGGTCGCTAGAACGCATCATAGTTACCCACAAGCCCAGTCTTATTGCGATTGAGCGAGTATTTGCGCAGGCCAACCTAAGGAGCGTCATGGGAGTGGCGCAGATTTCCGGGGCATTGATGGCGCTTGCGTACAAACACGACATACCTCTCGAATTTTTTACGCCAAGCGAAGTGAAGCTTGCGGTCACCGGTCACGGCAGAGCCGACAAGGCTCAGGTTGCCGACATGGTGAAACGAACTCTGTCCTTAGCCGCTATTCCAAATCCGCCAGACGTAGCAGACGCCCTAGCAGTTGCGATATGCGCCTCGAAGCGCGCAAGCGGCATAGGGACGGATGCACAGCAAAAGTGGGTTGCGGCAGCGAAGTCCGCCAACCGCAGATTAGGTTAACCAAGTGATATCAAGTTTGCAGGGAACTATTGGTCAACTAGGCCAAGACCGGATGACTCTCGTGGTTTCCGGAGTCGGGTTTTCAATTCAAGTAACAAGTCGTCACTCGAGCAAGCTCGCAGTTGGCCAAGAAATCATGATTCAAACCAAGCTTATTGTTAGAGAGGACGACTTATCGTTGTTCGGCTTTCAGTCAAACAAAGAGGCGGATTTGTTTGATTTGCTTTGTGGAGTGAACGGAATCGGGCCCAAGCTGGCGATGACAACCCTGTCGGGCCTGTCTGCTGACTTGCTCGTCAGCGCTATAAACGCTCAAGACGAAAATGCTTTTCGGGCGATTCCTGGAATCGGACCAAAAACCGCGAAACTGGTACTGATTACCCTCCATGGCAAAGTTGGGCTGTCATCAAGTTCCAAAGTTAACGAAAACGTCCTGCAGGCGATGCTCCAGCTTGGGGGCGACGAGCTAACCTCGAGGAAACTCCTAGCGAACTTGGATCAATCTCTATCGGAGTCCGTCCTTCTAAAACAGGCTCTTGCGGAGCTTGGCCGTTCTAAGCTGAACTCATGACAGAGTCAGCCCCGGAAGAACGAGCTCTCGAGGCGGCGCTAAGGCCAAAAGTGCTGAAAGAATTTGTCGGGCAGGACAAGGTAGTAAAGCAAATCTCCCTGGTAATTAAAGCTGCAAAGCTTGGAGGTAGGACAGCGGATCACATATTGCTGGCAGGTCCACCCGGACTTGGGAAGACCACTCTTGCAATGATCGTCGCGCACGAGGCAGAACGGACGCTCAAGCTCACAAGCGGTCCGGCAATTCAATCCTCTGGTGATTTGGCATCCATACTTTCGGCGCTAGAAGCTGGCGATGTGCTGTTCATCGACGAACTCCACAGGATGTCTAGAAGCGCTGAGGAAATGCTATATCTAGCAATGGAGGACTTCAGAGTCGACGTTATGGTTGGCAAGGGACCTGGCGCCGCATCGATTTCTCTTGAGATAGCACCGTTCACTTTGATTGGAGCCACCACCAGAAGCGGAATGCTTCCAACGCCGCTGAGGGACCGCTTCGGCTTTACTGCTTTCTTGGAATACTACGAGCCAGCGGAGATTTCTCGAGTGCTAGAGGCCTCTTCACTCAAGCTGGGAATCGAACTTCATTTGAATGCACTAGAGCTGTTGAGCACAAGATCTCGAGGGACTCCGCGGATTGCAAATCGCCTACTTAGAAGAGTCAGGGACTACGCCAGCGTAAATAAACATGTGCTTATTGACTACGACATAGCACTACAGGCCATGAGCCTTTTCGAGGTAGACAAGCTCGGTCTTGATCGCGTGGACAGGTCCTTATTGACCATGCTGGCAACGAAGTTCAGCGCTAAACCCGTTGGACTATCAACTCTCGCTGTAGCACTGGGAGAAGAACCTGAAAACATCGAGGCAGTGATAGAGCCATTCCTAATACGCGCCGGTTTACTGCAGCGAACCCCTCGCGGCAGAGAGATAACAAACCACGGTTTGGTCCATTTAGGGATTCAGTAGAGCAAGTTTCCCATCTAAGCCCTATAATTTCGGGGTACTAATCGGTTAGGAAAACCTTGGATTTAATACTATTAGCGGTTCTTGCCGCCATGATTCTGTTGCTGGTAAATCAGAACAGAAAACGTAAGCGTGACGCTGCCAAATTAGTCGACACCCTTCAGGTTGGCGCCAACGTCGTCCTGCATGCTGGTATCAAGGGCAAAGTGGTTGCGATCAACGCTGACGATCTAGACATTGAAACTACTCCCGGAACCAAGATCAAAGTCTTAAAGCAAGCAGTTCGCGCAATCCAGACCGCCGAGGAGAAATAGATTTTGGCTGAGAACACCACAACAACTTCAGCGAGGCGAAAACTTTCCTGGATCACAGGGATCGCGGTCTTCTTCGTTGGTCTTATGATCTGGGGAGTTGTGACTGTTCAGCCAGGTGCATCGTATGCTCCTGAACTAGGTCTTGACCTGCAGGGCGGAACTCAGATCATTCTGACTCCAACCATTGCCGAGGGAGACGAGGCCAGTGCGGAACAGCTAGCCCAGGCGGTAACCATCATTCGTCAGAGAATTGACGGTTCCGGTGTTGGCGAGGCTCAGGTTTCTATTCAAGGAAGTCAAAACATTGTTGTTGCGATTCCAGGCACGCCAGACGCAACTACTCTTCAGTTAATTAAAGCCAGCGCCCTTCTTGAGTTCCGGCCCGTAATCGTGCAGGGAAACTCTTCACCGGCTGCAGAAGATGCCGCTCCAGTGGACCTTGAGGCCCTGAGTAACGAGACCGTGACTGAACCCGAAAACGCCAGCGATCCGGCCTGGATTACTGAAAGAGTCGCTGCCCAATTTGAAAACTTGGACTGCAGCGTTCCATTTCGTGAACCCGGTCAAGTCGACGATCCAACAATCGCCCTTGTTACCTGCGATGAGTTTTTCCTTACAAAGTACATTTTGGGCCCCGTTGAAGTCCAGGGTGCAAACATTGGGGACGCAAGCGCTGGAACAGTAACCACTCAGACTGGTGCCAGCACAAACACCTGGGCCGTAAACCTTGAGTTCAATGGAGTAGGCACGGATGCTTTTGGCCTTGTTACCTCTAGGCTCTTTGGGCAGCAAAGCCCAGCGAATCAGTTTGCGATCACCCTCGATGGACTTGTCATCACCGCGCCATCAACAAACGCAGTCATCACAAATGGGCAGGCTCAAATCACAGGTTCTTTCACTCAAGAAACTGCCACGGTTTTGGCGGACCAGCTGAAATATGGTGCTCTACCAATTGGCTTTGAGGTCCAGTCACAGGAGAATGTATCCGCAACTCTTGGTTCGGAATCACTCCGATCTGGACTACTAGCAGGCCTAATCGGTCTAATCTTCGTAATTATTTACATGGCCTACCAGTACCGTGGGCTGGCTACGGTGGTCCTCGGGTCGCTCATAGTCGCAGCGCTGCTTGTCTATCTTGCGATTGCCTTCTTGTCCTGGCGACAGGGTTACAGGTTGTCGCTTGCTGGAGTGGCTGGTTTGATCGTTGCCATAGGTATTACGGCTGACTCGTTCATTGTCTATTTCGAGAGAATCAGGGATGAACTCAGAGGTGGCAGAAATCTTGAAAGTGCGGTTGAGGCCGGCTGGAAGCGAGCGATTCGTACAATTTTGATCTCCGACGCCGTTAGCTTCACCGCGGCCGTCGTGCTTTATCTCCTTACCAGCTCTTCGGTTCGAGGCTTCGCGTTTACGCTTGGGCTCACAACTCTCATCGACCTGTTGGTTGTGACGATGTTCACCCATCCGTTAGTCCAATTGCTGGCAAGGAACAAATTCTTTGCCTCCGGACATCGGTTCTCAGGGTTTGATCTTTCCGCCAGAGAAGTGTCATACAAAGGTAGAGGTGAATTCAAAGTTTCAAAGGCACTAGCCGGCGGCAAGGCTGAGAAGTCATCTAAAGAAGCACTGAAACGACAGACAATTGCCGAGCGTAAAGCTTTGGCCGGCAAGGGAGACGAAGATGAGTAGAGCAAGAGATTTCGGTAACCAGCTTTACTCCGGTGAGCGCAGTTATAACTTTGTAGCCAGAAGAAAAACCTGGTACATCTTTGGCGCCGTTGCAGTGATTTTAGCGCTATTGCTACCTGTCGCCCGTGGAGGATTTAACTTTGGAATTGAGTTCCTAGGCGGATCGGAGTTCAGGCTAACCAATTCCCAGGAGCTTTCCCATCAGCTGGCGGTTGATGTCATCTCTGAGATCTCTCCGAGCTCTCAGGTCAACATCACGGAAGTTGGTATTGCCGACATTCGCATCCAGACCGAGCAGCTCGAAGACACTGAGTCCGAGCTTGCCCGCTTAGCTCTTGCCGACGCCTACAAGGTCGATGATTCAGCTGTTGCGTCCAGCTTCATTGGCCCAAACTGGGGGGCTGACGTAACGCGTCAAGCTCTAACTGGTTTGATTGTGTTCTTGTTACTGGTGTCGCTTTTGATGGCCGTCTACTTCAGAAGCTGGAAGATGTCCGTCGCAGCACTCTTGGCGCTGGCCCACGACCTAATCCTTACAGTAGGAATCTATGCTGGAGTTGGCTTTGAGGTTACCCCTGCTGCAGTAATTGGGTTCTTGACGATCTTGGCCTATTCGCTTTATGACACCGTTGTCGTCTTTGACAAGGTTCGAGAGAACACCTTGGAAGTTGAGTACTCGGAAACTCGTACTTTTGGCGAGATGGTTAACTTAGCCGTCAACCAGACCTTGATTCGATCAATCAACACTTCCGTGGTGGCAGTATTGCCTGTTGCGTCCATTTTGTTTGTCGGTTCCTTGCTCCTTGGAGCTGGAACATTGAGAGACATTGCCCTGGCGCTATTTGTTGGAACGATAGTTGGAACCTATTCCTCCATCTTCCTCGCGGCTCCTATTTATGCTCACCTGCGTGAATCAGAGCCTGCTCTGAAGAAGGCGGCCGACAAGGTAGCAGCAAACCGAGCGTAGAATTGAGACCATTCGAATGAGGATGGCCCCATGAGCGATGCGAAGAGCAACTCCCTTCGTTCTAGGCTGCCTAAAATCTTCACGAAGTCTTCAACTGCTTACGGCACTGACCTTGCGGCCCTAGTAAGAATTGTTAAGGCGAACCACCCTAAGACTGACCTTTCGATACTCGACAAGGCCTATCAATACGCAGAGAAATATCACTCTGGTCAGCTTAGAAAAAGCGGTGAGGAGTACATAACTCACCCGTTGGCTGTCGGTCGAATACTGGCCGACCTTGGTTCGGGTCCAGCCACCATCGCGGCAGCACTTCTGCACGACACAGTGGAGGACACTGAATATTCGATCGAAGCCCTAGAGAGGGACTTTGGATCTGAGGTTGCCTTGTTGGTGGACGGAGTGACCAAGCTTGACAAAGTTCGCTTTGGCGACAGCGCTCAATCCGAAACCATGCGCAAAATGGTTGTTGCGATGAGCAAGGACGTTCGAGTCCTGGTTATAAAGCTAGCCGACCGGCTGCACAATGCTCGCACCTGGGGTTTTGTTTCAATCGAATCATCGAGAAGAAAAGCCCAGGAAACCCTGGAGATCTATGCGCCACTAGCACACCGCCTTGGTATCTCCACAATGAAGGTCGAGCTGGAGGACATCAGCTTTAGCGTTTTATACCCGAAGGTTTATGAGGAGATTGTTTCTCTCGTGGGACAGCGCAACCCCTTGAGATCCGACTACACGCAGAACGTTATCGAAGAGATAACTACTGAGCTTCGAAATGGCCGTGTTAAATCGAAAATAGACGGTCGTCCAAAGCAGTACTATTCGATCTACCAAAAAATGGTTCTTCGCGGGCGGGAGTTCGACGACATCTACGACCTTGTGGGAGTCCGAGTGATAGTTGCGACCGTCAAGGACTGCTACGCGGCTCTAGGTGCCATACACGCCCGCTGGTCGCCGCTGCCTGGACGGTTCAAGGATTACATAGCGATGCCAAAGTTCAATCTCTATCAATCGCTCCACACCACTGTGGTTGGCCCGGATGGTCGAGCGGTTGAAATTCAAATCAGAACGCTCGAGATGCACCAGCGCGCGGAATTTGGTGTGGCGGCCCATTGGAAATACAAAGCCCAGACAGGCAAGAGCGACAAGGAAGTGGACTTTGCTTGGCTTAAGCAGCTTTCGGCCTGGCAAGAGGAGACCGCAGACTCAGGGGAGTTCCTGGATAACCTCCGCTTTGAAATCGGAGCCAAGGAGCTCTACGTCTTCACTCCCAAGGGTAAGGTCGTGGGACTTACAGCAGGGTCCACGCCAATAGATTTCGCCTACGCGGTTCACACCGAAGTTGGTCACAAGACAATTGGTGCAAAGGTAAACACCCGGCTGGTTCCCCTCGAGAGCAAGCTTCAAGCCGGAGACTCGGTGGAAGTGCTTACTTCCAAGTCCGAATCTGCGGGCCCGAGCAAGGATTGGCTGAACTTTGTTGCCTCTCCTGGTGCCAGGGCAAAGATAAAGCACTGGTTTGCACAAGAGCGCAAGGAGATTGCTACCGAGGACGGTAAGGAGGCACTCGCTCGCGGCCTAAGACGAAAAGGGTTGCCTGTTCAGTCGCTCATGTCCTCTGGCCCGCTAACAAAATTTGCCGAAGAACAGGGTCTTGTCGGTATTCCGGCACTATTTAATGCCATTGGCCAAGGCCAGGTAACTGTCGCCACGGTAATCGAACGACTTAAGCAACTCGAGGGTCTAACTCCAGAGGGCATTACCGAGGAAATCCCGGTTCAGGTCCCGAAGTCGCTTCGCCAGCGGCGCAATGAATCTCAAGGGGTACTTGTCAAGGGTGACCCAGATGTTATGTCGAAGATGGCTAGGTGCTGCACCCCGGTTCCAGGAGATGTGATAACCGGATTCATCACACGCGGAGAGGGAGTATCAGTTCATCGAACCGATTGTAAGAATGTGAAAAGTCTCACCAAAGAGCGCTTGGTGGAGGTTTCTTGGGCCAAGGAGGTCAGGGGAGTATTCATGGTCCAGATCCAGATTGAAGCCCTTGATCGCTCGGGACTCTTGAGCGATGTATCAAAAGTGTTGACTGAGAATCACGTCAGCATACTCAACGCGTCGGTTACAACCGGCAAAGACCGCGTGGCGATAAGTAAGTTTATATTCGAGATGGCGGACCCTTCACACCTTGACCATGTTCTAAATCAGGTTCGAAGAGTTGAAGCTGTCTACGATGTTTACAGAGTAAAAAGCAGCTAAAGGCCTAGTCAACAGCCTGCGAGGCAGCCAGTAACCAAGCTTTTCTCGCCGTTATCTGGTCTTCAATGTCCTTTTTCTTGTCTGCCTTTGCTGCTTCATGTTCCTTTTCAAGGCCAGCGATGGCGTCTTCGAGCTGGGATACCAAGGAGTTAGAGCGAGCCTTAGCTGCAGGATCTGATCGGCGCCATGCTTCGGCTTGCGCATCCGCAATCTTTTTCTCAGCCTTGCGAATTGGTTCCTCTATCTTCCGAACTTGATCGCGAGGAATGGGCCCAACTTTTTCCCAACGGGCCTGAATGTTCGAGAGCGACTTCTTCGCTACAGCTAAGTCATCGAAGCTAATCGATTCGATCTCAATATTTAACGCGGTCTTCAGCTCTAGGTTAGCCTTCTGGCTTATCTCGACCTCAGCATCTTCGGACTTCTTCGCCGCAAAAATGGCGTCGCCAGCCGCTCGGAATTCCTTCCAGAGCGCTTCTTCGGACTTTCCAGCCTTGCCTGCTGCCTTCCACTGTGTCTGAAGTTTCTTGTACTGGTCAGTGGCTGCCGAACCCTTAGCAATTAGTGCCTTGGCGTCCTCGACAAGGCGAGTCTTTTCAGCCTTTGCCTCTTTGAACGTAGCATCCAAATTAGAGTAGAAGGCGCGGCGGCCCTGCTCAAATTTGGCACGTGCTTGAGAAAATCTTTTCCAAACTGGGTCAGTTTTTGCCTTAGGAACCTTAGGTCCTTCCTTCTGAAGTTTTTGCCATCGTTCAAACAGCTCAGTCATCTCAACGGCCGACTTCTTCCAGTTCACGCCCCCGAGGTTGGCTACGATCGCCTCTGCTCGAGCAGATATCTCCTCTTTGGAAGCCATGGCAGCATCACTGGCCACGGCGCGTTCCGCATTTACCTTTGCTGCGGTAGCTTCAATGAGACCCGTCACAGCCTCTATGCGGTCGCGTAGATTTTGAACGTTACCGACTACCTTTGGCTCGACCAGCTCAGTTTTCAGGTGTTCGCGCGTGGTCTTGAGGCTCTTGGCATCAGTAATCCCAGCAGCGAGTCGCTGCTCCAGCGTCCTAACCTGCGCGGCAAGGTCATCAAATTTGCGAGTGAAATAGGCGAGTGCATCTTCCTGGGGAACGTTGGGGTATTGACCCACGATGCGCTCTACGGCACCGTCGATTAAGTAGACGTTGTTAGCCTCATCTACGCGGCCGAATTCACTGGTTGTCAAGGGATGCTCCTACTAGTTTTGTCTTACTCTACCGAAACTGAACTTATCAATACTTCTTCTGAAGGAGATGCATCGGTGGATCCGTCTATGGTCCCCGCCTCTGCTACGTCCTTTATGAGATCTAACCCTTTTGTGATTGAACCAAAGACCGTATAGCCACCGACTGAGTCGGATGGGATGGTGGAGTCTTGATAGACAATAAAGAACTGTGAGCCCATGGAAGAACCGTCCCCACCACGACGTGCCATTGCGAGCACGCCTTCTTTGTACAAGTCAGCCTCAGGTGCATTTTCAATTGGCCCCCAGTTGTAGCCGGGGCCGCCAGTTCCGTCCCCTGCTGGGTCGCCACACTGCAGCACATAAATACCCGAGGTTACAAGTCGATGGCAGCTAATACCCTCGAAGAATCCGTTCTTAGCAAGTGAAACAAAGTTCGCCGTGGCCTGCGGAGCTAGGTCTCCAGCAAGATCGAAAGAAAGCTCCTGGTTGTTCAGGTTCATCGTTCCGTCCCATACTCTGCCTTCGGCAAGACTTATTTCTGGAACAACGGTTGCATCAGTAGTGGCAGCACTATCGGCAGCTGCGGCTTCATCGGCCACAGCCACAACGTCCGCCTCTTGGCCACCTGGTCCGAAAGAGAAGTACGCGAGCTGGCCAACGAATGCGAGGACCACCGCTCCAGCGGCAATCAACAAGAAAAGACGATTGTCCTTCCTGGATCTCACAGCACGACTGCTAATAAGATCTTGCTTTGCCTGATAGTTGTCTAGTTTGTTGTTTGATTTCATAACTCACCCTTTTATCGCCTTGGCAATTCTAGGTGTTGCTTAGAGTAAGTGTGTGGTTGAAATTCCCCTTGCTGCAAGACTGAGACCAAATTCGCTGGATGCAGTGATTGGGCAATCAGGAGCACTGGCCGATAACGGGCCGCTATCGAGGCTTGCTGACGGGGATCAGTCAATGAATTGGCCATCTGTAATTCTATGGGGACCTCCCGGCTCGGGTAAAACAACAATCGCAAGAATTATTGGCGATAATGAAAAGGCCCATTTTTTGGAACTAAGCGCAGTCAGCGCATCGGTTGCTCAGGTGAGAGAGCTCATCGCCAAAGCCAAGGAGCTCAAGAACCTTTACGATCGACCCACGATCCTTTTTCTGGATGAGGTCCACCGATTCTCGAAGTCGCAGCAGGACTCACTATTGGGTGCCGTCGAATCGGGCCTGCTGACCCTAATTGCCGCCACGACAGAAAACCCTTCTTTCAGCGTTATTACACCGCTAATCTCAAGGTCGTTGGTCGTAAAACTGGAGCCTCTGGGAGATACCGACGTACTTGAAATATTGCGTGGAGCGCTGAGGGCTAGTAACGGCTTGCCGGACGCTGACTTTGATGAAGACGCGCTGACATATCTTGCCAAAATCTCATCTGGGGACGCCAGGAGGGGCCTTACCCTGATGGAGACCGCCTCTGCAGGTGCTAATCATCGGGTCACCTTGGATAGAGCCAAGGAGGCGGCGCAGTCCACTATTGCCTACGACAAGGACGGCGACCAGCACTACGACACGATCAGCGCGTTCATCAAATCAGTGCGTGGTTCAGACGCAGACAGTGCGCTGCACTATCTAGCAAGAATGATTTCCGGAGGCGAAGACCCTAGGTTTATCGCCCGCCGATTGATGATCTTGGCCAGCGAAGATGTTGGACTTGCAGATCCGCAAGCGCTCGTATTTGCGGAGGCCACCGCAGCTACCGTAGAACGAATTGGCATGCCGGAGGGTAGGATTCCGCTGGCTCAGATGACAATATATCTCGCACTGGCGCCAAAATCTAACCGCGCATACGAGGCAATCAATGCCGCCATACAACAAGTCGAAGCAGGGGAGTTGGCTCCAGTGCCGCCACACCTCCGTTCAACCGGGGCTGTTGGTTATCAATATCCGCACGAGGAACCGATCGGAGTTGTGGCACAGAAACACCGGGAGGGTCAAGAGGTGTTTTATCGCCCTTCCGAACATGGATTTGAGGCTGAACTTTCAAAAAGAGTGGAAATGCTTAGAAAAATCCTCTCGAGATAGCCACACTTGAGTGATCGCTCTGGTAGTGTTTATGGGTTATCTGAATTCAGCGGCTGTAATCCGATAGCTACGAAATCCAACCTAAAGTTTGAAAGGTACCTTTTTGTCGAAGACAACTAGATCCCGCAGCAAGACACGCCTATCGCGTGCTCTTGGCATCGCATTGACGCCAAAAGCTGCAAAGTACATGGAAAAGCGACCCTACGGACCGGGTCAGCACGGCCGCACTAAGCGAAAGACCGACTCTGACTACTCAGTTCGTCTTCGCGAGAAGCAGCGCTTACGCGCTCAGTACGGAATTCGCGAAACACAGCTTCGCAACACTTTCAAAGAGGCTAAGCGCACCGCGGGCCTAACTGGTGAGAACCTGGTTGAGCTTCTTGAGATGCGTCTTGATGCCCTTGTGCTTCGATCGGGAATTGCTCGTACAGTGTCTCAGTCGCGTCAGATGGTTGTACACCGTCACATTCTTGTAGATGGCGAACGCGTAGATCGCCCGTCATTCCGAGTAAAGCCTGGACAGATGATTCACGTCCATGACAAGTCAGAGCGGACTGAACCCTTCCAGGTGGCAGCGGCCGGAGGTAACTCCGACGTGTTAGCTAAGACTCCGGAATATCTTTCTGTTGACCTAGACAAGCTTCAGGTGACACTTCTTCGGCGTCCAAAACGAGAAGAAGTTCCTGTGACCTGTGAAGTACAGCTTGTAGTTGAGTTCTACGCAGCTAGGTAACTAATAAATGACAGGCGGAGAGATAGCAGTGGTCATTCTGGCCGCTAGCGCCGGATTGTTGGTTGCCTTGCTCGGCTTTCCGATATTAAAATTGGGTAAGCTCCTGGATCAAACAGCATCGACGGTCAGGACTTTCAACGCTGAGCTTGAGCCAATTCTTACCGAAGCCAAAACCACTTTGGCGGAGGCAAATAAGCAGCTAAAGCGTGTTGACAACATCACAAAAGACGTAGAGCAGGTAACCACGAACATTAGTTCTGTGGTTGCAGTATTCACCGCATCTGTAGGCGCTCCACTTACGAAATTGTTCGGCGTTCTACAGGGCGTTTCAAAAGTATTCGGCAAACGGAGGTAGTCATGTCAAGACTTGGTTGGTTCATTGCAGGAATTGGAATCGGAACACTGGCAGTTGTGCAGCTCAGAGACAACCCAAGGGCTCAAGAGGCGGTAGACGAAATTCGCATCGCTGCAAAGGACTTCTCGGACTCAATCTCCTCTGGTTACCAAGAGCGCGAAGCTGAAATAAAAAAATCAGCCAAACCCAAGAAGTAACTAGTGAAGACTGCCGAGATCAGGCGGCGGTGGCTGTCCTTCTTTGAGAGCAAGGGACATACTGTTGTCCCTAGTGCACCACTAATTAGCCAAGACCCCACGCTCATGTTTGTGGTGGCCGGCATGGTTCCCTTCATTCCATACATGAGTGGAGTTACGCCCTCGCCCTACCAGAGGGCTACGTCAGTTCAAAAATGTGTGCGGACGCTTGACATCGACGAGGTCGGTAAAACCACTCGCCACGGCACCTTCTTTCAGATGAATGGCAATTTCAGCTTCGGTGATTATTTCAAAAAAGAGGCAATTAGCTATGCCTGGGAGCTTCTCACGTCCTCCGACCAAGCCGGAGGCTATGCCTTCGACCCAGAAAAGCTTTGGGTCACGGTCTATGAAGACGACGAAGAATCAATCCAGTACTGGCTAGATGAAACTAGCGTGCCAATCGAGAGAATTCAAAAGCGTGGAATGGCCGACAATTATTGGTCCACAGGGCAACGAGGTCCTGCTGGCCCCTGTTCGGAAATCTACTTCGATCGTGGTGCTGAATATGGGCTTGCTGGCGGACCTGTGGCCGACGAGGACCGATATATAGAGATCTGGAACTTGGTTTTCATGCAGTATGAGCGTGCAGACGGCGGCACCAAAGATCACTTTGAAATCCTGGGAGACCTTCCCAAAAGAAACATCGACACTGGAATGGGACTTGAAAGGGTCGCTTTTCTGCTCCAAGAAGTCGAGAACATTTACGAGATAGACCAAATCAGGCCTCTCATCGATCTAGCCAGTGAACTAAGTGGCAAGAAGTATGGAGCTTTGGAGCTTGACGATGTGAGAATGCGCGTGATCGCAGACCACATAAGGTCCTCACTAATGCTGATGTCCGATGGTGTTTCGCCTTCGAATGAAGGTCGGGGCTATGTTCTACGAAGATTGCTAAGGCGATCAGTCAGGTCACTGCGCCTGCTTGGTGTAACTGATAACAGTTTTGAGAGCCTCTTCACCGTGAGCAAGGACGCAATGGTTGAGGCCTACCCTGAACTCGAGGAAAACTTTCCGCGTATTTTGCGAAGCGCTCTCGGTGAAGAAAATGGATTTGCCAGAACCCTAGAGACCGGAACTCTGGTGCTAGAGCAGGCCATTGGCCGTGCAAACGGGGTCTTGTCCGGAGCCACAGCCTTCGAGCTACATGACACCTATGGGTTCCCCATTGATCTGACCATAGAGATTGCTGCAGAATCTGGGCTCGAGGTTAACCGTGAAGGTTTCACAGAACTCATGGATCAGCAAAAACAAAGGGCCAAGCAAGACGCCAAGGACAAAAAAATGGGCGGTGGCTCACTTCAGGTCTATAGCGAAGTCCGCTCGCTTGGTGAAACGGTTTTCGCCGGGTACGACTCCCTGGAGGCAAAGGCGACGGTAATCGGCCTAGTTCGTGATGGTGTTTCCGTTGAATCTCTTAGCGAAGGGCAATTAGGAGAGGCTTTTCTAGATAGGACCTCCCTCTATGGTGAGTCCGGCGGTCAGGCCGCAGATGCGGGCATTATTAAAGGCGACGGGTTTACTTTGGAAGTGCTCGATGTGCAGAAGCCAATTAAAGGGCTTTTTGCTCATAAAGTTAAGGTTTCCTTCGGTGAGGTTAGGACCAACGCTCACGCGACCACAATCGTTGACAAGGACTGGAGACTGGGTGCATGTCAGTCCCACAGCGCAACCCACGTGGTTCATGCTGCCATCAGGCAGGTCCTAGGCCCCCAGGCCTTGCAGTCCGGTTCGTTTAACCGTCCTGGGTACATGAGGTTGGACTTTGCCTGGGGAGAGAGCCTCAGCGAGGCCACCAAGAGCGAAATCGAAGAGGTCTCCAATCTCGCGATACGCTCGGACTTAGCTGTTAGCGCCCAATTTATGACAGTTGCAGAGGCTAAGGAATTTGGTGCTATCGCGCTATTCGGCGAGACCTATGACGAGCAAGTCCGAGTTGTTCAGGTCGGAGGCCCATGGTCCAGAGAGCTCTGCGGTGGCACGCACGTATCTAGATCCTCTCAGATCGGTTTGGTGAGCGTCTCCACAGAAGCATCTGTTGGATCCGGCTCTAGGCGCATCGAAGCACTCGTGGGAATGGAAGCACTTACGTCACTCCAAGCCGAGCGCAATCTGGTTAGACGTTTGGCACTTGAGCTAAAGGCGCCAGCATCTGAGGTGGAAGCTCGAGTGGTTGAGTCGATGGCCGAACTAAAGGCTTCCAACAAGACAGTCACAGAAATGCAAGCGGCCAAGCATCAAGCGCAGATACCGACACTTGCCAAGTCTGCGACAGCAGTCAATGGAGTCGACCTGCTTGCACTAGAGGTAGACATTGCTGACTCGGACCAGCTCCGCTCACTGGCGCTGGGCTTGAAGTCTCACCTGGGTGATGGCTCGATCGTTATTTTGGGAAGTAGGGCCAGCGGTTCAGCCGTTGTAGTTGCGGTCGCCGGTATGGCGGCAATTGCCAAGGGGCACAAATCCGGAGAGCTAGTCTCGGTTGCATCCAAGGTTCTTGGAGGCGGAGGCGGAGGCAAGGCGGAGCTTGCTCAGGGCGGCGGAGTGAATGCTGAAAAACTTACTCAGGCACTCGCGGCTGCTGCTGCAATGGTGTGATGAGAAAGATTGCCGTAGACGTTGGACAAGCGCGCATTGGCGTTGCTATCTCCGTTGACTCGTTGTCAATTCCGCACTCAGTTATAAAGCAAGGCCCGAATGCCATCAAAGAATTGATTGAGATTTACTCCGAGAAGAACGCCTCATGTGTCTACGTGGGCCTGCCGATTTCTCTCAGCGGGGCGCACACAGCTAGCACCAGTATGGCAATTGACTTTGCGAGACTGCTATCTGAAGCAGGAATTTCTATTCAGCTCATTGACGAACGACTAACTTCCAAAACCGCGCAGCAGTCCCTTAGGGCGGCTGGCAAGAGCTCCAAGCAACAAAAATCAATCATCGACGCTTCAGCGGCCTGCCTTATATTGGAGTTCGCACTTGCCTCCGAACGCGGAGGATTACTTGCAGGCAAAACGTTGGAGGAATTAGATGACTGATGGCCTAGAGCCAGTCCCCGTGAAGCCGCGCTCGAAGCGCTCATGGTTTGCTGGAATAATCTCTGTCTCCCTAATCCTCACGTTAGTCGGCGGCGGAATATTGATCGCTAGCTCCAATGTTCAGGAGTTCTTGTCACGTTTTCAGATCGAAGACTACGAGGGTGAGCCCGGTCCGACCACCGTGCTGCTTATCAATCCCGGTGATAGCGGCGAAGATGTTGCAAGGAAAATGGTAGCGGCCGACATTATTCAGAGCTTCGATGCGATCTACCGAGACATGCTCAACGTTGACTTGGTGTTATTTCCTGGGAGTTATGAATTCCCCACCCTGCTGTCGGGATCCGCTGCCCTTTCGTTGCTCATGTCGGGTGACAACCGTTTGCTGGTCACAACAACGGTCCCCGAAGGGTTATCCGTAGCACAAATCCTGCCAAGGCTTGCCGAAGAGTTAGGGCTTACGATCGGCGAGCTCGAAAAGGGGATTGATTCGCAACTAACCCGCTTGCCCGAAGCGGCACCCAGCATCGAGGGTTATCTTTTTCCGGCAACCTACAGCTTTGACCCAGAGCCAGATGCCGAACTAGTAATCAAGACAATGGTTGACCGCATGGAGCAAGAGCTTCGAAATTATGAAATTCCACTAGCTGATTCGCTGTCCACATTAACTCTTGCATCTATGGTGGCGTCGGAAGGCAGGTACCCCGCTGACCTATTTAAGATATCGAGAGTCTTTATGAACCGGTTGGACATTGGAATGGCACTCCAGTCAGACCCAACAGTGAAGTATAGGTACGAGGGTAGTCTCGACTCATTCCAGGAAGGCCTAAAGGATAAGGAGTCGCTCTTCAACACCTTTAGTCACCCGGGCCTGCCGGTTGGTCCAATAGCCAACCCGGGGGCACTTGCCATTGAGGCCGCCCTCAGGCCTGCCGCTGGAGATTGGTTGTATTTCGTGGCAATAAACCTAGACACCGGCGAGACGGTTTTCTCCGAAACTCTTCGTGAACACGAAATCGCTGCTGATATCTATCGTCAATGGTTACGAAATAGTCCCGATTATGACTAAAAAGTACGCAGTGATCGGTTCGCCGATATCTCACTCTAAGTCGCCCACTATTCATGGCGTTATTTTCAAACAGCTTGGCATTGCAGCGGAGTACAGTTCCTACGAAGTTTCGGACCTAATGGAATTCCTGAAGCCACGAAATGATATAGCAGGGCTCAGCGTCACAATGCCGCTAAAGAGTCAAGCCTTCGAACTTGCCACCGAACTTGATTTTTGGGCTCAACGGACCGGGGTCGTAAACACCTTGGTGCGCACCGACAATGGGTGGTCAGGATTCAACACCGACGTTTTTGGTCTCCGCCAGGCAGCTAATTCAGCGACCTTTCAAACCGTAGCCGTTTTGGGAACTGGGGCTACGGCCAGATCGGCTCTAGTTGCATTCCAGGATTCGGATTTGATGCTTTGGGGACGAAATGAAAGTTCATCCTCAAAGTTGGCGGCTGAGTTTGATTTTCGTTCGGTGCAGTTCGAAGAAGCACTATCCGCCGACCTTGTGGTCAGCACGCTACCTGGCGAGGCCTTGCTGGAGCTGATTTCGAAGGGTAGCGAACACCCTGGGACGCTGCTGAGCGCAGCTTACTCGTCTGGCTCGGATTTAGCCGCAGTGCATTTCCAAAGATTTGTATCAGGGCTTGACATGCTTATTTGGCAGGCCGTTGGTCAACAACGAATATTCAGCGGGCTAGGACCAAGTGCCCCCATCAAAGATGAAGATAACTTGATAGAAGTCATCAAGCGTGCCCTAGACATGACAAAATAGGAAGATGCTTAGATGGATAACTGCGGGTGAATCACACGGTCCTGAACTAATTGGCGTCATAGAGGGGCTTCCAGCCGGAGTCCCAATATTAGACACTGATCTTCAGCAAGCGCTTGCTAGGCGGAGGCTCGGTTATGGCCGGGGCGCGAGAATGAAGTTTGAACGGGACCTCATCTCCCTTTCTAGTGGAATTCGTTTCGGCTTGAGCCAGGGTGGACCTGTAGCAATTCGAATAGCCAATACCGAATGGCCCAAGTGGGAGACGGTAATGAGTGCTGCGCCAGTCCCAGAGGAAGAACTGCTCGGTGGTCGTGCTGCTCCGCTTACTCGACCAAGGCCCGGTCATGCAGATTTTACCGGAATGCAGAAGTACGGATTCGAAGAGGCGAGGCCGGTTCTGGAAAGAGCAAGCGCAAGAGAAACCGCCACGCGGGTTGCTCTCGGAGCGATAGCCCAGAAATTCTTGTCTGAACTCGGTATAAACCTGGTAACTCACACCGTTGCCATTGGTTCTGCATTAGCAAAGTCCGAAGAACTTCCTAGCCCAAAGGACCTAGCTGACCTGGATGCGGACCCGGTCAGATGCTTCAATAAAGTCGATTCAGATGCCATGGTCGCTGAAATTGATGAGTGTCACTCCACGGGCGACACCGTTGGCGGCGTCTGCGAGACTTTGGTCTACGGTTGCCCTCCAGGACTTGGAAGCTACGTGCATTCGGATCGAAGACTAGATTCACAGCTCGCCGGAGCGGTAATGGGAATTCAGGCTATGAAGTCCGTTGAGATTGGCGATGGAATTGAAACCACCAGACGTCGCGGCAGCGTGGCGCACGACGAAATCGTAAACAGCGACGAGGGCGTGCAGCGACTAACAGACCGAGCCGGCGGCATCGAAGGTGGGATGACTAACGGTGAAATAGTCCGAGTCAGAGCTGGAATGAAACCAATCAGCACGGTGCCCAGGGCATTACAGACAATCGACACTGAAACCGGGGAGTCGACTACCGCCCACCATCAACGCAGTGACGTTTGCGCTGTGCCGGCATCCGGGGTTGTTGTTGAAGCAATGGTCGCACTCGTAGTTGCGAACGCGGTGTTGGAAAAATTCGGTGGCGACTCCGTTAAAGAGGTTGTTCGAAATATGAACACCTATCTCGAGAGCATCCCAGAGGCGTTGCAATCGAGGATTGTCAGACACTGATGCCGGGTTCAATCGTACTGATAGGGCCAATGGGCGCTGGTAAAACAACCCTAGGAAAACGACTCGCCAAACTGCTAGAGCTGGCATTCGTAGACACAGACAAACTAATAAGCTCCGAACACGGATCCATAAAAGACCTTTTTACGGCAAAGGGTGAGCCCTTCTTCCGACGCCTAGAGGAAAAGGCACTTCTCAATGCCCTCGACGGCCAAGCGGTTATTGCGACCGGGGGAGGCATAGTTCTTTCCGACCAAAACAGAAGTCTGCTAAAACAAAACGCAAGTATCTTCCTCGATACAAACATGGAGTTCGTTCTTCAGTCGCTAAATGTATCGAAACGACCACTTCTTAGAGATAATCCAGAGAACTGGGAGAAGATATACCGTGAGAGACTGCCGCTTTATAAGGAAGTGTCCGTGGCAACAGTGAACACCGCAAATTCTTCCGTGGGGGCGATCATGAAAAACCTAGAATCCGAGGCTAGAAAATATGTCTAACATTTTGATTGGTCGCGCTTTACTAAATGAGATCCCAACCGCGCTCAGCGGTGTAAAAAAAGTACTAATCGTCTACCCACAGCCTCTTGCAACCACTGCCGAAGCCCTGTCGGAAAACCTTAAGGACTCTGGCTTTGAGGTCCTACTCGCCGAAGTCCCAGCGGCAGAGCCCGCGAAGCGAGTAGAAGTCGCAAGTTTTTGTTGGCAGATCATGGGAAAGTCCGATTTTCATCGCAACGATGCAGTAATAGGACTCGGCGGCGGCTCTACGACCGATCTTGCAGGCTTCGTCGCTGCCACTTGGCTAAGAGGGATCCGTTCAATACTTATACCTACGACTCTTCTTGGGATGGTCGATGCAGCCATCGGAGGGAAAACCGGCATAAATACCACTGAGGGCAAGAACCTCGTTGGGGCCTTTCATTCACCCCACAGCGTTGTCATAGACCTCGACACCCTTCACTCGTTGCCAAGAAATGAATTACTTGCAGGAATGGCCGAGGTCGTGAAATACGGCTTTATTGCTGACCCCTGGATTCTGGAAACCCTTGAATCTGACCCAGCTGCGACAGATCCGTCGTCCAGTGTCTTCGAGGAGCTGATCCGCCGGTCAGTTGCAATAAAGGAGGGAGTGACCTCCAGAGATTTCACCGAGACAGGCGAGCGTGAATACCTGAACTATGGGCACACGATAGGGCATGCGATCGAGAATGCTGAGCGCTATAAATGGCGACACGGTGCGGCAATCTCCATTGGGATGGTTTTCGCAGCCGAATTGTCGATGTTGTCAGGAAAGCTCTCAGAGGCTGATGTAATAAAACACCGCAGTGTGCTTGAGGCGCTTGGGCTGCCAACCACCTATCGGGCAGATCGCTGGCCCCAGTTGCTGGAAACGATGCAACGGGACAAGAAATCTAGAGCAGGGTCACTTAGATTCGTGGTTCTGGACCAAATTGGTAAACCGACTATGTTAAATGGGCCCACGCCCGAGCTCGTCTTCACAGCCTTTCAAGCGATTGTGGAATAGCGTTTACCCCATGTCGGCAATCTACGTACTAAACGGACCCAATCTCAACCTGCTCGGTGCAAGAGAGCCAGAGGTCTACGGAAATTTCACTCTCGATGATCTTCAAGGAAGCGTTCAGGACTGGGGGAAGGCCAACAACTTTGAACTCCAAGTCCTGCAGACCAACAGCGAAGATCAACTAATTGGTTGGCTACATGAGGCCATGACCCAGAAGGCTTCAGTCGTGCTAAACCCTGCAGCCTTTACTCACTACAGCTACGCACTTCGAGATGCCTGTGCCGCCCTGACCGCATCAGGGCTAAGTCTCATTGAGGTCCACATAACCAATCCGCACGCAAGAGAAACCTTCCGTCACAACAGCGTTATATCCGGTGTTGCCACGGGCGTAATAGCCGGGTTTGGTATCGATAGTTACCTGCTGGCTTTGGAACAACTGGCTAAACGCTAGAATTTGCAAGGCGCTAAGGAGAATAATGGCAAGCTCAAATGATCTGAAAAATGGAATGGTCCTGAACATTGACGGACAGCTTTGGTCTGTCATCGAGTTTCAGCACGTAAAGCCCGGTAAGGGCCCGGCCTTCGTCCGTACCAAGCTTCGTAGCATCATGTCTGGCAAGGTTGTCGACAAGACATTCAACGCTGGTGCAAAGATTGAAACGGCTAATGTCGACAGACGCGATATGCAGTACCTGTATAACGATGGAAGCTCCTATGTGTTCATGGACACTTCCGACTTTGATCAGCTATCTGTTCCGGAATCGGTTGTTGGCGAAGTTGCAAATTTCATGCTTGAAAACCAGAACGCCACTGTGGCTCTGCATGATGGTTCACCCCTATACGTTGAGCTACCTCCCTCGGTGGTGCTTGAGATCACTTACACAGAGCCAGGGCTCCAGGGTGACCGTTCCACGGGGGGTTCGAAGCCTGCCACCCTCGAAACTGGGCATCAGATACAGGTGCCACTTTTTATCGACAACAACACCAAGGTCAAAGTTGATACCAGAACCGGGGAGTACTTCGGGCGCGTGAGCGAATAGTTGAGCTCGCGAAGTAAATCACGAAAGCGCGCACTCGATGCACTTTATGCCTCCGGCATCAGACACGGTGATGCAGTCCAGTTGCTTCAAGAAACCGCATCTGGGGTGTCCGATCGACAAAACCAGGCGGCGATCTTCGACTACGCCGAAGCGATAGTTATCGGCGTCACTGGACACTTGTCGCAGATAGACAATGAACTAAGGCAGCTTTCAGATGGATGGTCCCTCGAGAGAATGCCGAACATCGATCGATCTATTCTCCGACTTGGCGCATGGGAGATCCTTTTCAACACCGAAGTCCCGAATGAAGTTGCCATTGCCGAAGCTGTGTCGTTAGCTGGTGAATATTCCACAGATGATTCACCCAAATTCGTAAATGGAGTGCTCGCAAGACTGGCTAAAGGCGCCAAGGCTCTTTAGCCCTGTTATGATTTAGGAAAAGTGTCCTTTAAATTCGTCCTGCGAGGCGAGGAAGGAGTTGAAGTTGACAGGTCGAGTCGTTCTTGATGGTCCAGACATTCTTAGAGCGCTGAAGCGCATCTCTCATGAAATTCTTGAGGCCAACGAAGGCCCACAAAATCTTATTATTCTCGGAATACCCACCAGGGGCGTGGAGCTAGCCAACCGAATCGTCAAATTACTCAGGGAAATTGAACCAAACCAAGAAATTGAATCTGGGGTACTAGACATCACGATGCATCGAGATGATCTAGCCAAAACCGAGCGACAGATTTTTGAGAGCATACTTCCAACCTCTGGCATCGACGGCAAAGTGGTCATCCTGGTCGATGACGTACTGTTTTCTGGCAGAACTGTAAGAGCAGCCCTTGATGCCTTGACCGGCTATGGGCGTCCGCGCCAGGTAAAATTAGCTGTGTTGGTAGATCGCGGTCATCGGGAACTACCCATAAGGCCCGACTTCGTGGGGAAAAATCTGCCAACATCAATTGCCGAGCGCGTTTCGGTACGGCTGTCAGAGAATGATGGCGTGGACCAGGTAGTGATCTCCGCATGAAGCACTTAGTGTCAATCAGGGACCTGAACAAACAATCTGCGATTGCACTTCTTGACAGTGCCCAACAGCTAACAAAGGTCAACGAAAGAACCGTTAAGAATCTGCCAGCCCTAAGAGGCAAAACCGTCGTAAATCTGTTCTACGAAAATTCCACCAGGACCAGGATTAGCTTCGAAATTGCGGCGGCTCGGCTAAGTGCGGACGTTATTAATTTCAGCGCGCAAGCCTCAAGCACCTCAAAGGGAGAGTCACTTAAGGACACTGCGCAAACGCTGGAGGCACTGGGTGCAGCGGCAATTGTTATTAGGCACCCAATGTCTGGGGCCGCAAGCTCCCTCGCCAATCGAGGTTGGATTTCTGCAAGCGTGATCAATGCCGGCGATGGCCATCACGAACACCCGACCCAAGCGCTTCTGGATGCTTTGACTGTTAGACAAATCACACAATCCGGCACAGACCTAACTGGTATCAAGGTGTTGATTGTTGGCGACATCGAACACTCCAGAGTTGCCAGAAGCAACATACTTTTGCTGTCAATGCTCGGTGCTGTTGTCAGCGTCGCTGGGCCAGTGGGCCTAATGCCGGAGGGCATTTCAGACCTTGGCGCTAAAGTTTTTGAAGACTTTGACCAAGCGCTTGCGGATAAACCGGACGCCGTCATGATGCTTCGAGTCCAGTTGGAGCGAATGTTGGAGGATGAGCGATTCATAACCGGCGACTACGTCAATAGTTGGTCCTTGGATCAAACACGCCTTAAGCTGCTCGGCAAAGAGGCGATAATTATGCATCCGGGCCCCATGAACCGCGGCCTTGAGATCTCGAATGAGGCTGCCAACGACCCCCGATCAGCAGTGCTTAGGCAAGTTAAAAATGGACTGGCGGTCCGAATGGCGGTTCTGCACCAAGTTCTTTCAGGGGAGGACCTAAATTGATAACTCTGAAGAACTTGACCCTCTCGGATGGCTCTGAGACCGACATAAAAATCCAGGGCGATCGCATTGTCGAGATGGGCAAAACAAGCGAAGCCGGGACAGACTGTTCTGGACTGATAGGCCTCTCAGGCTTTGTTGATCCCCACGCACACCTTAGAGAACCAGGCTTTGAGGCCAGTGAAACCGTGCTTTCTGGCTCTAGGGCAGCTGCGGCAGGAGGCTACACCGCAATTTGCGCGATGGCGAACACGGAGCCAGTCGCAGACAGTTCATCGATCGTTGAGCGAATTTTGGATCTTGGAGTGCAAGCCAATCTTTGTCAGGTCCAGCCAATAGGCGCTGTTACAAAGGCTCTCGCGGGTTTAGCGCTTTCCGACATTGCAATGATGGCCGCCTCTCGTGGTCAAGTAACTATGTTTAGCGACGACGGTATGTGTGTTTATGACGAAAACCTTATGAGGCAGGCCCTTATTGCGGTGTCCGCATTTGGAGGGGTAGTAGCCCAACATGCACAAGAGCCAACTATGACAATTGGCTCCCAGATGAATGCGGGGAGCCTGGCCACTGAATTAGGCCTAAAGGGCTGGCCGGCCATTGCTGAGGAACAGATAATTGCCAGGGATGCAGAACTTGCAGCGGAAACTGGTTCCAGATTGCATGTCTGCCACCTCACCACCGCTGGGGGAGTCGAGGTAGTCAGGTGGGCTAAAGCGCGTGGAATTAACATCACTGCTGAAGTCACGCCCCACCACCTGCTGTTGACCGAGGAACTTGTCAGGTCCTACGACCCGATGTATAAAGTGAACCCGCCACTCAGAACCTCCGAAGACGGCAAGGCACTGCTTGCGGGCTTGGTGGATGGAACAATAGACATGCTTGGAACCGATCACGCGCCGCACTCAGGTGAAAAAAAGGACTGTGAATGGCAGCAAGCGGCTTTTGGAATGCTGGGCCTTGAATCAGCAGCCAGCATCTTGCATCAGGTGCTCATTCAATCTGGAGCTGGCGATTGGAAGTTATTTGAAAAGGCAATCAGTGGGGCCCCAGCAAAACTGGCGAGCCTTGCAAACCAAGGCTCCATTCAAGTTGGCGCAGAAGCAAACATCACAGTTTTCAATCCGCATGAAACAATAAGCGTTACCGACATGACTCAATCTAAATCGACCAACAGTCCATACGTTGGCTTCGAATTCAAGGGCCGTGTGCAACACACGATCTACAAGGGTAACTTCACGATATTCGACCGAGAACTAAAGGAAGACAAATGACGCGGGAACTAATTGCAGGGCTCACGCTATTGATCGTCCCAAGCATTGCGGCTCTGATATTTTTTAGAACGCGACAGAGAAGGATCCAGCAAGAAAAGATCATTTTCGAGATACCGAAGTTTTCTGGAGACAATAACCTAGGTGAAATTCTCTACGTGAGCACTGTATTTGCTTCCGACCTGCTGTCTAAAGTCTGGGCTCAGGGCCTCGGGCACCGCGGAAACGCAACACTTTGGCTTGGCGATGGTGGGATAGGTATTAGCCGCAACGGAGAGGCTGGTTTCCTTATCCCTACCAATGCCCTTACTTCGCTATCCGAGACTGGTGCAACCATCGACCGAGGAGTCGAGGCAAAAGGGCTAATGGCAATTTCCTGGCAGCACAAAGACATCGGGCTCGTAACAAACATTCGTTTTCGTGACAGGCAACAACATGACATGGCCAAAGCACAGGTAATCGAGAAATTGGGAGTTAGTTTTGCATAAAGCACATCTGGTACTGGAGGACGGTTCGGTATTTACCGGTGAACGCTATGGCCTTGCTGGACAGAGTACAGGGGAGATTGTCTTCGCCACCGGGATGACTGGCTACCAGGAGACGCTGACCGACCCCTCATATGCCGGACAGATAGTTATGCAGACATTTCCACACATAGGTGTTGTCGGGACTAACGCGACCGATGCAGAGTCCAGCAGGATCTGGGTTGCCGGCTACATAGTCAGAGAACCCTCTCGAATGGCAAGCAACTTTCGGTCAGAGAAAACCCTTGATCGGGAATTGATTGACAACAATGTTGTCGGAATCTCAAACGTGGATACTCGTGCCATAACTTTGCATGTTCGGAGTCTTGGCGCAATGCGTGCAGGGATATTCTCAAGTGAAGAAACTCTTACCACGGAGCAAATGTTGGCCATCGTTAGAGCTGGCCCCGAAATGGAGGGCCAAAGCCTTTCCAGCTTGGTCTCCACAGGAACGAGCTACCTGATTCCACACCAAGGGACACTCGCCGGCAAAGTAGCGGTTCTAGATCTAGGGATAAAAAAATCTACTCTTGAGCATCTCTCCCAGCGCGGACTGGATGTTGAGGTCTTTCCTGCCGATGTGAGCACAGCAATGCTGCTGGCAACCTCACCAGATGCGTTCTTTTTCTCGAACGGCCCCGGGGACCCCGAAGCCAGCGTGGGGCAGGTTGCCATGCTTCAGGAACTCCTTAGGACCAAGAAGCCTTTCTTTGGAATATGCTTCGGTAATCAACTTCTTGGAAGAGCCCTCGGATTCGATACTTATAAGCTGAAATTTGGTCACCGCGGTATCAATCAACCTGTCCTGAACCAGATGACCGGCCAGGTAGAAGTAACGGCGCATAATCACGGTTTTGCCGTGAAGCTCGATACTGATAGTGCCCAATCGCCCAATGGCTTCGGGGAGGTTAAGGTTTCGCACCGAGGACTGAACGACCAAGTAGTTGAGGGCTTGGAGTGCGTTGATTTACCTGCGTTTTCGGTCCAGTATCATCCGGAGGCTGCCGCAGGACCGCATGACAGCCACTACCTGTTCGATAAATTCCTGAACGCCATCAAGGAGTCAAAATAATGCCTAAGAGAGCAGATATTAAATCGGTCCTTGTCATCGGATCCGGTCCAATAGTCATCGGTCAGGCCTGTGAGTTTGACTATTCAGGCACGCAAGCCTGCCGCGTTCTTCAAGAAGAGGGAGTTAGGGTCATCCTGGTCAATTCGAACCCAGCAACGATTATGACCGATCCTGATTTCGCCGATGCTACCTACATAGAACCGATAACTCCTGAAGTTATAGAAGCGATTATTGAAAAAGAGCGTCCGGACGCAATTCTGCCCACTCTTGGTGGGCAAACAGCCCTAAATGCAGCGATGGCTCTTTTTGAAAGGGGTTCGCTCGACAAATATGGAGTTGAACTCATAGGTGCAAACGTGGATGCCATTAGAGCCGGCGAGGACAGGGTCGAATTCAAACAGGTCGTCCTAAACGCTGGTGCGGATGTTGCAATCTCAGCGGTTGCCCACAACATAGATGAAGTAATGGCAATCGCTGCCGACATCGGATATCCAATGGTGGTCAGGCCCTCATTCACGATGGGCGGACTTGGTTCCGGTTTTGCCTACGACGAGCAAGACCTCAAACGAATTGCCAGTAGTGGGCTTCAGGCCTCTCCGACCACCGAGGTTCTTCTCGAAGAATCCATAACCGGCTGGAAAGAGTATGAACTAGAACTGATGCGTGACAAGAACGACAACAGCGTCGTGGTTTGTTCCATCGAAAACTTTGACCCAGTTGGAGTGCACACCGGAGACTCGATCACCGTTGCCCCAGCGATGACACTAACCGACCGCGAATATCAAAACCTTCGCGACATTTCAATTCGAATCATTCGAGATGTGGGGGTTGATACCGGTGGCTGCAATATTCAGTTTGCAGTGGACCCTAAAGATGGCCGAGTAATAGTTATAGAAATGAACCCGAGAGTGAGTCGTTCATCCGCGCTTGCATCCAAGGCGACTGGATTCCCAATTGCCAAGATTGCGGCCAAGCTAGCCATTGGGTACACATTGGATGAAATCCCCAACGACATAACAATGGTCACTCCCGCGTCATTTGAGCCGAGCTTGGATTACATTGTCGTAAAGATCCCACGTTTCGCGTTCGAGAAGTTCCCCGCGGCAGATCAGACCCTGACAACAACCATGAAGAGTGTGGGTGAGGCGATGGCAATCGGCAGAACCTTCTCGCAAGCCCTTCAGAAGGCACTGCGTTCCCTGGAGAAGCGCGGAAGCTCCTTCCAGTTCCCGAAGCAGAAGCCAGAGATTTCACCGCTGCTTGTCGCAATGGCCACGCCAACAGAGGGCCGAATTGGGCAGGTGCAGCAAGCGCTTTGGTCCGGTGCGAGTCCCGATCAAATTTTCGAAGCTACCAAAATAGACCCTTGGTTTATCGACCAAATTGTTTTGATAAATGAGGTTGCGAGCTGGTTTGCAGAGTTGCCGGAAGTCGATGCCAGCAACCTAAAAAAAGCAAAGCAACATGGCTTCTCCGACATTCAGTTAGCTCAAATTCGAAGTAGTACCGAGCAGGAGATGACCTCACTAAGACACAGCTTTGGGCTCAGGCCGGTATTCAAAACGGTGGACACTTGCGCCGGAGAATTCCCAGCAGAAACCCCATATCACTACAGTTCCTACGAGCAGTTCAGCGAAGTGGTGCCATCAAACCGTAAAAAAGTAATAATCCTTGGAAGCGGGCCAAACCGAATCGGGCAGGGCGTTGAGTTCGATTACAGCTGCGTCCATGCCACCTTCGCACTGAAGGACATCGGCATCGAGACAATTATGATCAACTGCAACCCAGAGACAGTCTCAACCGACTATGACACAGCGGATCGATTGTATTTCGAGCCATTGAGTCTGGAAGATGTCCTCGAGGTAATCCACGCCGAGTCACAAAGCGGAGAGCTGCTTGGCGTCATGGTTCAGCTAGGTGGGCAGACAGCTCTTGGTCTAGCCCAGGGGTTAAAAGAGGCAGGAGTACCGATTCTGGGCACCGCACCAGATGACATTGACCGCGCCGAAGAGCGTGGTCAATTCCAAAACATCTTGGACCAGTCTGGCCTACTGGCTCCAGCCAATGGCATGGCAACAAACCTTCAAGAGGCAACCGGTGTCGCGGCAAGAATTGGGTTCCCGGTTCTTGTTAGACCAAGCTTCGTCCTTGGAGGTCGTGGCATGGAAATTGTCTACGACCAGCACTCGCTTGATGGATACTTTGACCGCATTGCAGAGCATGCGCTTGTGGATGCCCGCCATCCACTGCTGGTGGACCGTTTCCTGGAAGACGCTATCGAGATAGACATAGACGCCATCTTCGATGGCGAGGAGTTGTTTATCGGTGGAGTGATGGAGCACATTGAGGAAGCCGGCATTCACTCCGGAGACTCCAGCTGCACACTGCCTCCAATCACTCTCAGCAGGGGCCAAATCGACCGGGTGGCAGTTGCCACGGAACAAATTGCCAGAGGCCTGAACGTTGTTGGTCTGCTAAACGTCCAATTTGCACTGGCCTCCGATGTCCTTTACGTTCTTGAGGCTAACCCAAGGGCAAGCCGAACGGTCCCATTTGTCTCCAAGGCTTTGGGCATAACCTTGGCAAAAGCGGCTGCAAGAGTAATGGTCGGTGCCACAATCTTGGACTTGGTTGCAGAAGGGGGATTGCCGGCCAAAGACGGTCGACACCTACCCGCAGGAACTCCCATATCCGTAAAAGAAGCGGTGTTACCGTTCAAGCGGTTCGCAACCAAGGACGGCCGATTTGTCGATTCCCTGCTTGGCCCGGAAATGCGATCGACCGGAGAAGTAATGGGAATTGATAAAGATTTTCCAACTGCATTTGCAAAAGCTCAAGCTGGATCTGGCTCTGCGCTACCAACCAAGGGCACAGTTTTCATCTCTGTAGCAGACCGCGATAAGCCTCAGTCACTGCTGCCAGTTCGACGATTGGCTCAACTCGGGTTCCGAATACTAGCCACCCAGGGAACGCAAGCCATGCTTGAGCGGCACGGCATTAAGTCAGAGGTGGTCATAAAGTACTCACAAGCCGATCAAAATCAAGAGTCAATTGTGGACATGATCACAGCGGGACAGGTGGATGTTGTAGTAAACACTCCTTCGGGTGCGGATGCCAGAGTTGATGGTTACGAAATTCGTGCCGCGACAACTGCAGCCGACAAGCCGATATTTACCACCATTGCCCAGCTGAGTGCGGCGATAGGCTCCTTTGAAGTAGTGCGCGAAGGAAGGTTCGATGTCAAACCATTGCAGGAATACTCGATCGATCGAAAAGAGCTAATCAGTGAATAGCTTTGTAGGTGCACTTGAGCAGAAAATTTCCGAATTCGGAGCCCTTTGCGTGGGTATAGATCCAAGCGAAACTGAGCTCAATAACTGGGGGCTGGCAGACACTGCGCACGGCGCGAAAGAATACGCACTCAGATGTATAGACGCGGCCGATGGCCGAGTTGGAATCATAAAACCACAGGTGGCTTATTTCGAGAGGTTCGGCTCCAGCGGTTTTATAGCCCTTGAAGAAGTCTTGCAGGCCGCCAGAGACTTGGACCTATTCGTAATTGCGGATGCCAAAAGAGCGGATATCGGTTCCACAATGCTCGGTTACTCCCAGGCCTGGTTCGGAGATGACTCGCCGCTTCGTGTGAACGCCTTAACAGTTAGTCCCTATCTGGGCCCGGACTCAACCAGCGAAATGCTCGAGCATGCGCGCGATGTGGGTGGAGGGATATTTCTCCTTGCGGCTACCTCCAACAAGGAAGCAAGTCAACTGCAGGCTGCGCAAACCGAAGGGCAAACCGTGGCATCCAAGGTGCTCAACATAGCTCAGACCAATGGAACAGGGGACTGCGGTGTGGTTATTGGGGCTACTCAGGATTTGGATCTGTTTGGACTGCAGTCGGTCTTAGAGACAGATGTTGGTCTGCCAATCTTGGCACCCGGCTTCGGCGCACAGGGAGTGCAGCTATCGGGACTGGGAAAGCTGTTTGGCGCTAGTGCCAAACGAGTCATACCCAATATGTCTCGGGCCCTGACTGGAGCTGGGCCAGATGCCATGGCAGCTTTGATCGATAAGGCCAGGTTAGAACTATGAGCCTGATTATCTTGGCCGGGCCAGCCGCCGTAGGCAAAGGATCTCTTGTGCGTTGGATATTGGATAACGACCAAAGTTATTCACTGTCGGTTTCGGCCACGACAAGAGCTCCACGACCCGGAGAAATTGAAGGTGTTCACTATTACTTTGTCGATAAATCAACATTTGAACAACTTATTTCAAACAACGAACTACTCGAGTGGGCTACCGTTCACGGAGACAACTACTACGGAACCTTGCTCAACGAGCTAGCAAGAGCAGAGGCCGAAAACCTTCATCTGCTCCTTGAGATAGACCTTCAGGGTGCGAGACAAGTAATGCAACGAGTGCCCGGGGCAACTACAATTTTTATCCATCCGCCCAGTTGGGCCGTAATGGAAACCAGACTCCGCGAAAGAGCGACGGAGACAGAATCGCAAATACAAACTAGACTTATCACTGCAAGAGCTGAGATAGCAGCAGCCGAAGAATTTGATTATGAAGTAATCAATGATGACTTAGCCCAAACGGGTAGAGACATTCTGAAAATCGTTAGCGAGTCGGAGAATAAAAATGTTGAATGAGAACCTGCAAAATCTAAACGGTATCGTCTACCCTCCGATTGATTCGGTTTTGGGCAAGGTCGACTCGAACTACGAGTTGGTAATCTTCGCTTCCAAACGGTCCCGCCAGATCAACGAATACTACAGCGCGCTTCACGAGGGTAGCCTGTTCAGCTACGTTGGGCCTCTGGTTGACTCAAGCATCGACGATAAGCCACTGAGCATAGCCATGAAGGAAATCTACTTGGACAAGCTCGAGAAGACTCCAAATAAGTAGTTAAAAATTGCGCATTCTGCTTGGCATAACCGGCGGAATCGCCGCGTATAAGGCAGCGAATCTCATTCGTGCCTTTGCTGAATTTGGCCACGATGTAGACGCACTGCCAACAAAAAACGCACTTCGGTTCGTTGGCAAAGCAACTCTCGAGGCGCTTTCCGGGAACTCGATAGACGATGACATGTACCAAGATGTTCACAAAGTAAGGCATGTTGAACTTGGTGCAAAAGCAGATTTGATTGTTGTTGCACCTGCAACCGCAAACTTCATTGCCAAGCTGGCAAACGGTATCGCGGACGACTTGCTAATGAATGCCATCCTGGCCTCGAAGTCACCAATCTTTGTCTGTCCTGCAATGCACACCGAAATGTGGCAAAATCCTGCCACTCAGGAAAACGTTGCCATCCTCCGATCCAGAGGGATTCGAGTCATGGAGCCGGCTTCAGGACGACTCACAGGAACGGACACTGGACCCGGCAGGCTTCCAGAGACCGAAGAAATAGTGCAATTTGTCTTGAGCCAGCGGACACTAGCAGGCGTCAAAGTTACCGTGACCGCCGGTGGGACCAAGGAACCTATCGATTCGGTTCGCTTTATAGGGAATTCATCTTCTGGACGGATGGGCATAGAACTCGCAACCGCCTACCGAGATGCCGGCGCCGACGTGTCTTTGATCGCCTGCAATATCGAACTACCACTGCCGTCAGGGATTCAGGTAACTAGAGCTTCCAACATAGCTGAACTCGATCAGGCTATGAACAAGCCCTGTGACATCATGATTATGGCTGCCGCTGTTTCTGACTTTAAAATCACAAAGCCATACCTCGGCAAGCTCCCGAGAGGACAGCTGGCAACAATCGAGTTGGTCCCCACTGAAGATCTAATTGCTGGCTATGCCGAGAATCATCCGGGCGCCTTTTGTCTGGCGTTTGCGCTAGCCGAGGATGGCGTCGATGTCGAAGCAGTTGCACTCGAAAAACTCCGGGCCAAGCGGGTTTCTGCCGTTGCCGGCAATAACGTGAGCGCCATGGGGTCAAAAGTGAGCCAAATCACCCTTGTCACTGAAACCGAAACCCTTAACCAATCGGGAACAAAGAGTGAGCTTGGAAGATGGATTGTCAGCAGCATTAACGAAATGATGTCTAAGTCCTAACTAGAATTAGAGAATGACGCTACGCACATTTACCTCAGAGTCCGTTACAGAGGGACACCCGGATAAAATATGTGATCAGATTTCTGACACAATCCTGGACGCTCTGCTTCAACAGGACCCAGACGCCAGAGTGGCCGTCGAGACCCTCGTAACCACTGGACTTGTCCAGGTGGCTGGAGAGGTCACTACCAGTGGCTACGTTGAAATCCCGCACTTGGTGCGACAGAAGCTTTTGGACATTGGATACAACTCTTCAGCGATCGGGTTTGACGGGGCCTCCTGCGGCGTATCGGTATCTATTGGGGCTCAGTCTTCGGACATTGCTCAGGGAGTCAATACCTCACTCGAATCTCGTTCTAGTTCTCAGGTCGAAGAAATTGGTGCAGGCGATCAAGGAATGATGTTCGGCTACGCATCGAATGAGACAAAGAATTTCATGCCGGCCCCGATCAACATTGCTCACCGGCTTACCGAGGGGCTGTCTCAGGTCCGGCGCCAGCTGGACTCCCCAATATTGCGACCAGATGGCAAGGCTCAAGTATCAATCAACTACGAAGGCAATAAGCCGGTATCCGTCAAAACGGTTCTTATTTCTTCTCAGCACCACCCAGATGTCGACCAGGATGACCTCGCGAACCTAATGCTCGACAGGGTAATCAGGCCAGTTTTACTCGACGCGGGTCTCGATTCAAGCGATACCGAATTTATAATCAACCCGACTGGCAGGTTCGTAATAGGCGGACCTCAGGGAGACGCCGGTCTAACCGGCCGCAAAATTATTGTCGACACCTATGGCGGAAGCGCAAGACACGGAGGTGGTGCCTTCAGCGGCAAAGACCCCTCTAAGGTAGATCGCTCTGCTACTTATGCCATGCGTTGGGTCGCTAAGAACCTAGTGGCCGCTGGACTGGCAGAGCGTGCGGAAATTCAGGTTGCGTATGCGATTGGCATGGCCACTCCTGTCTCACTGCACGTAGAAACCTTCGGCACAGAATCAGTTGAAATCGCGGCAATTGAGCAAGCCATCGGCAAAGTGTTCGACCTCAGACCAGCAGCAATCATCTCTGAACTGGACCTCAAGCGTCCGATTTACGCCAAGACGGCAAGCTATGGGCACTTTGGACGAGAGCTTCCGGAATTCACTTGGGAAAACCTCGACCGAGTTCAGGCGCTTAAAGACGCAGCAGGCAGCTAGATGCCGCGCTTTGCTTCAGTCTTGGCAAAGTCACCACTAATTCAGCTTGACCGAGCCTTCGACTACCTCGTGCCGACCGCCCTCCAGGACAAGGTGTCCGCTGGGCAGGAGATTATATTCCCACTCGGAAGAGCAAAAAAAGCTCAGGTGGGTTACATCTCTGGGCTTTCGGACAGCAGCGAATTCGCAACTTCCGAAATAACAAGTATCCAAGACGATTCAACCGTCCTATCCAAAGAGCTCGAGGTCTTTCTGCGTGCGGTATCGGACCGGCAGTGTGTTGCTATGGGTGAATTAATCGCACTGGCGATTCCAGATTTCATGTCCACCATCAAAAGGGCTGATCCGATAATTCCCCGGAAGATCGATACACAACTACTCACTCCGAAACTGGACAGGCCAATGAGCCCCCGATCAGCCGTGCTCACTTCAGCTAGGCAACTCGAAGCCGAGGGGGCACTGTTTCCAGATTGGGTACTTCTAATCACCAGCTACGTACTTGGCGTTCACGCGAAGGGAAAGTCGTCGATCGTTGTCCTCCCGGAGCGGGCGGATCTTGATTTAGTGGAGGGTTTGATCGAGCGATTGGCGTTGATGGATCAATTCGTTTTTCTGCGACCGAATCAAAAGAAGTCCACTCGATATCAGCTTTTTCATCAAATAAAGGATTCACGTCAAGTAATCGTTGTTGGAACCCGCTCGGCTATTTTTGCGCCCGTTCAAAATCTTGGACTCATAGCAGTACATGACGATTCAGATGACAGCCTGAGAGACCAGGGGTCGCCATTCACCAATACTCGTGATCTTGCGCTTATTCGCGCGCAAGGGGACACCGAACTACTGTTCACTGCACCTTACCGATCGGTTGAACTGCAACGCCTGGTGTCCATCGGGTACCTAAGCGACCACAAAGTCACCGAAGCCCCTATTAGGGTCTCTTACTCCGAACCCGGTCTAAGAATGGACCAGGCCGGTTTTCAAGTCGTTCGTGAGAACCTTTCGCTTGGTCCAGTTTTGGTTCTACTGCCGCGCAAGGGAGATTCCGCTTCGGTTTATTGTGCTGGCTGTGGTGACAAGTTAACCTGTGACTGTGGCGGGCACTTCTGGCAGCCCGATGCCCAAAACACGCAGTGCCGGCTATGCAATAGACACTTCTTGTCCTGTGCTAAATGTGGCTCCCGAAACCACAGAAAAGGCCGCACTGGAAGTACTAGGACGGTCGCGGAGCTCGGCAAAAGCTTTCCAAACGTTGTGATATCCGAAGCAACCGGTACCAAGAAACCGACAGGGCTAAAAGTCAAAGACCAGATAGTGGTTGCCACGCCTGGCTCCGCGCCAAGGGTTCCGAAGGGCTACTCTGCCGTGCTGGTGCTCGATAGTGACGTCTGGCTTAACAGGCAAACCCTAAACGCTCAACAGTTGGCAGTGCGGGACTGGATGGAAGCGCTGGAGCTTATGTCACCAACCGGTAGAGCTGCCTTCGTAGGGTTACCGGCTGAACTCGGAAATGCGTTGTCACTGGGACAGCTAATTCCATTGGCAAAGAGTGCTCTAGAAGAAGCCAAGGAACTAGGCCTGCCGCCCGCCATGCGGATCTGCTCTATCCAAGGACTCCCGGACACTCTAAATGCAGCTGTTGCAGCAGCCAAAGAACAGGGTGCAACGACTCTTTGGGTAAACCATGATTCGGGAAGCGCTTTGATCAAGTTTTCCTACAACCAAGGACCTTCGGTTGCCAAGGCCATCCGTGTAATAGCGATTGGCGCGACATCGCGAACACAGGGAACTTCAAAGAGAAGGGGTTTGAGGGTAGTCATGGATGACCCTCAAGCGCTGTAGGTTACCTAGTCATGAGACTGATATTTGCAGGCACCCCTGGGGTGGCAGCTCGCTCGCTGCAGCTGATCGCGAGCAAGCACGAGATCGCTCTTGTGCTAACGCGTCCCGATGCGCCAATCGGCCGGAAACGAGTTATCACCCCCTCACCGGTTGCCGAGGTGGCAGCTCAGCTCGGTCTCAAGGTGCACAAAACCAAAAAGATAGATGCCGAAACAGAACTCCTCATTGAGCAAGCCGAATCTCAGCTTGCAATCGTGGCAGCTTACGGCACGATGATTCCGGAGGCGGCCCTCTCGAAACTGCCGTGGTTGAACTTGCATTTCTCACTGCTACCCGAATGGCGAGGAGCTTCTCCTCTGCAGCATTCGATGATTTATGGAACCGGAATCGGAGTAACGGTTTTTTTGCTAGACCAGGGGCTTGATACTGGGAGAATCGTCGCTCAGCGGCCTCTTCAGTTCCTACCCGACGAGTCGGCGGGGCTCGCCCTCGAGCGCTTTGCAGACATCGGCACCGAGGTGCTCCTAGAAGCCCTAGAGGCCGACTTGGAAGCGAAGCCGCAGGTCGGCATTATTTCTAGCGCACCCAAGCTCAGCCGACAGGATGCAAAGCTTGATTTCACTCGGCCTGCGGATGAGCTGAATCGATTCATTCTGGCAATGAACCCCGAACCAATGGCATGGTCAATTCAAAATGGTGAACCAGTGAGGATCCTAAAGGCGTCGGTCGTTACCGAGAAGACAGCCCTAGAGGCTGCTCATGAGACCGGTGACATCTTCAATTCAGAAAGTAAGCAGGTATTAGTGCAATGCGGGGAGTTGAGTGCGCTGATCCTTGAAACGGTCCAACCGGCTGGCAAGCGTGAAACCGCTGCCAACGACTGGTGGAACGGCTTGAAAGGCAAGGCAAAATTTGACTAACGCACGTGAAATAGCCCTTGAACTTCTCAACAGAGTCCGAGCATCTGATAGCTACATCAACCTCCTGTTGCCAAAAGAGCTTGCAAAGCATGACCTTTCGGATGCCGATAGGGGACTGGTGCAGGAACTCAGCTACGGTGTTCTTCGCTGGCAGCTCCAGTACGACGCGATCATCGACCACTTGACGCCAGGGAAAACTCTCTCCCCGGGGCTCCGCGCAGCAATTCAACTTGGCTTGCATCAACTTTTTCGAATGCGCGTCCCGACGCACGCTGCGATTAACGAGACTGTTGATTTAGTGAAGGCCTTTGAAACAAGTGCCGCGGGACTTGCGAACGCCGTCCTGCGAAATGCCGAGCGGGCTGGGCACGAATCACTTCTCATAAAGATCATTGGAGACCAGGACGAACTCTCCACGCTCAGTCTTGAATACTCTCACCCGAAGTGGATCATCTCTGGCATGCAATCCGCACTTGAGCTAGATAGCAGAGAGTCAGACTTGCGAGGGTTGCTTGAAGCAAATAACCAAACGCCTGCCGTGAATCTGATTGCTATAACGGACGCAGCAAAGGCAGAACTCGATGCCCTAGATGTCCAACGCGGTACAGCTTCACCCAATGGATATCTCTCAACCGGAAACCCGATGCAGTATCTATCGATTCCGGGAGTTCGAGTTCAAGATCAAGGTTCCCAGCTGGTTGCGCTCGCGCTAGCGATGGTGGCAAACAAAAGCGGTACCTGGCTAGATATGTGCTCTGGACCCGGTGGTAAGGCCGCTGTGCTCGAAGATGCGGTATCAGGGTCCGGAAATCTTGTTTGCTACGAACCACATGAAAAGCGAGCCAAGCTTGTTACAGCTGCACTGAGGGACCCAGAAAGCACCCCTGTCCTAACAAACCGGGGTCAAGAAGCACCTGCAAACAGCTTTGATGCAGTTCTTCTAGATGCTCCCTGCGCAGGACTAGGGTCCCTGAGAAGAAAACCGGAATCAAGATGGACCAAGACGCCAGAACAGCTTCCTTCACTAACAAAACTGCAAAGTGAATTACTAGACGCAGCAATATTGGCACTTAAGCCAGGTGGTGTCCTTATGTACGCAACCTGTTCGCCGCTAATAATCGAGACCAATGCCCAGATTCGAGGTGCACTGGACAGACATAAGAACATCTCACTGGTCGACTTGGTTCCAGTTATTAATCGGCTTTCACCGGGTCTAGAGTTAAACAAAAGTCGAAAGACGGTACAGCTCTGGCCCCACCAACACGGAACAGACGCAATGTTCATGGCAATGCTTAGAAATGATGAAGAGGTATAGCGGTGCAAATTAATCCTTCAATTTTGAGTGCGGACTTTGCAAACCTGGAGTCAGAACTAATGTCGATTGCGTCTGCAGATATGGCTCATGTGGATGTAATGGACAATCACTTCGTGCCCAATCTAACTCTGGGTCCGGCGGTTGTTGCACGGCTCAGCGAAGTCTCACCAATTCCCCTAGATGTCCACCTGATGATCGAAAATCCCGACAGGTGGGCTGTTCAATATTCCGAGAACGGTGCTGCCTCTGTCACGTTTCACGTTGAGGCATCGGACAATCCCATCAACCTCGCCAGACAACTTCGTGCCGCAGGATCAAAAGCAGCCGTAGCCATTAAGCCCGGGACACCCCTTTCCGCAATTGCAGAACTATTGCCCGAGGTGGACATGCTCCTGGTTATGACAGTAGAACCGGGGTTTGGCGGGCAGCCGCTGATCATAGAGACTCTCGAGAAAATCCAGCAAGCCAGAAGCTTGATCACGGCATCCGGAGCCAGCATTTCGCTACAGATCGATGGGGGAGTTACCGAGAGTAACATCCATCAACTGGCGGAGCTTGGGGCCGATTCCTTCGTCGCTGGTTCCGCAATTTACAACCACCCCGATCGAGCGGATCAGATACTCAAGCTTCGAAGGTCAGCGTTGGCATCAGCAAGGTCGGAGTGATTCAAGGTATTCTAGGCGTATGAAATCCTTTGACTCGCTCTATCACGAACTTAGCGCGAGGGCCAGTGCCCCCGAAAGCGCTTCAGGTAGTACCGAATTGTTGCAAAAGGGTGTTCATGCAATTGGTAAGAAGGTTGTCGAAGAAGCTGCAGAGTTGTGGATGGCCGCAGAGCACGAATCCGACGACCAGGTTGCCCTAGAGGCTTCACAATTGCTGTACTATATCCAGCTAATTCTTATCTCTAGAAACATTCCGATGGCAGCCGTTGAGGAGGTGCTCTGATGTTGCGAGTGGCAATACCAAACAAGGGGATCCTGTCTGAGTCTGCTGTGGCGATGCTTAAAGAGGCGGGCTATCAAACCAGACGAGATACTCAAGAGCTCCACCTGGTTGACGAAGCTAATGGCATTGAATTTTTCTATCTTCGACCTAGAGATATCGCCACCTATGTCGGCTCCGGGTCTTTGGATGTTGGCCTCACGGGCCTAGATCTTTTGATGGATTCCGAATCCGAGGCGGAGGAAATAGCCGACCTTGGTTTTGGCGGGTCTACCTTCCGGTTTGCCGCTCCTGTTGAGTCCGGGTTTACCGACCCAAGCCAGCTTGAAGGTAAACGGCTTGCAACCGCCTACCCAGCTCTAATTTCAAACTATCTTGCCAAGCTAAACGTCAGCTGCGAAATCATTAAGCTCGATGGTGCCGTCGAGTCCGCTGTGAAGCTTGGCGTCGCCGACGCGGTTGCCGATGTTGTGTCGACTGGGAACACTCTTCGCAAAGCCGGGCTGGCGATCTTTGGGCCCACCATTTTGACTTCAACTGCAAGGTTAATCGCCGCGCCAGGCAAGGCCGAGGATGCCTCTAGATTGCTAATGCGCCTCAAGGGGGTATTGGTTGCTCGGCAGTTCGTGATGATTGATTATGACTGCCCGAAGGATGTTCTCGAGGCAGCCACAAAAATTACTCCGGGGATTGAGTCTCCAACCATTTCGCCACTAGCCGATGCTAGCTGGGTAGCTGTTCGAGCGTTGGTGCCAACAAAAGAAACAAACCAGATTATGGATGAGCTCTACGCAGCCGGTGCCAGGGCAATCTTGGTGTCGGCCGTACACGCAGCGAGGATATAGTGCCCGCGATTAGGGTGATACCTTGCCTCGATGTCGCCAACGGTCGAGTTGTAAAGGGAGTAAATTTTCAGAATCTGGTGGACACCGGGGACCCGGTTGAGTTCGCTCGTAACTATTACGAACAAGGGGCGGACGAGCTTACTTTTTTGGACGTCACCGCTGCAAACGAAAATAGATCAACCACTCGGGATATGGTCACAAGATGCGCCCAAGAGGTCTTCATACCGCTGACTGTTGGCGGTGGGGTTAGGAGTATTGAGGATGTTTCCCTGCTCTTGGCAGCCGGCGCAGACAAGGTGTCTATTGGATCTGCTGGAATCGCTAGACCTGAGCTGTTCTCTGAAATATCAAGCGAACACGGAAACCAAATCTTGGTGGTTTCGCTGGATATAAAACGTTCCGATACTTCCTCGGGTTTTGTCGTCACCTCTCACGGAGGCAAAAAGGAAAGTGGCATGGATGCCATGGCCTGGATTGAACAGGTTCAGTCATTAGGTGCTGGCGAACTGCTGATTAATAGCATGGATGCCGACGGCACCAGAGCTGGCTTCGATCTAGAGCTAATAGAAAAGATTCGTAAAGTATCGTCGGTACCGCTTATTGCTTCGGGGGGTGCCGGCAAGGTATCCCACTTCGTTGAGGCGGCACAGGCTGGCGCCGATGCGGTGCTCGCGGCTAGTGTTTTCCACAGTGGTGAGATATCGATACGCGCAGTGAAGCAGGCACTTTTGGCTGCGGGGATAGAGGCTCGATGAGGAATTTACAGCTAGGCCAAGTCAAATTTGCAGCTGACCAGCTGGTTCCCATTGTGGTCCAAGACAGCCAGACCAAGCAGGTCCTAATGCTTGCATACGCAAACATGGAAGCTCTAGACAAGAGCATTCAAACCGGGCAAATGCACTTTTTTTCTCGTTCACGTAATCAGCTTTGGCGCAAAGGTGAGACAAGCGGAAACGTGCTCATGGTCGAATCTCTATCGCTTGATTGCGATGGCGATACGGTCCTAGCCGAAGTAAGGCCAGCCGGGCCGACATGCCATCTTGGCACAACCAGCTGCTTCGAGGAAGCCCAGTGATTAGCTATCAGCAGCTCCTTGAACTTAGCTCCGATTACAACGTAATACCCGTGGTCAAGAGGCTATTCAGTGGCAGCGAGACGCCCATTGGTCTCTATCAAAAACTGGCCAGTAAGCGTCCAGACACCTTCTTGCTTGAATCCGCCGAGCAAGGCGTATGGGGAAGGTATTCATTCATTGGCGTCGCCTCGCGCGGACAGCTGACCGCTACTGAAGACTCCGCCACATGGCAGGGCGATGCAAAATGCCTTCCGGATGGCTCGTCACTTGCGAAGGAGCCGATTGCTGCTCTACAACAGCTTCAGTCAGCCTGGAAATCCAGCCCTGTTGACTTTCCACTGAGTTCCGGGTTGGTTGGCTTCCTCAGTTGGGGCGCAGTGAATCTAACCGAGAAGCTCCCCGAATCTAAGCCTGCAGATTATTCGATCCCGCTTTACGGTTTCAATCAGTTCTCTCAGCTTGTTGTGATGGACCATCAAAAATCGGAACTGTTGCTGGTTAGCGTTATTTTTGTGGACGGAACCCCACTGGATGAAAGCTATAGAAATGCCCTAGAAGCAATCGAGGGTATGCAGCGCATTGTCGAAACTCCCACAACCGCCATGGTGTCAGAGCCAAAGTGGCCCGAACCTAATGCCATATCTAACACCGAAAAAAGCGACTTCCTGGCCAAGGTGGAGTTGGCCAAAGAACACGTGCGAAAGGGCGATGTGTTTCAAGTCGTGATCTCGCAAAGATTCGACCACGAAATCACTGCTGATGCGTTAGGTGTATACCGGGCCCTCAGAGCACTGAACCCAAGCCCGTACATGTACCTCACTAGATGGCAAGATCAAGATGGCGAATTCGCGATAGTGGGAAGCTCGCCCGAAGCACTTGTGAAGGTGACTGGCTCCTCTGTAGTGACCCATCCCATAGCAGGCTCGAGACCAAGAGGGCAGGACACCTCTGCAGATAATCAGATGGCCGAAGAGCTCCTTGGCGACGAAAAAGAGCGAAGCGAACACCTGATGTTGGTGGATCTTGCCAGAAACGATCTCCTTAAAGTTTGTGACCCCGCAACTGTCCGAGTGAGCGAATTTATGCAAATACATCGCTTTTCGCACATCATGCATCTTGTTTCCACGGTTGAGGGCAAGCTTAAATTAGACACCAGCATGGTCTCCGCAATGCTTGCAACCTTTCCAGCCGGGACGCTCTCCGGAGCTCCTAAGCCCAGGGCTTTGGAGATAATCCATGACTTAGAACCAAGTTATCGGGGACTGTTTGGTGGCGTAGTTGGCTACTTTGATTTCCAGGGCAACTCAGACCTCGCAATTGCAATCAGAACTGCAGTTCTAAAAAATGGTGTAGCCAGGGTCCAAGCTGGAGCTGGGATAGTTCTTGACTCGGTACCTGAAACCGAGCACGCTGAAACCCTGGCGAAGGCTGCGGTTGTGCTGCGCGCTATTGCGGCAGCGAATGCGATGAGCAAATGATCAGGTTCATTTCTATTGGAACTTTACTGACGGCAGTCTGGCTGGCTAGTTCGCTGCTGACATGGGTTGATGTGAGGGATTATCACTCCGATGATTCGGCTCTAATTGGCACGCTAATAGGATCAGAATTGAACCCACTCACGGGCCTCGTGCCCTTGATAGTGCTGCTGATTTCGATGATTGCTCGCTATCGAGCCTTGAGCCGAGCAATGGCGGGCATGGCCTCCATGATTGCCGTTGCAGTGGTAATTGTCATTCTGCTCGCTAACTGGTCAGATTCCAACGCGGTTCTTGAGCTAATTTCAAGCGCGACCGGGTTGGCAACATCGTCAGGTTTTGGCGTTGTGGTGAAAAGCGGCTACTGGATCTACTTGGGCTTAGCAATTATCACAGCGGTTATATTTGCAATCGCTACCTTTCTGCCAGGTCGGGAGCAACCAGCAGGACGCAATGTCGAGACGGTTTACATAAAAGCCGAGCATGAGAACCTGTGGGATGAGCAGTCCAACTGATTGCTAGAATTCACCCAGAGCCGGGAAGGGCACAATGACTGAATCCAACAACGAACCGGGGCACGGTAACTCTGTCGCGGCATGGGCCACTGTGATAGTGGTATTAGCCGCATTCACGATTGGAACCCTTTTCTTCTGGCTAGATAACCCGCCAATGGTTTGGGCTTCGGCAGTTCTTGCACTTGGCGGTCTAATTGCTGGACTCGTTTTGAAACGAGCCGGCTACGGGGTAAACGGCAAGCACTCGAAATTCCACTAGTGCTTGACGAGTTATTCGCCACAGCCAGCGACGACGCCGAAATTCGTCGAAAGACAGTCACGACAGATTCACTTGAGTCGCTTATATCGAAGATGCCCCCGACAGCATCGGTCATTGAAGCCTTGAGGCCGACCGAAAAAATTAAGTTGATAGCCGAGATTAAGCGCGCCAGTCCATCCGTAGGCGAGATGGCCGAAATCCCAGATGTGGGGGAGTTGGCCAAGGTGTATGAGGAAAGCGGTGCTCACGCAATCTCAGTACTGACTGAGCGATCTGGATTTGCAGGTTCGCTGGATGATTTGAAATTTGCAAGCGACGCTGCTTCAATCCCAACACTCAGAAAAGACTTCATTTCCTGCGAGTATCAGATTCTGGAAGCGCGAGCACACGGCGCATCCTTCATCCTTCTAATACTTAGTTGGCTCAAAGAGTCCGACTTCATTAGATTGGCAAAATTTGCCTCTGAGCTTGGTTTGGATGTCCTCGTTGAAACTCACACTCCTGATGAAATTCATATGGCCAATGCTGCTGGCAGCCAAATTGTAGGCATAAACACCCGAAACCTGCAGACCTTCAAAACCGACCTTGGTTTATTCGAAGCAATGGCGCACCTACTTCCCCAAGAAGCCATAAGGGTTGCCGAGTCATCCGTGAAGAAGGCGCAGGATGTGACCACATATTGGAATGCCGGCGCGAACGTTGTCCTGGTAGGTCAAGCTCTCGTAACTGGTGATCCTAGGGTGCTAATTCCGGAATTTATCGCAGCGACTTAGGATTAGTACAAACATGAAGCTTTCAGAACAAGTAGGTCCTTACTACGGTGCTTATGGTGGCCGTTTTGTGCCAGAACCACTTATTGCAGCCCTGGATGAACTCGAGGCTACCTACGAGGCGATGCGCATCGACAAGAGTTTTATTGCCGAGCTCGCTGAGTTACATAAGACTTATACGGGACGGCCCTCAATAATCACAGAGGCAAAGCGATTTGCGGCTCATTATGGCGACATCAGAGTCTTCCTGAAGCGAGAGGACCTCAATCACACCGGAAGCCACAAGATCAACAATGTGATGGGTCAGGCACTACTAGCCAAGAAGATGGGCAAAAAGCGAATCATCGCAGAAACCGGAGCCGGTCAGCACGGAGTGGCTAGTGCCACAGCAGCCGCTTTCTTTGACCTGGACTGCGTGGTTTACATGGGTGAAGTTGACACGGAGAGGCAAGCTCTAAACGTTGCCAGAATGAAGCTTCTAGGAGCCGAAGTGATTCCTGTGACCACCGGGTCTCGAACCCTCAAGGATGCAATTAACGAGGCACTTAGGGACTGGGTTGCCAACGTGGACACAACTCACTACTTACTTGGCACCATTGCAGGTCCTCACCCTTTTCCAACCATGGTCAGGGATTTCCACAGCGTCATTGGCTACGAGGCTCGTGAGCAAATGCTTGAAATCACTGGTGCACTTCCGGATGCAGTAGTGGCCTGCGTTGGCGGTGGGTCCAATGCGATTGGGATTTTCCATGCATTCCTAGACGACGATGTTGCCCTCTGGGGTTTTGAAGCTGCGGGAGAAGGTGTTGACACTCCTCGTCATGCCGCCACTCTTTCCAAAGGAACCCCGGGAGTTCTGCACGGCGCTAAAAGCTACATGCTTCAAGATGCAGATGGGCAGACCATGGAATCGCACTCGATCTCCGCTGGGTTGGATTACCCAGGAGTCGGACCAGAACACTCTTGGCTCAAGGACCTTGGTCGAGCTAGCTATCACGGGGTGACAGACTCAGAGGCCATGGAAGCCATGAAGCTTCTGTCTCAAACTGAGGGCATTATTCCGGCAATTGAGACCGCCCATGGCCTTGCAGGAATTGAGCATTTGGCAAAAATTCTCCCGTCCGGAGCCAGCATCCTGGTAAACCTGAGTGGTCGCGGAGATAAAGACATGGAGACTGCGGCTAAGTACTTCGGTTTGATGGGCGATAAATGAGCAGGGTACATGACACCCTGATAGCAAATAGGGACTCCGGCAAGGGCTCATTGGTCGGTTACTATCCGGCAGGATATCCAACGCTTGAAGGCTCGGTCGAAGCCCTCGTTGCGATGGCGGAAAACGGTTGCGACATATTGGAAATCGGTGTTCCCTACAGCGACCCAGTAATGGATGGCCTAGTTATCCAAGTTGCTACCGAAGAAGCTCGAGCGGCAGGTTTCGTTTTGGGCGACCTTTTTGAAGTCATACGGCAAGTTCGTGCTCGCATTGCCACTCCGATTTTGGTCATGAGCTACTGGAATCCTGTTTTAAGATTTGGGGTAGAGAAGTTCGCTCTGAAGATTTTGACTGCCGGCGCACAGGGGATGATAACCCCGGATTTGGTTCCCGATGAAGCAGAGCAGTGGGTCCAGGTCAGCGAGGCAAACGGCTTAGACCGGGTATTTTTGGTTGCTCCCTCTAGCTCGGATACGAGAGTTGCCGCCAATTCAGCTGCGTCACAAGGGTTTGTCTATTCAGTCTCCACCATGGGTATAACTGGGGAACGAACGCAATTAGACGCTCTGGCGAGAGGCCTTGTGGCTCGAGTCAAGAGCCTTGGTAGCACCCCGACCTGTGTTGGAGTAGGGATCTCAACGGCAGACCAAGTTCGGGAGGTCAATGGATATTCCGACGGAGCGATTGTTGGCACCGCGTTCGTCAAGGCGTATCAAGATGATGGCCTTTTGGGCCTGGTAGCAAAAACCAAAGAGCTCACTGCAGGCCTAGGATAAACAGATGCATTTATTTATGGGCATCCCCTCACCCGAAATTAGCTTTATAGACCTTGGACCGTTTCGAATTCACTTCTATGCTCTCTTCATTCTCAGCGGCATAGTTATTGCGACGATACTTACCGATGTCAGACTTAGAGCTCGGGGCACACCGGCAGGATTGTTCCTAGACATTGCACTTTGGGCTGTTCCGATGGGAATACTTGGCGGACGTTTCTTCCACGTGCTCACCCATCCAAACGACTACTTCTACCAGGGTGCGGACCTTCTGGACATCTTTAAAATCTGGGAGGGCGGCCTAGCAATCTATGGCGCGCTGATCCTCGGTGCAGTGGGAGTGTTCATTGGTTCGCGTCTTGCTGGAGTGAGATTCCTATCGGTTGCCGACGCGGTGGCTCCAGGAATTCTTCTGGCTCAGGGCATCGGACGACTGGGAAACTACTTCAATCAAGAGCTTTTTGGTCTGCCGACGACGCTTCCGTGGGGTCTTGCGATACCAAGCTCAAATCCTGCCTATCCGATTGGCCTGCAAGACGGGCTTACATTTCACCCCACTTTTGCCTACGAAATGCTCTGGAACATAACCGGAGCCCTTGCGCTCATATGGCTTGGAAAGAAGCTAGAGCTTCAGTGGGGAAAGGTACTTGCGCTTTACCTAATTATTTATTCGACTGGACGAGTTTGGATAGAAGCTATCCGAATCGACCCAAGTGAGATTATTCTTGGTCTAAGGGTTAACATCTGGTCGGCGTTGATTGGTATTGCTCTTGGGTTAGTCATCTTCTTGGTTCAGTCTCGCCGTCACCCCGGCAAGGAGCCATCGGTATGGTTACACGGCAGAGAACCTTCCGTTGAGCCACCGAGCATCAGCAAGGACGCTGCGAAATAATCTAATAACTTTCACACAAGACATACGGTCGGGCCAACGAAGTTCCGAAAGAATTCGATTGGAGTCACCATGGTCAATAGTGGACCCTTCTATAAGTTCGGCACTGCGCCTCAAAATCAAGGGCTGTACGATTCTGCCAACGAGCACGACGCATGTGGCCTGGCCATGGTCGCAACGTTGCGTGGTTATGCCGGTCACGACATAGTTCAAATGGCTCTCTCATCTCTTCGGAATCTCGAACACCGCGGTGCAGTGGGTTCCGATGCCGGAACTGGAGATGGTGCTGGAATACTCACTCAAATGCCCGACAGCTTTTTCCGGTCGGTACTTTCTTTTGAGCTGCCGGTTGCTGGTGCCTATGGCGCAGGGCTTGTTTTCCTAGATACAGAGACTGCCTCCGAAGACAAAGCAAAATTTGAGAAGATATGCGCCGAAGAATCGCTCACGGTCTTGGGCTGGCGCGTGCCACCGACAGACAGTTCGGTATTGGGTGAGCTGGCTAGAAAAGCGATGCCTCTGATTGAACAGGTATTTGTGTCATCCAACGACCTAATCTCAGGAATGGACCTGGAGCGACGTTTATTCAGGGCCCGAAACCGAAGTGAGCGTGATATTGGACTCTACCTGTGCTCGCTTTCATCAAAGACAATCGTCTACAAGGGAATGGTTACCACCCTTCAGCTCGAGCCTTTTTACCCAGACCTTAGCGATGAGCGATTTGAGTCCCTGCTAGCTTTGGTTCACAGCAGGTTTTCCACGAACACCTTCCCTTCCTGGCCACTGGCCCATCCGTTCCGCTACATCGCTCACAACGGTGAGATAAACACCGTTAGAGGCAATGCCAACTGGATGGCCGCAAGAGAGTCCCAGTTGTCCTCCGAACTGCTCGGTGACATAGATCAACTAAAGCCGATCGTCTCAAAGGGTGCCTCGGATTCTGCAACCTTTGATGAAGTTTTGGAGCTGTTGGTTCTTTCCGGTAGGTCGCTTCCTCATGCAATGATGATGATGATTCCTGGCGCTTGGGAAAAGCAACTGGATATTGATCCTCAGCTAAGGGATTTCTACGAGTACCACTCGATGATCATGGAGCCCTGGGACGGCCCAGCCGCCGTTGTGTTTACCGATGGTGACCTAGTCGGGGCGACTCTTGACCGTAATGGCCTGAGGCCTGGTCGGTTTGTTGTCACCGAAGACGGTTTCATAATTTTGGCCTCCGAAATAGGCGTCGCAGACATCGCACCAGACAAGATCGTTCGAAAGGGACGACTACAGCCAGGAAAGATGTTCCTAATCGACACATTGGCTGGCCAGATAGTAGAAGATGAGCAGGTCAAATCTGAGGTTGCCTCACTAGAGCCGTGGGGGGAGTGGCTGGAAAGCGGCCGCATTAAACTTCGAGACCTTCCAGAACGTGAGCATGTTCGATATTCCAGCAAATCAGTAAAGCGCAGGCAACGAGCGTTTGGTTACACGGAAGAGGACCTAAAAATATTCGTTGCCCCCATGGCGCTAGCAGGCCAGGAGCCAATCGGTGCAATGGGCACCGACACCCCAATTGCAGCCATATCAGAACGACCAAAGCTGCTCTTTGACTATTTCACCCAGCAATTTGCACAGGTTACAAACCCTCCGCTCGACTCTATTCGTGAAGAAGTGGTGACTTCGATGACGACAAGCATCGGACCAGTTCGGAACCTACTGGAGGCAAGGCCGGAACATGCTCAACAGATGGTTCTTGACTACCCGATAATCGGAAACGACGAACTCGCCAAGATTAAGCACATCGACCGCGCTAACGACATTGGCAAGGCGGTCACCGTTTCGTGTCTATACCGAGTGGACGATGGCCCCGAGGCTCTTGAAGAACGCCTGGCTGAAATGTGTGCTGAAGCTGATGAGGCCCTATTGGCAGGAGCGACCTTCATTATCTTGTCCGATAGGGGCTGCAATCGTGAACTGGCGCCGGTTCCATCGCTGCTTTCCTGCTCCGCAGTTCATCATCACCTGATTCGTAATGGAACCAGAATGATGACAGGTCTGGTCATAGAGTCCGGCGACGCAAGAGATGTGCATCACGTATCCACACTTATAGGTTTTGGCGCATCGGCAATCAACCCCTACTTAGCACTGGAATCTGCCGAAGACCTGGTTGCCATTGGGACCATAACTGGCATTACTGCTGAACGAAGCAGCAAGAACATGATCAAGGCCCTTGGTAAGGGTGTCTTAAAGGTCATGTCGAAGATGGGAATCTCTACGGTCTCGTCCTATGGCGGCGCTCAATGCTTCGAGGCAATTGGGCTTTCGCAAGAGCTAGTCGACAAATATTTCACAGGAACAACCACAAAGCTCGGAGGAGTTGCGCTTCCGATATTGCATGACGAAATCGCCCAGCGTCACACAGCCGCCTACCCGATCGAGACTGCGAATAAAGACAGCACTCCTTTGGATGTGGGCGGAGAGATGAAGTGGCGCCGAGATGGTCCGCCACATCTTTTCAATCCGGAGACAGTCTTCAAGCTCCAACACTCGACTTCACAGAAGAACTATGAAATTTTCAAGTCATACACCAACGCTGTCAACGATCAGGCCGAGCGCCTGATGACGATACGAGGTCTGTTCAGTCTGAACAAGGACCTTCGTGAACCAGTACCAATTTCGGAGGTCGAGTCGGTTGATTCGATCGTCAAGCGATTTGCAACCGGAGCGATGAGCATGGGCTCAATAAGCCCAGAGGCTCATGAAACGCTTGCGATAGCCATGAACCGTATCGGCGGAAGAAGCAATACTGGCGAGGGCGGTGAGTCCGTTGAACGGCTTCTGGACAGGGAGCGCCGAAGTGCAGTGAAGCAAGTAGCCTCCGGTCGTTTTGGCGTTACCTCGATGTACCTGACGCATGCCGATGATCTGCAAATCAAAATGGCACAGGGGGCCAAACCTGGAGAGGGCGGACAGCTTCCACCAAATAAGGTCTATCCATGGATTGCGGAGATACGCCACTCAACACCTGGCGTGGGACTCATTTCCCCACCGCCACACCACGACATCTACTCCATTGAGGATCTGAAGCAACTAATCTTCGACCTTAAGAGGGCCAACCGTGCAGCAAGGGTGCACGTGAAATTGGTTTCTCAGTTTGGCGTCGGAACCGTTGCCGCTGGCGTTGCCAAGGCAAAGGCAGACGTTGTCCTTATATCTGGTCACGACGGTGGAACTGGTGCAAGCCCGTTGAACTCCCTAAAGCACGCCGGAACTCCTTGGGAGCTCGGCTTGGCAGAAACACAACAGACGCTGCTGCTAAATGGGCTAAGAGACCGGGTAGTAGTTCAAGTTGACGGTTCCATGAAAACCGGACGGGATGTCATTATTGCCGCCCTTCTGGGAGCTGAAGAGTTTGGCTTTGCAACCGCACCTCTGGTCGTCGAGGGCTGCATCCTGATGCGCGTTTGCCACCTAGACACCTGCCCAGTCGGAGTGGCAACCCAAAACCCAGAACTTAGACAACGATTCCATGGCCAAGCTGACCACGTGGTTAATTTCTTCGAGTTCCTTGCTCAAGAAGTCAGGGAGTACCTCGCCGAACTCGGTTTCAGGACACTTCAGGATGCTATTGGTCAGGTTGAAGTTCTCGACGTCAACAGAGCAATCCGTCACTGGAAGGCAGATGGTCTCGACCTTGCGCCAATCTTTGCGGCCAAGGACATCGTCACAACCCAAACTCAATACTGTTCAACTTCGCAAGATCATGAACTAGAGAAGCACTTTGACTACCCGCTTATAGATCGGGCCAAGCCTGCTCTCAAGGACGGCATGTCCATGGAAATCTCCAGCCAGATCAACAACACGATGCAGGCGATTGGAACCATGCTCGGCAATGAGTTGACTAAAAAGTGGGGTGAGCAAGGTCTTGAGCCAGGCACCCTAAAGCTGAATCTAACCGGAAGCGCCGGACAGTCACTAGGCGCGTTTATGCCTCGGGGTCTTCAGATCGATGTGGAGGGTGACTGCAACGATTATGTAGGCAAAGGCCTTTCCGGAGGAATCATCAGCGTCAAACCACCTACAACAGCGGGCTTTCCGGCTTCCGAGAACGTAATTGCTGGCAACGTCATTGGCTATGGCGCCACCTCGGGAAAGATCTTTTTAAACGGAGTTGTCGGTGAGCGATTCATGGTTCGAAACTCAGGTGCCATAGCCGTTGCTGAGGGAGTTGGTGACCACGCTCTTGAATACATGACGGGTGGCCGAGTGGTTATCCTCGGAAAGACAGGGATCAACTTGGGCGCCGGAATGTCCGGGGGGATTGCCTACGTTCATCGGCTATCCGAGTCGAAGGTTAACCGAGAGGCCCTGCAACTCGGAGAGATTACTCTCAGTGCACTGGATAAGGCTGGGGCGGACGAGCTCAGAGGCATCCTGGAACAGCACCTTGATTTCACCGACTCCCTGCTGGCCAAGATTTTGCTTGATGATTTTCCAAGCCACGTAAAGGATTTTGTGAAAGTAATGCCGAGAGATTATGCGCGAATTGTGGAGATCCAACAGGACGCACAGGCGACCGGGATTGATCTAGACGGCCAAGAAGTTTGGACTCAAATTCTGGAGGTAACCAATGGCTGACCCAAGGGGATTTCTAAAAGTCACCGACCGTGAAACTGCTAAGCGCAGACCCGTTCCAGTAAGAATCAAGGACTGGAAAGAGGTCTACGAGGAGCGAAACTCCGGTGTCATCAAGGAGCAAGCCAGTCGCTGCATGGATTGCGGGATTCCGTTCTGCCACGCGGGTTGTCCACTGGGCAACCTGATACCAGAGTGGAACGACCTTACTCACCTGGGAAAGAATAAAGAGGCAATAGACCGCCTGCACTCGACCAACAATTTTCCAGAGTTCACTGGCAGACTTTGCCCTGCGCCTTGCGAAAGCGCCTGCGTTTTGGGTATCAACCAGCCGGCGGTCACCATCAAGGAAATCGAAGTCTCGATTATTGACGATGCCTTTGATGCCGGCTTTGTTGTCCCGAGCGTACCCGACAGAATAACAGGGAAAACTGTTGCGGTTGTGGGCTCTGGTCCCGCTGGCCTAGCTGCCGCTCAGCAGTTGACGCGTGCCGGGCACACGGTGGCCGTTTTTGAAAGGGATGATCGAATCGGTGGACTGCTTCGATATGGCATTCCCGACTTCAAGATGGAAAAGCAACACATTGACAAACGTCTCGAACAGATGACTGCCGAGGGTACCCGGTTTAGAACTGGAGTTGACATCGGCATCGACATTACCTGGGAAGATCTAAGGCTCAGCTATGACGCGGTTTTGGTAGCCACCGGTGCGATAACTCCAAGAGCGCTAGACGTACTTGGCGTAGACCTATCTGGCGTCCACTACGCCATGGAATACCTGACCGAAGCCAACCGTGTGGTTGCCGGGGACGAAGTCGATAATCAAGTTAGTGCTGAGGGAAAACACGTTGTCATCCTTGGAGGCGGGGACACTGGAACCGACTGCCTAGGAACGGCAACCAGGCAGCTTGCCGCATCCGTTACAACAATCGCTATCGGCCAAAAGCCTGAAGAAGAACGCTCCGAAGACCAGCCTTGGCCAATGGACCCCCGTTTATTCGAAATATCTAGCGCCCATGAGGAATTTGGCGATCGCAAGTATTTACATTCCACAGTTGAACTGGTGGGAGAGAACGGAATACTTACCGGGATAAGCGTTGCTGACACCGAATTCGTTAATGGCAGAAGGGTCCCCAAGAAGGGCACCGAGCGAATCATGAAGGCGGACTTAGTTCTTTTGGCACTGGGGTTCACTGGTCCAGAATCAGAGACCATAACCAGCCAACTGAATACTGAGCTGGACAGCTCCAGCAACATTATTCGGGACGCAAAATACCGAAGCAAGGATTCTTTGTTTGTCGCAGGAGATGCGGGCAGAGGACAAAGCCTGATAGTTTGGGCAATAGCTGAGGGGCGGGCAGCAGCCGCGGCGATTGATGAATATCTCGAAGGTGAGACACAGCTGCCATTCCCAGTGAAGCCAACTGATAAGCCAATTTCGGTTTATAGCTAAGCCAAAAGAAACTAGGTAATTTAGCCAATGAGACGCGCAAAAATTGTTGCAACATTCGGGCCCGCAATAGCCGATTTAGAGACAACCCGCAGAGTAATCGCCGCGGGTGTAGACGTGGCACGCATGAACCTTAGCCACGGCTCCTACGAAGTTCACGAGCAGGTATACGCGAGCATTCGCCAGGCCAGCGAAGAAGCAGGGAAGGCAGTCGGAATCCTGGTTGACTTGCAGGGGCCAAAGATTCGTCTTGGAAAGTTTGCGGAGGGAAGTGTTGAACTTGTGCCAGGTGCAACCTTCAAGATAACCAGCGATGACATAGCTGGCGATGTGAACATTTGCTCCACCACACACAAAGGTCTTCCGAACGATGTTTCCGTTGGCGACATGTTACTCATCGACGATGGACGACTTTCGCTTCAGGCAACAGCCGTGGACGCGACCACCGTGACTACCGAGGTAGTAATCGGTGGTCCGGTTTCTAACAACAAGGGCATCAACCTTCCTGGGGTTGCCGTTGACGTCCCAGCAATGAGCGAAAAGGACGAAGATGACCTTCGTTGGGCATTGAAACTTGGCGCCGACATGATTGCACTTAGCTTTGTAAGAAACGCCAAAGACGTCCTTAGGGTCCATGAAATCATGAGGGAAGAGGGACGATTCCTTCCCGTCATTGCGAAAATTGAAAAGCCACAGGCCGTGGCTAACCTAGAGGAAATCATTGACGCCTTCGACGGCGTTATGGTCGCCCGTGGAGATCTTGGTGTTGAGTTACCACTCGAACAGGTACCAATAGTTCAGAAGCGAGCCGTCGAGCTTGCAAGACGTTGGGCTAAGCCGGTAATCGTGGCCACTCAGATGCTTGAAAGCATGATTACCACAAGTAGGCCAACCAGGGCAGAGACCTCGGATGTTGCCAACGCTGTGCTCGATGGCGCGGATGCGTTGATGCTTTCTGGGGAAACCTCGGTAGGCCAGTTCCCAATCGAAACCATCGAAACCATGGCCAAAATTATTGAATCCACCGAGGAAAACGGCTTAGAGCGAATTCCTGCTCTTGGCACATCGCCTCACACTCACTCTGGTGCAGTCGTTAAGTCTGCTCTTCAGATAGCTGAGCTACTGGGTTCAAAGTACGTCTGCGTGTTCACGGAGTCAGGAGACACTTTGCTGCGGGTTTCACGACTGAGATCTAGAGTGCCGGTTCTTGCGTTTACCCCAAACGAAGAAATTCGACGTCGATTGTCTTTGATTTGGGGGGCTACGACCTTCCAGGTGGGCAAGGCAACCCATACAGATCAAATGATCAAACAGGTCGATCAGATCGTTCTGGAAAGCGGCAAGTGCCGAGTTGGCGATGAAGTTGTTGTCGTTGCCGGTTCGCCTCCGGGTATCCCGGGATCCACTAATTCACTTCGTGTTCACAGGGTTGGTGATGCCGTTAACGAAACGGTCCCCGGGTACGCAAGCTAAAGAAATTTAGGCAATAAAAAAGAGCGGTGGTTTTCCACCGCTCTTTTTCTGTGCCGGAAGTGGGATTTGAACCCACACGCCCATAGGACAAAGCATTTTGAGTGCTTCGCGTCTGCCGTTCCGCCATTCCGGCTAGATGTATCACTCTAGCGGATGTGATTATTCAAGTTGCAGCTAAAGTTGTAATCATGCAAGAACCACTACGAGTTATCGTCGCAGAAGACGAGGGGCTCATCCGAATGGATGTCGTCGCCACATTGCAGGAAGCCGGCTACGAGGTAGTGGGCGAGGCAGCGGACGGTGAAGAGGCCGTTCGTCTCGCGCTGGAACTCAAGCCTGACCTGATAGTCATGGATATAAAAATGCCCAAGCTTGACGGAATTTCCGCGGCTGAGAAAATGTCAGAACATAAAATTCCGGTGGTATTACTAACGGCATTCTCACAAGCAGACCTAGTTAAGCGTGCTGCTGATGCTGGAGCGATGGCATATGTGACAAAACCCTTTAAGCCTTCAGACCTGCTTCCAGCAATCCAAATCGCACTGTCTAGGGCAGTAGAACTATCCGCGCTCGAGGGCGAAATAGCGGACCTAAGCGAACGACTAGAGACCAGAAAGCTTATGGACAGAGCAAAAGGCCTACTGCAATCAACGATGAAGTTATCCGAGCCAGAAGCTTTTCGATGGATTCAAAAAGCGTCAATGGATCGCAGGCTTTCAATGGCGCAAGTCGCTAAGGCGGTTTTGGAACAGCTCGGCGATAAGTAAGTTAGCTCTTATTTGCCCGAAGGTAGTTTGTTATTCGAACCGTCGATAGCAGTGTGCCAGCCTCATCGGTTATCTTAATTTCGTGGCTAGTCAGAGACCTGCCAAGTTTTATTGCCGTGCATGTCCCAGTCACCACACCATCGCGGGTAGAACCGTGGTGAGTCGCGTTGATCTCAATTCCAACCGCATAGCCCCACGGGTGAGCGTGGACATTGGCGGCAAAGCTACCGAGGCTTTCACCAAGGACTACATGGGCTCCACCGTGCAATACGCCGAGTGGCTGCGTGTTGCCAGCAACCGGCATCGTGGCAACCGCCCTTTCTGCACTGAGTTCTACTAGGCCTATGCCCATGCGGTCGGCAAGGTCACCCAAACCCCTGCGCTGCATAATTTCTAGGGCGTGTGCTGATTTTGCGACATCATCTTCGGTCATTGGTTACCACCTTCTACAAAGTAGGCTAAGCGCATGAGCGCCAACGAAAAGCCTACTCTGCTCCTTATTGATGGGCACTCACTTGCATTCCGTGCCTTTTATGCGTTGAACGTGGACAACTTTAAAAACGCCCAAGGTCAGCACACCAATGCGGTGCACGGTTTCATCTCAATGATGCTCAACATACTTGAGGGTGAGAAGCCAACGCACATGTGCGTTGCCTTCGATGTTTCCAGACACAGCTTTAGAACCGAAGAACTCCCTGAATACAAGGGCACTCGAGGCGAAACACCCGAGGAATTTCTTGGTCAAACCGAGTTGCTGGTGCAGGCGCTGAATGCGATGAACATCACCAGTGTCTCAAGAGAAAACTTTGAAGCGGACGACCTGCTTGCCTCTCTCGCTAACCTCGGCGAGCAAGCTGGCATGCGGGTCCTTGTGGTCTCCGGGGACCGTGACACTTTCCAGCTAATCCGTGAAGACACCACGGTGTTATATCCCGTCAAGGGAGTAATGAACCTGGCCAGGATGGACGATGAGGCAGTCTTGGCCAAATACGGCGTTCACGCAATTCAATACCCCGAGCTTGCGGCACTAGTGGGGGAGACCTCGGACAATCTAATCGGCGTTCCAGGCGTTGGGCCAAAGACCGCAGCCAAATGGATACAACAGTTTGGCTCCCTGGATGAGATATTGAAGCGCTCCGATGAGATCCCAGGTAAAGTCGGCGAGAGCCTCAGGGAAAAGCAGCATCTTGCGGTCAGAAATAGAAGACTGAACCACCTACTTACGGACCTTCAATTTGATTTCGAAATGGAAGATCTGCTCCTCGGGCCAGTGAACGAGGATGCCCTTACGGACATTTTTGCCATACTTTCATTCCGAACTCTCCTAACCCGTGTCTTGAAGCTGCGCGGCGGCAATGGCACTCAGCATTCTGGTCTGCGGGCAGAGGTGCCCGCAGAAAGCGCAACAGAAACTCCAGCCTCACCAGAACCGATGCAGACTGCTACCTCGAAATTGATAGCAGGCCTTCCATCCGGCCCGATTGATTCAAAGATTGCGCCTGTCTCGGCAATTCAGGAAATGGTCTCAAGCGGTCAAGCATTTCTTCAAGTGGAAATTCACGACGGCAGGCTAGTCGGCCTTGGGGCCGCCAACCTGAGCGAGCGATTGAACTGGAACGGTGAAGACCAGAGTTCAGCACTTGAACTCTTGGCCAAAGGCGGCTATGGCGGCTGGGACACCAAAGCAATGCGGAAGAAACTTCACACGCTCGGGGTCAGCCCAATGACGTTCACGGAGGATGCCTTACTAGTCAGTTACCTAGTAGATCCAGTTAGCAAAGACTTGAACCCGGATTCCATTCTCCGCCAATACGCCGGAATAGACGTCACCAGGCAAGACCCCAATGAGTTGCTGAGTGAATCAGATCCTTCGCTGGACGCCTGGGTCTATGCGGTTATATGTGCAGTTCTAGTGTCAAACCTTGAGGAAAATGGTCAACTCGGTGTTTATCGTGAAATCGAATTACCGGCTAGCGATGTTCTTGCTCAAATGGAGATCACCGGCATTGCCATGGACGCATCCACGCTTCAGATTCAATTCGACGAACTGACAACCGAGGTTGGGCAGATAGCGAATCAGGCCTACGAAATTATTGGTCACGAAGTCAACCTAGCTAGCCCCAAGCAACTACAGGTGGTGTTATTTGAAGAGCTTGGTATGCAGGGCACAAAGGCTCTCAAAACAGGGTATTCAACAAACGCTGAAGCGCTCAGCACACTTTTTGAGCAAACTGAGCACCCATTTTTGGAGCGACTACTTGCGCATCGCGACAGCACTAAGTTGCGCCAGATGACCGAAACCCTGCTGAAAGCCATTCAAGGCGATGGCCGCATCCACACAAATTATTCGCAAGTCGGCACTTCAACCGGCCGCCTCAGTAGCGAAAATCCCAACCTTCAGAACATCCCGATTAAGACTGATCGCGGCCAAAGACTCCGAAGTGCATTCGTTGCAGGGCAAGGTTTCGAAACACTACTTACCGCCGACTACTCCCAGATTGAGATGCGCATAATGGCCCACCTGTCAGAGGATGAGGGGCTTATAGAGGCGTTCCGAAATGGGGAGGACCTGCACAACTTTGTTGGAGCCCGACTCTATGGCGTCGAGCCAACTGAGGTCACCGGTCAAATGCGGTCAAAAGTAAAGGCAATGAGCTACGGGTTGGTCTATGGCCTAAGTGAGTTTGGTTTGGCGAGACAACTAAGGATCAAAGGGCAAGAGGCTAAGCAGTTGATGTCTGATTACTTTGATCGTTTTGGCGGTGTCAAAAGATACCTAGACCTAGTGGTTCAGCGCGCCAAATCGCTTGGCTACACCACGACCGTTTATGGCAGACGGAGACCCTTTCCTGATTTGAACTCGAAGATCTTCCAGGTCAGAGAAAATGCCAGAAGAGCTGCCCTTAATGCTCCCATTCAAGGAACCGCAGCCGACATCATGAAATTGGCAATGATAGTTGTGAAGCAGAAAATGGACGCCCAGAACCTTTCTTCGCAATTGTTGCTTCAGGTCCACGACGAATTGGTTTTCGCAGTTGCCCCAGGTGAGCTTGAACAGCTTCAGGAACTGGCAGTCAGTGCCATGCAGGAAGTCGTTACACTCACGGTTCCACTAGAGGTGCACGTTGGAATTGGAGTGAACTGGGAGCTAGCGGGTCACTAAAAAAGGCGCTAGTATTGCTCGCGTGCCTTCGGGCACTAAACCCGTCCGTTCGTTGGGCCAAATAAAACAAGTAATGGAAACATTATTTTTGGCGCGACCCGAGTAAAACAAAGTGGAGTAACCACAAATATGGCATCGAAAGCTAGCGCAAAACCAGCACAAATAGCAGTAAACGATATTGGCTCAGAGGCAGAATTCCTAGCCGCAGTCGAAGCGACACTTAAATTCTTTAACGACGGAGATCTCATCTCCGGGACCGTGGTCAAGATCGACCGCGATGAAGTTCTTCTAGATGTCGGTTACAAAACCGAGGGTGTTATCCCTTCAAAAGAACTTTCAATCCGTCAAGATGCGGATCCAAAAGACGTAGTAAACGTCGGCGACGCCATTGAGGCCCTTGTTCTCCAGAAGGAAGACAAAGAAGGTCGCCTAATTCTTTCCAAGAAGCGCGCTCAGTACGAGCGAGCATGGGGTGATGTCGAGCGCATCAAGGAAGCCGATGGCGTGGTTACTGGAACAGTAATCGAAGTTGTCAAGGGTGGTGTCATTGTTGACATCGGTCTTCGTGGCTTCTTGCCTGCATCCCTGATTGAACTTCGTCGTGTTCGTGACCTAGGTCCATACCTTGGTACCGAGGTTGAGGCCAAAATCTTAGAGCTAGACAAGAATCGCAACAACGTTGTGTTGTCACGTCGAGCACTACTAGAGCAAAGCCAGAGCGAGAACCGCAGCACGTTCCTAAACGACCTCGTAAAGGGTCAGGTTCGTACCGGTATTGTTTCGTCAATCGTAAACTTCGGTGCGTTCATCGACCTAGGTGGCGTGGACGGTCTAGTTCACGTTTCCGAGCTGAGCTGGAAGCACATTGAGCACGCCAGCGAAGTAGTTGATGTCGGCCAGGAAGTAACAGTTGAGGTTCTAGAAGTAGACCAAGAGCGCGAGCGAGTTTCGTTGTCACTAAAAGCAACCCAGGAAGACCCATGGCAGCTGTTCGCAAGAACCCACGCTATCGGTCAGTACATTCCGGGCAAGGTCACCAAGATTGTTCCATTCGGCGCGTTTGTTCGCGTTGCAGATGGCATTGAGGGCCTCGTTCACATTTCTGAGCTTTCAGCCAAGCACGTTGAGCACGCTGACCAGGTTGTGACTGTGAACCAAGAGGTCTTTGTCAAGCTAATCGACATCGACCTTGAGCGCCGCAGAATCTCGTTGTCTCTCAAGCAAGCACTTGAAGAAGTTGAAAACGCTGGAACTGACTTCAACCCAGTGCTTTACGGCATGAGCGCTGACTATGACGACAAGGGTCAGTACCGTTACCCAGAGGGCTTTGACCCTGCAACAAGCGAGTGGCGAGAAGGATTCGAGGAAGCCCGCGCTAAGTGGGAGACCGAGTACACCGAGGCAAACGCCCGTTGGGAACTTCACAAGGTTCAGGCTAAGGCTGCCTTCGAGCACCTGGAAACCATTTCCGAGGCTGCTCCGGCAAAGGATGCGACTGCCTCAAGTGGTGCCGCTACTGAGCAGGGCACGCTATCCGAGGACGAGTCACTTGCTGCCTTGAGAGACAAGCTAACTGGAGACAAGTAACACTTCATAATTTCAGATTAAGCGGGAACACCAACGGTGGTCCCGCTTAATCTTTATCCTTGTAATAATGCTTATCGCTCTGACTGGTGGAATTGGCTCGGGTAAATCGACCGTTGCTAAACGTTGGGTTGCCCTCGGGGCAACCGAAATTGATGCGGACATCCTGGCCAGAGAAGTTGTCGAACCAGGTTCAATAGGCCTGGCGCAGGTAACAAGACTCTTCGGAAACGGTATTTTAGATAAAGACGGCTCGCTGGACCGGGCGAAGCTAGCCAAGGAAGTATTCACTTCTGACGAGAATCGAACTGCACTGCAGGAGATACTTCATCCACTTATTCAATCAAGGGCACAGAAAAAAATTGCCGGACTTACCGGTGTGATTATTTACACGATTCCGCTGTTCGTAGAAACAAATTCGCCGCTGATATTTGATCGAGTGGTCACGATAAGTGCCCCTGCATCGGTGCGCATCGCCCGTCTTGTATCCAACCGCAACATGGCATCGACCGAAGCCCAGGCCAGAATTTCATCTCAGGCGACTGACGAACAACGCGAAAAAGTATCCGACACTGTAATTGACTCAAACTGCAGTCTCCAAGAGCTCCAATCAAGGGCGGATGCTACCTATGCGTCCTTCACAAAGTAGTTCGAAATGGAATACGAAACCAAACCCTTCAAGGTCATTAGCCCTTTTGCGCCAGCCGGTGATCAGCCCACCGCTATTGCCGAACTCGCCAGCCGAATAACTGCTGGCGAAAAGGATGTCGTGCTGCTTGGCGCGACCGGAACTGGAAAGTCTGCGACCACTGCATGGCTAATTGAAAAACTTCAGCGCCCTACTCTAGTTATCGCTCACAACAAGACCCTTGCTGCCCAATTGGCGAGCGAACTCAAGGAGATGTTCCCCGAGAATGCAGTCGAGTATTTCGTTAGCTACTACGACTACTACCAACCCGAAGCGTACGTCCCCCAGACCGATACTTTTATAGAGAAGGACTCCTCGATAAACGAAGAGGTTGAGCGCTTGCGCTACTCGGCGACGATGTCCTTGCTTTCCAGGCGGGATGTAGTCGTAGTGGCAACCGTTTCCTGCATCTATGGACTTGGGGCTCCCAAAGAATACCTAGCTCAGTCGCTGCCGTTGCGGGTCGGTCAGCGAATCGACAGGGATGAGCTGATTCGTGGCTTAGTGGCGATCCAGTATCAACGAAATGATATCGAATTCACCAGAGGAAACTTTCGGGTCAAGGGTGACACGGTCGAAGTTATTGCCGTCTACGACGAGGAAGCGACCCGAATTGAGTTCTTCGGTGATGAGATTGAGAAGATCTACCGAATACATCCGTTAACGGGTGAGGTTCTAATGGAGCGCGAAAGCGTAGCAATTTACCCGGCGTCCTACTACGTGGCACCAGTGGAACGAATGGGCAAGGCAATTGAGGACATCGAAGCCGAACTAGAGAACCGTTATAAAGAACTCGATTCGCAAGGAAAGCTGCTGGAAGCACAGCGAATCAAGATGCGAACTACCTTCGATTTGGAAATGATTCGCGAACTCGGTTTTTGCTCAGGAATCGAGAACTATTCCCGACACATCGACCAGCGCATGCCGGGGGACCCACCGTCTTGCCTGCTGGACTATTTCCCAGAGGATTTCTTGACTGTGATTGACGAGTCGCACGCGGCGGTTCCACAGATTGGCGCAATGTATCTGGGGGACTCCTCCAGAAAACGTACCCTCGTAGAGCACGGGTTTCGACTGCCGTCAGCGCTGGACAACCGTCCGTTGAGATTCGAAGAATTTTTGGAGAGGACCGGGCAGACTCTTTACCTGTCTGCGACTCCCGCCAAGTACGAACTAGGGCTCTCAGATGGCGTGGTTGAGCAGATCATCAGGCCAACGGGTCTTGTCGACCCACAGATCATCGTGAAGCCGGCAAAGGGTCAGATTGATGACCTGCTGGATGAGATAAGGACCCGTACTGAACGCAATGAGAGAGTCTTAGTCACCACTTTGACCAAGCGCCTTGCCGAGGAAGTCACCGAATACTTCACCGAGATGGGCGTTCGGGTGAGATATCTGCACTCCGATGTTGACACCCTTCGCCGCGTTGAGCTACTCAGGGAGCTACGGCAGGGGGTATTCGATGTGTTGGTGGGTATCAACCTGCTCCGAGAGGGCCTGGATCTTCCTGAGGTCTCGCTGGTTGCAATCCTGGATGCCGACAAAGAGGGGTTCTTGAGGTCGACAACCTCACTTGTCCAGACAATTGGTCGCGCTGCACGAAACGTAAACGGCGAGGTCCACATGTATGCCGATGTAATGACTGCCTCGATGACCAGAGCAATTGACGAAACAAATCGCAGACGCGACAAGCAGGTTGCCTACAACAAAAAAATGGGAGTAGATCCTCAACCGCTACGGAAAAAAATTGCCGATATCACGGATTCTTTGCAGCGCGAAGAGGTTGACACTGAGCAACTGATCAAACAGATGAGCGAAGTGTCCAATAAAAAGACAGCTAAGCAAAAAACTAAAGGTCGACCGGCGATTGGTGCTGCGGGTCAGAAGCAAATCATGGGCGCAATCATCGAACTGGACGTGCAGATGAAGTCAGCCGCAAGTGAGCTCAAGTTTGAGCTCGCCGCCAGAATTCGCGATGAAATATCAGAGCTGAAAAAGGAACTTCGAGCATTTGAAGCGGCGGGCCACGCATAAACTTCTACAATGACCATTCAGCAGCCTAAGGGCTCCAAGCTCGCCATCAAAGGGGCGCGAGTTCATAACCTCAAGAACTTGGACCTCGAGCTTCCCAGGGATTCAATGATCGTTTTTACCGGCCTAAGCGGTTCAGGGAAGTCCTCACTCGCGTTCGATACCATCTTTGCCGAAGGTCAACGTCGCTACGTCGAGTCGCTCAGCGCTTATGCCAGACAGTTTCTTGGACAAGTTGACAGGCCAGACGTCGATTTCATCGAGGGTCTTAGTCCGGCAGTGTCTATTGACCAAAAATCAACCAATCGAAATCCCCGTTCCACAGTGGGAACAATCACCGAAATACATGACTACCTAAGGCTACTCTGGGCCAGAATTGGCGTTCCCCACTGTCCGGTTTGTCAAGAGGTTATTTCCAGGCAGACTCCGCAGGCAATTGTCGACCAGTTGATAACCATGCCAGAGGGCACGAGGTTCCAGCTACTTTCACCAATAGTTGTTCAGAAAAAGGGTGAATTCCAAGACTTATTCGCGTCGCTTCAAGCCCAGGGCTATGCCAGGGCCGTGGTCGATGGGGAGCAAGTCATCCTCGCAGAGGCAAAGCCCCTGAAGAAAAGCTTCAAGCATGATATCTCTGTGGTGGTAGATCGACTGGTTGTAAAACCAGACGCA
>Ga0307980_1000030_pt1 | contig 72390 bp, 94 predicted proteins | sample OrgLakmetage1060_FD_201817 | JGI IMG/M metagenome (GOLD analysis project Ga0307980, IMG submission 201817) | Saline water microbial communities from Organic Lake, Antarctica - #1060 | ecosystem: Environmental > Aquatic > Non-marine Saline and Alkaline > Saline | place: Antarctica: Organic Lake... | reverse complement strand
CATTGCTCACCCTCTCATAATGTTCTTTTATCAATGGATTCTCATTGTCCGACGACTTTTGAGCAGCTTCCTTGTAGTAGTGGCGTCGTTCGGCGGGCAAATCTTGTTCCTCCAAGAAGCCCCACCGGAGCAGATTGCGCTCTTGTTCTTCCACCGATACCGTTGGTTTTTGAACCATGTCTTGGCGGCGCTCAAAGCTCCGGTTGTCTGCTACCTTTAAGTAGTGCTCTATCTCTTCCGGCGTATAGCCTTCTAGCTCTTGCTCTAGCTCTCGGCGGTAATCTTCACGCTGGCGCTGGCGTGCCTCTTCTTTACGTCTCTCTTCATCTTCTCGTTGCTTCTGGTAGCCCTGACGCACACGGCGTTGGTGCTCTTCAATAACCAAGTCGTGGTAATCCTTCTCACCTTTGACAGACCGCTCCATCTGGTCCAGTAGCTCCTCGGCAGTCTCGTTTGTGACCTTGATTTGCCCGTTCTCTGTGAACACCGAAGGATCTGTACCCTGATAGATAGCCTTGCGGCGCTGGTCACGAGTACGCATCTTCTTGGAATCCTTCTGGTCCATCTTTTGAACGTCCTTACTGTGCGGGCTTATCATAAACTTGGCGAGGTTGTAGTCCGCTAAGAAGGCCGATTCCTCGTCTTCCATGCTGTTGAAATACGTCCAGAGCTTTTGGTGCATATTGACACCCAGATCACTGGTACCAGAGAACCCTGTAGTCTTTGTGTCACAGAGGTTTTGGCCCCGGCGCATGACCCAATTCTGTCGGGACTCAGGTCCGTAAGAATAAGGCTGGACCCACTCCATGAGCTTTGCCGTCTTGCGGTTTAAGCCCTGCGTAACAATTAAAAGGGAGACCAGCACAGACCGAGGCATCTTCGCAAATGCCTCTGCTAGGGTCGGCACCATCTCGTGGCGCTGCGGGAGGATGTTGATGTGGTTGAAGAAAGCCGTAGAATAGGCAAGCGTGTAGCCTGCCTCTTCTTCCCAACCCGGCCCGGTCCCGAAGGATTGCAGGTCTAGTAACTCATACTCGACATGGTTCATCGACTTGAGCACGATGGGAACGTCGCCAACCACTACCTCCGATGTCAAGAAACCCCGGTATAAGAGGGTTTCTAGCTCAGTGTAGTCACGCATAACATGTCTGAATCATCCCTTGAAATTAAGGTTGTCTCCGCCCTTAGCTGGTGGGTTGAGAGCACCTTCATCAATGCCGGGGTTGGGCTGCGTGTGGCGTCTGCTAAGTGGCTCGGCATTGTCTCGACTATAACCCTCTGCTAGAGGGATAGAGTCCGGGTCAATCTCCTGCTTCCGAACCTTGGTTGGACGGCTTGCCTCTCTTTCAGAGGGCAACGTGCCCTGAGTGACCTGTGCATCCGTCTGATTCAAAGGCTGACGTGGCCCCCTGCGCTTCTGGAGGCGTTCCTTAGCTTCCCGCGCATCCTTAGCTTCAGGTGGTTCCTCTCTCCCATACTTCTGCTTGTAGAGGCGTTCCTGCTCTTCTAGGAGAGATTGTTCCTCGTCAGTGTAAGGTGTATCCGGGTCATCTAAGCGGACAAACTTGGTGCCCGCCACGTCAATGGAATCTGGATAAGGTTCTTCTTCGTCTGTCTCACCATCATCCTCTTGGCTGTTAGAGGGGGTTGGAGGGACCTCAGAGCGCCTTTCTTCCAATAGCGTCTCCTCTTGATCTGCTTCGACCCTAGCGAAGGCCCTATCACGGATGTTCTCAGCTAAGTTCACGTCCTCTGACTGTTGAGGCGCGGGTTCGCTGGTATCTGGAGGTGTGAGTTCGTCTTCTCGGCCAAGCTCTTCTAGAAGTTCCCGGCGTCGGGCTTCGACTTTTTCAAGCTCTTCTTCGGGGTCCCGGAAACGGACCTTCTCCGCCGCCTTATCTTCTGAAAAGCTCAGGAGGTCAGAGTACTTACGGTGAATAGTATCAACGGCAGCGTAATCTAGCTGGCCGATGAGTTCCCGCACGAACACATGCTTGGGAACCTTAACACTCACACCTTCCTCAGTCTGTTCACCGGTTTCCACGAAAGAGACACCCCTGAGGTCGATGTCACCTACCTGCATGATGGCGTAAGACAGGGCTTCCTTCTTACGCACTGCGACGAAACTCTGCAAAGCCTCCATGCTCGCATCTTCGTCATCATCGTAACGACGCATGTAGTCTCCGATGTAATGGATAACGGCTTGCTGCTCATCTGCCGTGAGCGTTCGGATTCGGACCGTCATGCCGTAGACCTCAAACTCTTCCTCGATGGTACCGAGGCTGGCTATCTTGTCTAGGCCCGCTTTGACCTTGTTGAATGAAAGAACATTTGTCATGTTTCGCACCTCTGTTATTCGCCTAACTCATTACGATACGCATGACGAAGGGCCTCGAAAATCCCAAGCTCTCCCATGCGCTCTATTTTCTCACCCTCATCTGCATCCGGCCACTTGTACTGCGCCGCATGTAGCATGAGTTCATACCCCGCCCCGCCTGTGTTCAAGGCGTACGGCCCCCATATAAGGCTTCGTCGTGTCTGGTGGTAGGTGAGGCCGACCGCTTTCTGACCTCGTTCGTAGGGGTGATCTGGCTGGCGGGTGAGTACCGTCAAACTCACCCCATCGTAAACCTCTTTTGGGTCAACGTCAAGGTGACCGCTCCATGTGTTCATGACGGCCCGGACAAGTTTCAGCATCTCTTCCGCAGGCACGTAATAATCGTCCCCGTCAAAGGTGACGTCGATGCCTAGAACTTCGTAGCTGAAATTGGCCCGCGTGTAGTAAGAATACAGCGCCCATGACAATACCCCGGCTACAGTAAGGTCCAGACCCACCATTGCCAGAAGGCCACCGGTTTCAACTCCGGTGAATGCCAAATACAGGGTTGCTGATAGCGTGATCAAAAGCATAGGGATGCCTACCCACACGGCCCCCATAGCGAATTTGGTCCGCTGGGAAGACTCGTCAGGCACATCGTACTGTTCGGGTTGGATTAGCTCGTTCATGATTTCCTCATCTGAAAGGTGTTAGGTGAACCGACGCAGATGCGCGGAGGCCACTCGAAGGGCCAAGGCTATTTTGGCCTTATCCAGCACCAGCTTCATCTCTGCTTGGAGCGTTTCTTGGTAGTCCGAACCCTCTTCCATCCAAGATCTCCAGCGCCCCTCTTCCCACCCCACAAGCTCAGTACCGGTTATCGGGAGGTCGTGGAGTGCGGGGAGGGCCTTATAGAATCCCTCTAACAGGTGCTCCTCGGGTTTCTCAGTAGCACCTATGAACTCGACCGTGAAGAAAATTCCGTCTAGGCGTATACGAGAGTCCTTAATATACGCCATACCGTTCTCACGTAAGCCTGCCTGCCCTTCCACCTTTCTTCGCCAAGCCGAATCGGTATCCTGCCAGTCTAATAGGTAGAGAGAGTCCGCCACTTGCTGCGAGCTAACGCCCCGGATGAAATACTTGTCTATCGCCTTCTTTGCCGGAAGCACAGCCTTGACCGTAACCGGTAATTCTTCTTCCCGCCAAGCCACCTCTTCTGTGTGTCGGTAATCGGGCCTCTGCTTTGTGGTGAAAACAACAGCCACTTCACGGTTTTCGGCTCTACCCCGGCCTTGTCCGGGAATCACGCCGGGGACATAAAGACTGCCTTCTTCAACCGCAAAAACACCAGCGGCCCATAAGAGGAGCCGAGGATGGTGCTTGTGCTTTTGATACCACGAGCACCTTTAAGGTCTGTAAAGTGGATGTATTGCATATCAGGTTCGCCGGATAATCCATTCCCCCGCTGCGCCGCCCCCAACGCTCACCTCAGACCCACGACGCTTGTTAGCGAGAGCGAATAGAGCTTCTTCAAGTTCCCTCTCAAAGTCGTTGTCCCTTAGTAACTCTTGAGCCTCCCCTTTCCAGATGCGAATACCCCCGTCTAGGAGGATGACATCAAAGTCGAGGTTTGACAGGTGGATACGAGCGATTTCATTGGCGAGTTTTTGCATGTGTTTACTTTAGCCTGTTATTTCGTACTGGACCACCATAGCATAACCATCATCGTCCTCAAACTTTGAGAGACGTACGTCCTTGAATATCTTCCCAAGGGCTTTGGCTACCTTATCTGCATCCTGTGAGAGAACTCTCTGGGGGTCTCTACCCATATCAGCGTCAATCATAGGGACCCGGACCTGCACATACGCATTGAAACCAAGAGATGACACACTAGCCTGCGTGAATCCCAAGAATTCTGCGCCTTCGGCAGCACGGCCTACTAGTGCTTGAAAATCCCGGTCCTGCACGGACACCCGAAGCTTGCTAGATGAAATTCTCAAACGCTTGTTCTTGAACGTCTCACTCCGACGAGACGTGCCGGTGCACTCTTTCATAGCGCGGGACAGTTCTCCGTGCATCGCTTTCTTAGCCTGCTCGGTCACTGCATCCCACAAGATGCCCGAATCGCCTTGGGGTCCCTCTAGAAATTCCATAGGGTCAAAGGCCGCTGTAACCAAAGGTAGGAGGTCTTTTCGCAGAGACGGCTGTTCGTAAGCAAGGCGGATAACATCTTCCCTCAAGGAAGACCTCTTACCATCTTCACGCAAGGCATACACGATCCATACACTGCGCTCATCATCAATGCGGCGGGCCGTTAGGCCCAGATCTAGTGCCATGTACTTAGCGTCGAAGCTCGTAGAATGCAGCACGAAAGCCCTGCCCCAGCGAACCTGCCCCTGTACGACGCCTAAAAAATTCGTGTTGTTGAAGAGGCGGATTTGCTTGCCAATTTTTGAAGCTGAATTGATGTCCAGAGACACCCCATCACCTTTAAAGTAGCCTTTGCCTCCTGCCATTCGAGGCGCAACAGGGAGAGCTAAAGCTTTGTCGGCCACACGCCCCGGCAGATCACTGATGTCTCTGATATACCGCATAGGGTCTGATGCCCCTTTCTTGTCCTTGAAATAGTCCGGCTTCATCTTTTTGTAGATCCCCATGATGTAATCGTACTCCTCTTTGTGCCCCTGATCGGCAGCAAGCTCTTTGGCCTTTTCCCACTTTTCTTCATCTTTTTTGGTTTTGACGACGTTTGAAGGCATTTGCATTCTCCTGTTAAAGGTTACACAAACAAGGGCTACAAACGGATTATCGTTGGAGGAAAAGGAGTAGGCGGGAGTCGAACCCGCAAGCCGATTATCACACCGACTGCTCGCTTTCCAAGCGAGGGAGCTTGCCAGTGCTCAACTACTCCATGATTCAAAGTTTAACGACCGGAAGGTCGTGTTTTTCTTTTAGGATTAACTCCTGAACTTCTGTGATTTCACGTCTCGTATGGTCGTACCAAAACAAAACATAGTCGGTCAGCAACGACCTCTGCATCACTAATAAGCCCTTGGTTTTTGTAGGAGCCAAAACCTCATGGTTCTTTGCCCGAACATGCAAAGAAAGACCCTCTGCGGGAACAAGGTCACCGTTGTACCATGACCACACAGGCATTTCATCACAATCGCCGTCATCAGGCTGCTCATCCAGCCACGACCAATATGGTCCTATGGTCAGCACTTTAAACCCTCATAAAGAAGAGCGAGAGGGAGTTGAACCCTCAATTCGATTACCACACCGAACACACGGTTTTCAAGACCGGCTGACGTGCCACATGTTCATCGCTCCGAGGTCTTAACTTCGCTACCGCTTCTATTATTCCTCATTGGGGTCATTTTGGACAGGGTAGTTCCGGTCACACCATTCGATGGCGGCGACCGCAAGGGCGGCGACCCGTACCATCTGATACCGGTAGGAGGGGATGTCTAGCCGTTCCTGAGAACCGGGTTCCATTGCCAGCCCGTTGTGCTTAGTAATGAAAACTATCCAGTCCCATGTGGAATGGTGATCATCATGTGCGGCTCCTCCCCACTTGTCTTTCTGCCGCTGCCGCTCTGCTTTTATCTCGTCAAAGACGCTCATAGTTCCGCCTCAAGTCGTTTCATTTCTTTGTCTAGCTCATCATGGCGCAGTTTGTTTACCTGCCTAAGCTCTCTCTTGTGCACTCTCCACAAGACGTAGATACCTACAGGGAAAGGGACAAACACCCCAGCGAGTAAGAGAGGTCGGGTTATCCCTAGCTTGTGGATTGAGGCAGGTCCGTATGTTGACAGGTGTGCTATAGTACCTAGCACCAAAAGTACCCATCCTATAATGGCTAGCATAAGTAAAGCAGTCACCGGTCACCCTTGAACTTCGATTTGAGATCATCCCAAAGGTGCTTGGCCTCTGCCTTCACGACATCTTCAAGGTGAAAAACATACTCACGCAGAAATGCCATTTCGTCTTCCAGCAAAAATTTCGACAAAATCATCTGGTCAAGCTCCTCTTTGATGCGGGCTGGGGACCGTATGAACTCGGGCTTGTCATCAATCCAGATGTCTACCGTCATCTCGTATTCGTCCCGGACCAGTTCGTCTTTGTAAATGGTGTGGGTTCCACCAACGAAGATGATAGGGATGTCATTCTGCACGATGTCCTGAACCTCTTGGGCAAACTTGCCCTCATCATCGTGCCGCTTAGTTACTAACAGAACCGTATGACCTGCTTCTAAGAACGTCTCTACGACCTTTGAAAAGGTGTCGGGGTCTGCTGCGTAGGTGTGGTCAAAATCGACTGCAATGGTCAACGACATATCTCCCTCCTAAAGGGGAGAGGATACCAGTAGCTTGGCGTAGGCGGCATGGATAATAGCATCCTCACACTCAAACACATCCGTAGTCCAATACGAACTACTGATTTCCTCTAAGGCCGAGCCGTCTCCCGAGGATTCTCCCGCTTCAAGCCCTGTGAGGTCAACAGTGAACAGGTAAATCTGTGTTGTTGACGCTTTGGAGTTGCGGACCATTCCTCGGTACTCCATCAACTCCTCACCGACAGTGTACCCGGTTTCTTCCTTAAGTTCCACTACTGCCATCTGTAGAGGCGTGTAGCCGCTCTCCATGCTGCCTGTGACGCCACAGGGGGAAAGCTCTAACGACCACGGCGGTACCAGTTCTTTCCGAAGAAGGTACTCTACTCGCCCCTCTTCAAGGCGGTAAGGTAGGATAGCCACTGCCTCCCCATTAGAATGGGTGGCGTGTACGAAGTCATACTGGACTTCGGGGTCATCTAGAAACACACGACGCAAGGCCAGCCATTTGGTCTTGAATAGAGTCTCGATCTTCATAATTTCTCGCTGGCCACAGCCGCTTCTTCGGGCGTTGACCCGATCAGGTAGTAGAGTGAGTTAGGGTGGAAGCCTTTTTCCCAATCCCAACCACCACTCTGGTGGTAAACCTCAGCCTTGAGGTGACAATCGGGGCACAGGGAGATGCCATTTTCAACCACGTACCCACCATTAGGCATCTCATTCCGGTCGGTAATGTGGTGGGCGTCTAGTTTGGCTATATCGCTCTCCGATACACCACACGTCACACAGGTGTAATTGTCTCGGCTAAATACAGCCTTTCGGAACTCGGCTCGTATGTCAGACTTAGAGGTCATCGGTAGCTGTACAGGTCTTGGCCTGCGGGTATAACTTTCGACCGGACGGTTGCGCCGGCGACCCCATCCCCCTCGTACCTTGGAGCTTCAGGATGCTTTCCCTGAGCGTACTCAATGGCCTCTTTGATGTCGTCGTAAGAGAACTGCCGGAACACAAAGTCGCCCGAAAACACTTCCCACACAAGGCGGGCATCTCCTTCTTTCATCCTGTCCATCGTCTTCTCCGACCCGTATCTTCCCCAGAGCAGGTATGCCTCTTATAGGTCTTCCCGTCAAGTTCGTAGGCTAGCTGGCAATCGAGCTTGCCGGTACCAAGTCCTCTCTCCTGAATTTCTTGCACCGGACAAACGAGGTGCTGGCCATCTTTTTATTAGGGGTTCCGAGAAGTTCATTGACGTGCATTTCCGCTTCCTCGTCCGTCATAGGAGACTCTTCCACTCTTTCGACCACAGTCAAAGAAGTCATGAAGTCTAGCCCCGATCCCTGCTTCCTGCACCCCAATTCGCCCAACATTCGATTGGACTCGGTGTCCAGAACCTCAAACCACTGATGCCTTTTAATAAGAGAACTGCCGTAGTGAATAATTAGCTCCGACCACATCGAGCCGTAGTAGCGCACAAGGCGACCATCACCAAGGCGCACGGTATCCCCTCGGTCAATGTCAGAGAGGCGTAGCGTCTCCCCCGTCTTGGCTTTCCTCTTGGACTCAGAGAGGACACGGGCTGGGCCTGTAGCCGGATGGCCTTCTGGCACCAGCCAATTCGTTCCTCCCCTAAAGCGAGTGAGCCAGATAAGACTGCCTTGAAGCACGCGGTCTTTGACATCGCAATGGTTGAACAAGAAATCAAGATTCTCAGTCATAATCTCTAGCTCAAACCCACGGGGGTCTAGCACCCGCCAGACCTTATTCGAGGTGCGAGAGCGACTTACCGTATGGAGAATCTTAAAGCCCGTTAGGGACTCGTTAACCCCCACCCAAGAGGCGCTATTGAGGATGTTCTTACCCTCCTTTGACCACCCCTCTGACCACCTATCGACCGTCACTTTCCGATCCTTGAAGGCGGCGTCGTTGGGGTCGTAAGGGGTCATGAAACCAAGAATGTACTCATCACCTTCCCGCTTACGGGTTTGGAATTTCACATAAACGATATCAGAGATTTTCAAGTCAGAATCAAGGCTCATAGCTTTCTCTGGAGTCGTTGGTATTGTTTGGATTCCAATCTGAGGCGCAGCAAGGTCCAGCCCATCATAGGCCCTCATTGTCTAGAAGGGTACCGCACACAAGTAAATGCTGTCAAAAACAAAAAGCCCCCTCCCAAACACAGGAGGGGGCTTTAATTTAAAGAGGACTGCCTAAAGGAACCGACCGAACTTACCCAGCCGAACAGCACTAATCAATGCGCCGATAGCCATCATCCCGTAACAGAATGTCCAGTAGCAGAAGGCTAAATGTTCCATAGCAGTTTCCCGTTAGTCTTTGGAAGGTGTGAAGCGGATCGTCACGCCCTCCTCAGCATCAAGAGTCATGGTGCACTCCGGGATAGTAACCGACCTCTGACCTGAAAACAAGCCCTGAATGGTGTCTCTCAACACGGAAAGGAGGGTTACTTCTTTGGACCCGGTGTCTGCTGCCATGTCCTCCGTAAGCTGGGACACAGGCTTGAGCGTCACTTTTCCTGCATCCACCGTCTGAGACACAGGGGCATCCTGAGACACAGCCTCTGGAAGACGGTAGCCAAGCGACTCTAACTCAGAGCGGTCTTCCTCTTTGACATTCCGAAGCACCGTGTCTTCCGACAGGTCACTGACAAGTACAGTATACGTGTAAGGCTTCGAGGAAATGTCTTTCTCGATAACCCCCCGCATAACGAGGGACGAGACTGCCGAACTGACGTCTCCGTTGCTCTTAGCCCAATTACCGTTCGTCGCACGGCGAGTAAGGACCGATAGGTTGGTTTGAATAGGCGTCCCGACCTCTTCCGTAGTCACGAGTGTCGAGAGGATCGCTGTCTCCATCCACGACAGGTTCTCGTAATCACCGTTACGGTAAAGGTAGGTATTCAGTACGTTTGATGCCTCTTCCACGGTGAGGTAGTCAAACGTAATGTCGGTGGTGTGGTACCGCTGGCTCGGGTTGCGTACAATGAACCTACGGTCGGTGAGGTACTGAGTCGTACTCCGAACGGTGCCCCGGTTTAGGCCAGTGAGACGTTCAATGTCCGCATGGGTGTACTTATCACCTTGTGCGTTGAGATAGACAAAAGCTGCGTATACCGCCTGTGCGTCTTCATTAAGACTCTGGTAGGTTAGGATACGCTTGGACTCCAACGCATCTTCCATTGACGGGTAGGAGGTAATGGGAATGTCAGGGTGACTCACACGGTAATTAAGGTGCGCTTGAACCATCTTATTGTGCTGGTCCAGTAATTCAACCTCTTCTGCTACAGTCAATGGGCCGCGGGAGTCCCGATGAGGCACTTCTAATACCCGAACCTCTTCAAAAAATACGTTGAACAGGACGGGTATAACCGACTGAAGTGGTTGAATATGAAGGTCACGGAACGTGCTAGAGTTGAAATCATGCGCCATGAACCGGGAAAGAGCACTCGCCATCGTCCGGTAATCCAACTGCCCTGCCACTTCATGGTAGAGAAGGTAGTTCATATTCAGAGAGTTCTGCTCACGGTTATGAGTAAAACCGTATAGCCTTGTCCCGATCAGGTCGAACTTGGTATTGTGGAACAGCACCTCCTCACACATTTCGACGAGGTAGACGAGGCTGGCCGCAACTCGTGGCAGATCATTGGCCTCTACAGCCGCCGAAATGGAGTCGAAAATCTCTTGACCATAAGCTTCGATGAAATCTTGGTGATATTGGGGAGTCATGCTGCAGTGTCCTGTGTTGGGGTGGTGTTGAAAAGGGCGAATACGTCTTCTGCGAAGTCTTCTCCGGGCAACTTTCCGACCTTCTGTAGGTCTGCGATAAAGCCTTTCAGGAGTGAGTCTACGTCTTTGACAGGGAACTCAGAGAGAATGCGGCGGTCGACAACGCTCGTGGTGCCGAATTCTTGGAAGTAATCAGGTAGGACTCGGAATTCCAGCGGGCGGTCTGCTGCGAGAGCATTTGCTACACCATACCTCATACCTCGCGAAAAGCCACGGTCCACGTAGATCACAGTCTTGTCCGCCTCTGCGCCCCAGATTAGACCGGCGTCAATACCTTGTGTCCGCTCCTCAAGAATGTCATCATCCAAGATGCCTTCCTGCGTATACAGGAGGTGAGAAGCGTACGGGGCCTCCCCCTTTAGAAGGCTGTCCCTCATACAAGCTCGGGCATACCGTACATTCCTGCGCTTTCTTCTCTACCGGGTCACTCGACGTACCGGCGAAAGGGGACTCTAGTGAAACTTTTTGCATTGGTCTTCTCTCTTGATTAAAACACTAGTGCGGGTGGAGGGATTCGAACCCTCAAGGCCGTTAAGCCGTGGGATTTTAAGTCCCATGTGTATACCATTCCACCACACCCGCAGTCATAAGTACCGGAGGCGGGACTCGAACCCGCACGCCCGAAGGCACCGGATTTTGAATCCGGCGTGTCTGCCATTCCACCACTCCGGCGTGATGTGGTTATCCCCTTATACCACAGGGTAAGGTAACTTCCAACAGGAGAATTACGTGATCTGGGAATACCAAGCTACTTTAGTACGAGTCGTTGATGGGGACACTGTGGACCTGCGCATTGACCTCGGCTTCCGAACCTACATACAGATAAGGGCGAGACTTCTCGGGGTAGACACCCCAGAGGTCTATGGGGTCAAACACTCTAGTGAGGAGTACGCACAAGGGAAGCTGGCATCGGCCTTCACCGAAAAGTGGTTTGAAAAGCAAGGGGAAGTGGTACGGGTCGTATCCCACAAGGGTACAGGTAAATATGGGTGGTGGTTAGTAGAGATAACGCCCACCGAACCCGAAGAAGGGGAACGCTACCTCTCCCTCAACCAAGTGCTGCTCGAAGCAGGGCACGCTTCGCCTGTAGAGTGAAAAGCCACTAATCGGACTCGAACCGATAACCTGCCGCTTACAAGGCGGCTGCTCTTCCAATTGAGCTACAGTGGCACTTACTGGACGGACACCCACCTAGAGGTCATCCGACAGTTCATCAAAAGAACCTTCTCCCCGCTTTCATCTTCAAACTCGAATATCTCATACCCAAGCGGGTCTTGCCTGCATTGTACGCAAACCATCCCTGAGATGTCCACAAGCCCAAGGGCCGAACTTCCTTTCTGGAAGGTCACTTCATCTAAGGAACTGCCCGCCGCCGTGACATATTCCTTTGCGAACTCCAAAAAGTCCTCTTCCGGCAGGTACATAGCAAGGTCTCGTCTAACGGTCTCTAAGAAATGCAGCCTAGCATCGGAGAATGGTACCGGGGGAAGGCACGAGATCAACCGAAACTATTGCGAGCCTTACGACCCAAGTCGCCGGATTCATTAACCTCTTGCCTGAAGGTAATGTACATCGGCTAATCCAAAGCTAGGGTACCTGATGGGACTCGAACCCACTAGAACCGCAGTCACAGTGCGGCGCGTAAACCAGTTTCGCCTCAGGTACCAGACTCAAGCCACCAGTGAGATTCGAACTCACGACCACTTGCTTACCATGCAAGGACTCTACCCCTGAGCTATGGTGGCGTCAAGGGTAGAACCACGAACAGCCTCATTTCATTTCTGAAAACTGTGTCCTTTAAACCGGAGGATCATAGAGATGAAAAGTGACAAAGTGTCCTTTTAAACAGGAGGATCAAACACGATGTCTGGGTGAGAGTTGTCCGCAACAATTCGGACAAGACCCATGACGGTTGCTTCGGAGTATCCGAGCGCAAGTTCTAGGGTGTTGTCAGCATCCCCAAGGTTCGTGAGATACCCATTACGGCTGGCATAGAGGAAATCACCTACCTGCCAGTCCAGAGGATCACCCACACTTACGCCGTCGAGAACAAACGTCTCATAGAGGCGAGAGCCGAGGGTACCGTTGATGTAGACACCTTTGTTAGACGCCTGTGCAGGCTTATTAGCATAGTCCCAATCGTTGGCGCTGTTCATGTAAAGGCCGAGCGGACGAATTTTCCCTGTAGCAGGGTCAACAGCCGAAGGGCCACCTACAAATCCATTCCCAACATCGGGTCGGGTAAAGGCAATCGAGGCCCCGAGAACACCCCTATCAGGCACCGGCCCCAAGGTCGTTTAGATAGTACCCGGTGTTGTGATCACAGGTGGATTGGTTTGTGTGAACGAATCGGGCGTCAGGTTGGTGCCGTAGGTCTGGCGCGTCCCCTCATAGAGAACCCTGAGGGCCGAAGATGATGTGTTGAAGTCGCCGCTGCTACTCTGGCCGAAATCTGTCATTTGGAATACTCCACATGGGTCAAAGACTCAGGGTCTTCTAGCTCTTCCTCCACCACAATGATGCGAGGATACCCCTGACCACTCATATTCCTAGTAGATATAAGTTTTTTATGGGTGAGGCGAGTCAAGCAAGCCGTCAGGCCGCTCAGTGATACGGGATCAAATTCCGTCCTAACGTGTTGGAGCAAGTCAGCATTCGAGATCAAAAGCTCGCCACTAGACGCTAAGACCTGTATGGTGGCTAAGACGTGGCGCTCCCTGTCAGGCAAGGCTTCGACCTCAACATACGAGGTTCCGTTCTTGTCGTAAGTTGACGGGGGAGTATACCTCTTCTGAGAGATATCCGTGGCCACCTTATCCTGTTTAACCCGCTCTAAGTCTAGGGCGCGGGCGTCTAAGGCAGCTTCACGGGCGTCTAAGGCAGCTTCACGGGCATCGAGTTCCGATAACAGTTCCTCTAAGGCCATATAGAAGGGGCCAATCAAGGAATCGCTTAGGGCGTCCTTGATTGCCTTCATTACGGCGTTAGACTCACTCATCTGACTCCTCTCCGAATCCGAGATAAGGTTCAGGTATAGGTTCTACCGGAAAAAGGCTCTTCCCTAAGAAGGGGATGAGACCTTCGGAGAATTCGCAGGAGGCACAATAAACTGCGCCAGCAAAAAAGCTGGAAAAAGGATGACGGTAGGGGCGCGTTAACTCGCCATCGCATTTAGGACATTTCAGTTTTTCGTCCACTTATCCTCCGCAGTTGTCTAGCACACCCGGCAGGATTTGAACCTGCGGCCAAGAGCTTAGAAGGCTCCTGCTCTGTCCACTGAGCTACGGGTGCATGTGTGTTCAAACTATTGCGAGCATCGTTTTGTTCCTAACTTTAGCTCCCGAAGAGCGGGTTTGGTCGCCATCCAGTGCCTCTGCATTCCAAACATTTAGGGTGATGCTCAATGTCTCCCATGCCGTCACATACAGGACATGGGAGACCGTGAAGTTCGCCTGTTCCGGCGCAGGTTCCACACCCTGCCCCACCACAGTCCAAGCAGGCTCCATTAAGCTCACCTGTTCCTTCACATTCCTCACACCCGTCGGTTACGAAGGTCGTAAAATCCACCTTCTCCCCGGAGCATGAGGGGCATATGACCATCATCTCAACCAACCGGTTCCTCTTCCGCTTCCGACTCAAATACCAGAGGCAACAGTTCCTCTACATCGTCAACAAAGTGGAAGGATAGGTCATTGCGTACGTCGGATTCAACGTCCACAAGATCCTTCTCACAGATGGCAGGCATGATGATGGTCTTAATCCCCGCACGGTGTGCCGCGATGACCTTCTCTTTGATGCCTCCTACAGGGAGGACATTACCGCTGAGAGTGATTTCCCCGGTCATGGCAACGTCCTTACGGACCTTCCTGTCGCTTAGACGACTAAGCAGTGCTGTGAACATCGTAATGCCTGCCGAAGGTCCATCCTTGGGGATAGCGCCCGCTGGGACATGAATATGGAGGTCTTGTTTCCGCTCCCCCAAATCAGCATCGACTTTAAGCTGCTTGGAGTGTGCACGGATGTAAGACAGAGCGGCGTGGACAGACTCTTTCATGACGTCTCCAAGCTGGCCTGTCAGCTTGAGTTCGCCCTTGCCCGGCATCTGTTGCGCCTCAATGAAGAGAATGTCTCCCCCGGCCTGAGTCCAAGCAAGGCCCGTTGCGACCCCTACCATATTCACCCTCTGAGCCATTTCTGAGATGTACCGCTCTGGTCCAAGGGCATCTTGTACGAACGGTTCATCAACCACCACGTGAATGTCGGCTCTATCCTCAGGGTCCGTCTTGGCAACCTCTACCGCTACGTTACGGCACAGGTCGGCCATCCGGCGCTCTAGGTTACGAACGCCCGCCTCACGGGTATACTTGTCAATGACGTACTTGACTGATTCGACAGGGAACTCGACGTTGCTGTCCGAAATACCGTGTGCTTCGACTTGCTTAGGTACCAAATACTTCTGGGCAATTTGCTGCTTCTCGTAGAGCGTATAGCTCGGCACGTCGATGATTTCCATCCGGTCACGGAGGGGCGGCGAAACCGTGTCAAGTTGATTCGCCGTCGCAATGAAAAGCACCTTCGACAAGTCAAGGTCCACTTCAAGATAGTGGTCATTGAACGCATGATTCTGCTCTGGGTCCAGAACCTCTAGGAGAGCCGCACTTGGGTCGCCTCTAAAGTCTCGGCTGACCTTATCAATCTCATCGAGAAGAATGACCGGATTGTTCGTGCCTGCTTTGGTCAGGGCTTGGACCAAGCGACCCGGCAAGGCACCGACATAGGTGCGACGGTGACCGCGAATCTCAGACTCGTCATGGACGCCACCCAGAGAGATACGTTGAAACTTTCGGCCAAGTGTTCGGGCAATCGAGCGGCCAAGTGAGGTTTTGCCAACTCCCGGAGGTCCGTGAAGACACAGGATAGGCCCCTTCATGTCATCTTTGAGGCCACGGACGGCAAGGTATTCGATGATACGTTTCTTGACCTTATCGAGGCCGTAATGGTCATCATCAAGGATTTCTTGCGCCCGTTCGAGATTCAGGTTGTCCTCGGAGCGGGTCTTCCACGGCACGTCAATGAGTGTTTCAAGGTAATTGAGGATGACGCTGTACTCCGAAGAGCTTGGCTGCATACCTGCCAGTCGGTTGAACTGCTTCATTGCAGCTTCGTAAGCCTCCACCGGCATACCCGCTTCCGCAATGCGGACCTCCAACTCTTCAACCTCATCATCGTAGGTTCCCAACTGCTCTTTGATAGCTTTGAGTTGCTGGCGCAGATAGTATTCTTTCTGCGTCTTATCCGCTTCGGCCCGTACCTGTTGCTGGACCTCTGCTTGTACCCTAGAGGCTTGAATTTGCTGAGACATCACAGCGATACACTTCTCAAGTCGGACATTAATGTCCGACTCCGACAAGAACTCTTGCTTGGAGGGTACATCCAACTCGGTAGAAGAGATGATGAAATCTGTAATCTCCGAAGGGTCCATCTTAGATTGGACCATCTGAACAGACTCAGAGGGTATCTCTTTGCTGTTCTCGATAACCTCAATCGCCGTTTCTTTGAGGGTCTGAATGAGGGCGTCCTCTTCCTCGTCATGAGAGCGGATCTCTTCAACTGGCTCAAAGGTACCTACGAAGTAGCCTTTATCCTCATCAAAGGACATAGAGAGCATTCGTACCCGCTGCTGGCCTTGAACAATGGCGGTATAAGCGTCTCCCTGCGTCATGACCTTCTTGACTTCGGCCACCGTGCCGACATCGTATAGGTCTTCAATGCCGGGTTCAATGGTGTCAAGTTGCCTCTGGGAGATAAGCACGAAGGGCATCTTATCCGCTTCGACCACAGCTTCCAGTAGGGCGACGCTCTTGGGTCTGCCAATGTTGATAGGGACCACTGTCGTGGGGAAGAGAACGGTGTTCCGAAGGGGGAGAACCGGGTATTCCTTGGTTGCCATATTTTACTATCCTGAAGGTGCCTTTGTAGAATGACTCGCACAGGGAGCGTATGATACACTGTCCTATTTTGCAAGCCGTAAAGGTGTTCTAATTCGGGGCCGTTCTTGTGGACCACGGGCCATCGTACTCCTCTTTAGGAAGTAGGTCAACCCTCACTCATTAGGCTGGAGGAAGTAGCGCAGAGAAGCCGCTTCGATTTTTTCCATCGCGTTGGCGAGAGCATGATAGGTTGCCGAAACCTGAGGGTTAGTATCCTCTAAGAATAGGGCTTGCGCATCACAGAAATTCCGCAACATGACCACTCCCGTTGACTAAACGACCACGCTTGAATGCGTAGTCAAGGTGGGCATTTTAGTCAAATGTCCAACTCTTCCACAGATTCCAGATTTGCGATAATAAAGTCGTACCGGGCACTCGCATTACGGCCTAACAGAGACGTAATGGTTTCGTCCGTCTCGTCCGCCAAAGATGCCGGTACCTCTACAGGTAACAAGACTCGGGTAGCAGGATCAAGAGTGGTGTCCCGTAACGTGTCTTTCATCATCTCCCCGAGGCCCTTGAACCGTGAGATGTCCGCCTTCGCAGCTTTTCTCATGCCTAGCTGTGCTAGCACGGCGTCTTTCTCCCCGTCGTCAATAGCCCAATGTACCTCAGAGCCTGAGATTATGCGGTACAATGGTGGTTGAGCGATGTAGAGGTGCCCGTCGAGAATCAACTGAGGCATGTAGCGATAGAAGAACGTGAGCATCAGGGTCGTAATGTGGTGACCATCACTGTCCGCATCCATCAGCAAGATAATTTTGTGGTAACGCAACTTGGACCCGTCGTACTTATCGTCCATCCCACAGCCAAGTGCTTCTACGATGTCCCCGATTTCCTTGTTTTTCAGGACGCTCTTGAGGGGTGCAGACTCGGTGTTCAAGACCTTACCGCGCAAGGGGAGAATAGCTTGCGTGCGCCGATCACGCCCCTGTTTAGCATTGCCCCCAGCCGAGTCCCCCTCCACAATAAACAGTTCACACTCAGCAGCATCGGTGGACGTACAGTCGGCCAGCTTGCCGGGGAGAGTGAGCTTCTTGGAGATAGGCTTCTTGCGGCGAACATGCTGAGAAGCAGAGCGGCTAGCGGCCCGTGCCTTAGCAGCTTGAATGATTCGGTTTGTAATGGCTTCGGCAACCGAACTATTGTTGAGCAGGTAGTGTTCGAGGAAATTCTTGACCGCCGTTGTGACGATAGGCTGAATCTCAGTGTTATTCAGCCGCTCCTTAGTCTGCCCCTCAATCTCCATGTCCCCTTCAAAGAAGATGGATACTGCCGCCTTTAAGCCTTCCCGTATATCCTCCGCACCAACGTCAAGGCTCTTGGGAATAGAGCCATTCACCTCGAAATAGGTCCGTAGGGCTTTCATAAGACCACTTCGGAACCCATTCTCGTGTGTACCCCCACTCTTAGTAGGTATCGTGTTCACGAAAGAGCGGGTATCCTCTTTGGTGTCCTCAGTCCACTGGAAAGCAATATCGAGCCGCACGCCTTTAGACTCTTGCTCCATAACGATGGGTTCGAGGTGGATAGGAGGTACCTTCGCAATCTTGACCACATCTCCTAGAAACTCTGCCACGCCGCCATCATGCTGATAGGTGACCTCGGTCCCGGCCTGTTCATCCTTAAACCGAATACGAAGCCCCTTATTGAGGTACGTCTTGATCTCCAACCGCTCCGCGATCATGTCGGTGTCAAAAGACTGGTTCCCAAATATCTCGGGGTCCGGTGTGAAAGTCACTTCGGTACCCGTCTTCCTACTAGAACAAGAGCCTGTTTTTTTGAGCTTAGAATTCGGGGTACCCTGTGAGTACTCTTGCTCGTGCACCTCCCCAGCCCTCCATACTTTGACATAGAGGCGAGAGCTAAGGAAGTTGACGACGCTGGCACCGACGCCGTGCAACCCTCCCGAAGCCCCATAAGACCCCGGTGTGAATTTGCCCCCGGCGTGAAGCACTGTAAAAACCACCTGTACCGTACTGACTTTCTTCTCAGGATGCTTCGCCGTAGGAATGCCACGCCCATTATCGGTGACGGTGATAGTCTTCCCATCCTCGGCTAGCGTCACATCAATAACAGAAGCGTGTCCGTTCATGGCCTCGTCAACTGAGTTGTCCACAACCTCCCAGATCAAGTGGTGGTATCCCGCTTTGCCTGTACCCCCGATATACATGCCGGGGCGCTGCCGGACAGCATCTCGATTCTCCAACACCTTGATTGATTCTGCTTCGTAAGCCACGCAATTCTCCACTGTAGTTCTGCCCCGAAGACTAGCACATCCTCAAGAAAATTAGCAAGGGACTTGTTTTATCCGGTGATTCGTTTATATTGTCTCACAATTAGAACCTCGTGCGAAGACACACGGAGATGGACCCTTGTTAAGACACACCCAAAACCATACCAGTTGGCCCCTGACGAGTACATCGTTTGTGGTTGCGTACGGGTATGCTTTGGATTCGGGTCTCGATATGTGTGGCCTTCGCTCGAACGGCGGCTCAAAAGGCCAAAATATCGAACTCGCAGTACCGGCGACCATTTCCGCCACACGTCTCTGCTGACTTCCTTCTAACCTTGAGTAACGCTCCCGGTGGAAGTCACCGGAGGCGCAAGCTCCGGGTTTCCACCTAAAATTAGATTGCTGTCACGGTTAACGCCGGGTCAACCTCTTTCTGTAACAGGCTTTCAACCCCCATTAGGGTACCTGTCATTGAAGCTGGGCATCCCGAGCAAGCCCCTTGGTATTGCACGAACAGGGTACTGCCCTCTAGAGCGACCAGTCGGAGCGACCCCCCGTGACTGTTTAAGTAGGGCGCGACAGCCTGTTGTATCACCTGCCGAATCCGGTCTGACCGGGGATCTTCGTCAGGGAGGCCGTCTGTACCCCGCTCAAATCCAGCCTCATTTTGAGGTTGGTACTGACGAAGGGTTACGGCAACCCGACGTGAGAGCGTGTCCCACGGCACGTTAGGTTCACGGGTGATGGTCACCCAACTGCCTTGGAGGAATATTTCCACCACTCCGTCGATGTCGAGTAAGTCCTTTGCCAGCGCATGGTCTGGTGTGGTACCTTTACGAGCACTAACGTTTGCGAAGACAGGTACCACATTTGCGTCGAGAACAAACCTGCGGGCATCGGGGTTAGGCGTATCAATCAGGTCGTGAATTTTCATCGTCGCATCGAACCTACAGGTGGTCGAAATGGAATTTGAGAAAGAGCTAACTGTCTACTCTAAGGGGTTGTACACAAAGGCATTGAAGTACTGCAAGAACGAAGCAGACGCCCTTGATCTGTTGCAGAACACGTATGTCCGTGCATTGAGGTATAAGCACCAGTTCAAGCCCGGCACGAATCTTCGGGCATGGCTGTACACCATCATGCACAACACCTTCATCAACACCTACCGCAGGAACAAGCGGAAAAGTGAGATTCTGGAAAGTGAGAAGCACTTCCTCCAGAGCCAAGATGAGGTGTTCACGGATGAGACGATAATCAGCCAGAGCGTGTTTGAAGCCTTACTGGTTGCCCTTGAAGATGCGCTGGCAAAGCCTTTCTTCGATACGCTCGTACTGTGCGACCTTAAAGACAAGTCGTACAAAGAGGCGGCTGAAATACTCGATGTGCCTGTAGGTACTGTCATGTCCCGCCTCTTCCGGGCACGCAGAAACTCCCGGAAGTTCTTACTCAAGAACTACGACCGCGAATTCCTCGTAGAGTTCATCCGTGAGATGAAGCTTGAAGAGGTCTGGAACAAAGAAGTAGCCGCATGAACTCACAGGGTTCGACTGCCAATTCCGGTGGTCGAACCCTTTTTTGCGATATCGTGAATGTCACGGTTCCTCCCTCAATGAGTTACCCACACGCCTGCGATCTTTTGGATGGGTACATGACGGCCCGAATCGACAAGCCGGATAGTGAGGTATTGGAATTCTGGCAGGAGCTTGGTGCGGAAGACGTGTCGGAGTCTGATGTGGAAGAGCTTTTAGAAACGGCTCAGTCTTACGTCGACGAGCTTCCCTATAGCAGCAGCGAGGTGGAGAACCCTGTGGGAGCTTTTGTAGACGGTCTTTCCGACAATGAGGTAGGTCTGTTGACTACAATTTTCGTAGGACAAGACAGGGCGGTCCTTAAGTCCTACCTTAAAAGTATGCCAAAAGAGTGCTTTGAAGCCTTGGTTAAACTTTTGGGGTAGCGTCTTGTGTGATTGCCTCGGACATACTACAGTGTTCGCCCAATCAATGAGAGGTAGAGATGGACCTAGAAGGTTTCGAGGTAAAAGTTCACGGCAAATTTGGTCTTACTCCCAAGCAGGCCGAACCCGGCTCTGCGGGATATGACCTGTATGTCCCAGATGGCCATGACATTCACATGCCTTACAACAGTAGGCGCATGGTGGATACAGGCGTCATCGTTCAAACCCCAATCAAGCTCTTCTTATTGATGGTCCCCCGTTCCAGCACAGGGACGAAGCGGGGCAAGTCAGTTCGGATTGCAAACACTCTTGGCATCATCGACCCTTCCTATCAAGGCCAAGATGACGTTATCAAAGTCATGTTGGAGCGGGAAGACCGCAAGAAAGAGTACGTCGGAACGGTAGAGTGGAAGCCAAGTCCGACGAACTCCACGATATTGGCTCAAGCCAACAAGCGATTTGGTATTGCGATGACACCGGGCGAGACGGATATTGTCGAGGTAGCAGATCACACCTACGACATTTTCACGTTCTCTGAGAAGCCTTCTGACACGCTTTGTTTCGAGGCGGGCACTCGGTTCGTACAGATTCTCTTCATCCCCTACGCACGCCCTGATCTGTTAGAGGCTGCAATTGAAGACTTTGACCTAGACGCCCGTGGGGGTTTCGGCTCTACGGGCACGAGCTAGAAGCTGCCCATTTCCCGGTACGTGGTAAGCATCCACTCATCCCAGAACTTCCGGTTCGGGTTGGAGGGTAACTCACTCTCCAACCCATCTATCTCTTCAATGAGCAGCGGCAATTCATCTTGGATGGTGTCATATTCAATTTCGCCCAGCTTCACGGCCCGTAGAAAGTCACGCTCTGCTAGAGGGAATTGAATCTGACCCGTCGTCAGTAACTCTTTGATTTCGTAGATGCAGCGATAGGCGTGAGACACTGATTTCCAATCTATTCCGTCAGTGGCACGGCGCGCCCTCGCTCCATACTTGCTCACAAGGTTCTCTAAGACAGGTACCACGTCCTTTAGCGGTAGGGCCATGTCAAACTGCTTGCTATTCACTTCAAGTAGCGTACGAGGTTCCTCTTGCCCTTTGAGCATCTTTTCTTCTAGATACACGTGCTCATTGAAGCTCATCCCCTCAAGGGCTTCTTCTACCGTAATCTTATCCGGCAGGGACCGTAAGTAGTCGAGGGCTTCTTCTGTGTGGCGCAGGCGTGTTCCCTTCATCCCATATTTCTTAGCCTGAGCGACGCAGTACCCGATGAAAGGCTTGACGTTTGAGGTCAAAAGCTCCCCCTTATTCGTCAACACGTCGTCCCAAAGGCCAGTAGAGAACACCATGTTTTCCCCATTGACGTGGAGAAGTTCCACTGCGTAGGTCTGTCCCCGCATGGCATCCCTGAGGAACTTCCGAAGCTCGATGAATTCCACATCAAAGTCGTCGGCTCCATTCCTACTAGCGTCAGCGCCGGTCGTGAGGTTGAAGGTTTTGCTGTCCACCCCCAAGACAATATCGGATAGTGACGCCATAAAGACCCCCTTAAGGTCAACGTCAGATGTGGGAGTCGTCGTACCGTGTAAGTGCGAGCCGAACTTAGAGACGAAAAGTACGTTAGGCACTTCGATGTCTTGATGGCCCTCATGCCGTACGGTAACGCTAAACAGCCCATTATCTTGTTTCTGCTTGTTGAGATTCATGTGGGTGGTCCTTTCGGAAATGGTGCGCCACGGGGAAGGTTCAATGGTCGCTTCGGCAACTTCTTCCAAGCCCATTTCTTGCTCCCGGCACCGGAGGCGGTCAGCTTCCTTTTTCGGATCTGTGATGACCCTATGACCGAAACGGCCATCGTATGCGCCCTGTCGGACAGCTTCGGCGCGGCGAGCGCCCTTTTGAATGTTGTGTAGTTTCGAGTTCATGTCTTCTCTCCGGCTAGGGTTCATGCTGTCTTCAAAGGTGTATACCCTAGCGGCGGAGTGCTCTCAAAAGAAAGTGACGCTTTGTCGAATTTCGGTAGCAATCCGGTGAGCTTCCATGCGCTGGTACTCAGCCAATGACATCTTACCTTCACCGGAGGCCACCTTATCGTAAACTCGGTAAGGTGTGTAATCGAAGAATAGCGTATTGGCAGACAGAGGTACGTCTTTGACCCCTACCACAAGTACCATGTGGTACATCTTAGCGGCAAAGGAATAACGGATATTTCGGCGGGAAATAGGCCGACCCTTGCCCATCAGTAAGGCCATAACGTAGCGTGCCACCCTACTTGTGGTATCACTGTGAACGACCAGAATCTCTCTAGGTTCCCTCTTCATGATGACCCTCAGGTGTCTAAGAGCTTCTTAAACCGGTTACCTTGCTCATCTAGGTTGGTCTGCCCTTCCCGGCCTAAAGGCACCAGCCTCTTGGCTAAGGCACCATACCGGTCGTAAGATGTGAGAGTCTTGACCGATTCCCCAGAAAGGAACTGGTTAACCTGCCACTGCTCTACCGTGAAATGATCACAGTCCAGCAGGCGAAGCCCATATGCTTTTAGCTCTTCTTCTAGCTCTTCTTCTATTGCATTCTCGCAACGGCTCCGGTTGTCGTATACCGCCACAGGGATGCGGCGGCTCTCTACAGAAGCCATCAAGACATAGATAAACTCAGATGTACGCATCATACCCCCTTTGTAATTGGGCCAAACAGTAGCTCGAAGCGTCCCGGCTTCCACTCGAAGCGAACATCAATCGTGTAGTAGGAGGGGATGTACTGCGAGGCTATCAGGCGGCTGAGTGCTATCAAGCACAGTGTGGCTGACGGCTGGGCCGTTATCGTCACAACATCTCCTAACTCATCTCCCGAAAAGGACACATCCCACACACCGGGGTACTCCCTCATGATGGTGTCCTTAACTCGTCGGGAAGGGGCGGGAGACATCTTTAGGCCACGAACTCCCTGTCAATATCAGTCTCAGATATGATAGACAGGCTTCTGAGAGCCTTCTCGGGATCTGAGGCATAGTGACGAAGGTCTTGGACTCGGGGGTCGGAGACGGCCTCTGCTCGCTCCAAGGCGAGGTCGTAAAGCCTTTTCCACTTCTGCAAGCCCTTGTTTTTCTGTTTCTGCGGGCGGCGAAGAAACCGTTTCATCTTACGCTTTGCCATTGGACTCCCTCACAACCTGACCATTCTTGATAGACATCACCTTCTTGCCCTTTGTGCCGGGCAAGAAAATGCGCTGGAACTCGTCACTGATTTTGTCCAGCGCGATGTCCCAGATGAGGTCAATACATAGCCCGGCCTGTACCCAGAGGGCATTATTGTTGTAGGCCACCGACTTGGTGTCTTCAAAGACTTTGCGACCGTCTCGGAGTCGCAGAATGAGTTTGAATGAGTGGACCGGAACGCTGATGCCGACCGGCTTGCTGAATTCCATCGGGAATCGGACTTGCACTCGTTTATCGCCCGCTGTGATCTTAGGGTTACTGTGGTAGCCCCAACCTTCGATTTCGACGTAAGCAGCTTGGTCCTCAATCATCCGAAGCAAGACTTCTTGCTCATCATGTAACAGCGGTGTGTAATTCATGCCTTAACTCTCTTCACTCAGAATTTGGATCTTGTACGCCCGGTCACGTCCATCCCGACCACGCCGTACTTGGAATTGTACCATATCACCTTCAACAAGGCCACGGGAACGTTGCTCTTCAACGATATCAGTGAAGTGGGCAAAAACATCGGCCTTACCTTCACGCTCCACAAAGCCGTAGCCCCTTTCCTCGTTGTAGAATTTGACTTTCCCGGCCTCTTCTAACATGTCGGGAGGGCCAATCCGATTAACCTCGATGGCCTGCCAACCCTTCTGACCTTGAACGCCTTTGAACTCCACCTCTTCATCCTCTAGGAGGAGATCACCGTTTTGGATGTCAGTGACGTGGACAAAGTAATCCACGTCCTCGTGACAGATGAACCCGTATCCCTTCATGAAGTTGAAAAACTTGACTTTACCGCGCTTTAATTCATTCACTTCTTACGTCTCACCGAGGTTTCATGCCACTTAGCATTAGCAGTGAGAGCGGAAAACAAATACATTATCAAGGCGGTGCTTTACGACGCAACAGCCAGTCTGGGGTGAACTCCGCTTTACCTTCATCCACGAGCCGCCAAACCAGAGTGTTGATATGTACCTCAGGACTAAGCCCTTTGGACACACAGATATGCCTCAGTTCAGTCGGGGAGAGAGGCGCTTCGCTCACCCTGAGGGCTGAAAGGACCAATTCTTCATCAGAACTCACAGGTTGACCTTGTTCTTAATGCGTGCCAGCACCCGGCTCGCCGTATCTTTAGCCCGGTCTATCTCCCCCCGACTGAAATAATGATTCAAGTTGCCCATCGCAATGCGGCCTAGAAAGCGGGGGGAGATGCGCTTCTGTGGTTGGGGCACTAGAGTAGCTTAGCCTCTTGTAGAAGCTCGTCGTCCGTGCTGCCCTCTTCAACCAGAGCCAGCACCTCCATGAATTTCTTTGTCTGCTCTACGGCAGAGTGTGCCCACCTCGGGATAGAATCCCCCACAGGCTCTATCTGAAGCCTCTCGTACTTCTCATACTGATACCCGGCATCACAACGCATCTCTATGACTCTTCGGGCGGAAGCAAAGTCTCGGGTCTCTTTAACTGCCTCAACAGCCTGCCAGATGTCCCTGTCGAAGGCCCACTCATTGTACTTCTTTTTTGAAGAGCAAAACTTCATCCTTCCAAGCGGCCCTTAACCAGTCCTGAGAGTCTTCTTGTAACCCTGTTGGACGCATGGGCTTAGTGCCGGGGGGCCGATACCAACCAGCGTCAATCCGGTCTAGGCACACCTTTAGGCACACCCTCTCCCATTGTTCTTCCGTGGTGGCCTCAAAAACTTCAGGGCCGTACTTCTCTTCAAATATGACAATCTGCATAGGGCGCTCCTCTAGATTCGAGGCTAGAATACCCGAGTCTGAGAAGCTTTGTCAACAAGCTCTAAGGTTCCCCGTCGTCCTCAAGGGCCAGAGACGCTAAGAATCCCGCGATAGCTATCGTGGCTAAGTACTCTTGTTGAAGGTCTTGTGCCACCTCCATCATGCCTTCGGGGTCATCCCTCAACTCAGAATCAGGACCAAAGTACCCCATCATCTGCATCCTTAGATTGACCCAGAAATTCATCTCCAGTGCCTCTTGGACCACGAAGATGTCATGCTGCAACTCCATCATCGCATCTTGGATGCTGCCCACACCACCCTTTAAAATCTCAGCCACCCCTTGAATTTCAGTGAGGGTCTTGGCTACCTGTGTGTTGACCGGGTTCTCATAGCTGCTTTTACGGCGAATCTTCTTCACAGTCAGTCCTCTTCTTTGTGGGATTTCGGTGTCGTAGGGTTGGAGGCACGCAGCCTACTGTTATCCTCGTAGGTGTTGATCTGCCCTTGAAACCTCGCATTGGTCACATCAGCGGGTTCTACGAGAGTCCTTGGATTGCTTGCAAAGTCCAAATACTCCTGCGCCACGTCACACGTGGAGGTACAGTCTACTAGGGTCTCTCTAGCTTCGGGAACTCTAGCGAGAATACCGTAAACCATTGAAGACTCGAATCCCGCTATTTGACACTTACCTTGCGTGAACCAGTAACATTTCTTAGCCATCAGTAATCCTCTTCAAGGGGATATTCCCCGTCGTCAAAGTCGTACGCGTACGCGTCCGCGTCCTCGTCCTCGTCCTCACCTATTGCGACGCTCACGCCCTCTTGTTCGTAATCAGAAGGTCGCCAATCGGTAGAGAAAGTGAGGTCACGGTCATCAAACTGCAAGCCCCCACCCGTGGACCAGCCTTCCTTAAAGTCCCCCAGCACCATGCGCCGGATGATCTCACGGATATGAGCACCTGATAATTTCCGCTCCTCTGCTAACTTAGAGATAAGGGTAACTTCGTTATCGGACAAGGACATACCTTCCAGTTCGGCCAGATAAGAAATAACCCTACCCAAAACCTCTGGGGGCGGGGACGCAATCTTCCATATCTCGTCGAAGCGGCCCGGCCTTTTGATAGCGTCAGGTAACCGGTTAAGGTGGTTCGTCGTTGCCAGAAGCAAAGGCACCTTGTTCTCAGTCTCTTCAAAGGAAGACAGTAGGCGCTCTAGGTCGTTATTCTTCATGCGGTCAAAGTCGTCAATGATAGTCACTTCGGGCATGATAGCCTGCATGACATCGACGAAGTATTTGACCGACGCAGCGTCTAGGATAGTCTCTACAGGCACAAAGAGAACATTCGCACCGATATCGAGACCTAACTGGCGGGCGAGGGTAGATTTGCCTGTGCCGGGCGGACCGTGAAGGATGATGAATCGACGGATTCCCTTCTCAAAGGCAGACTTCCATCGGTCTATGAGCATGTTCCCGAAATCACCCTCATAATGCCAAGGGTGCTCTGCCTTCGTGTGGAACTCAAACTCTCTGTTTTGGCTCCACCTCATCTCTACCTGAGAGCCGTACTTGGCCCACAGTAGTCTGCCCAGAGCCTTCTTCGCCCGGTCGGGGTCGAACTCTTGTGCACAGATTATCTCAGAGACATCCATCCCATCTTGGTACCAGAAGATAGGTATACCCCCTTCGTCATCTTCCAGTAGAAAGGTGTTCAAGGCGTGAGAAAGGCCGGGTCGACCGAGTGTACTAGAGGTGCCCGTCTGGACCTCTTCAACCTCAGAAGAGTCTATGAGGTTCAAAAATACGTGAGAAACCTCATCCGGTGTGAGTACGTGCGCCTGTTTCTGTAACTCCCGAAACTTGCGAAGAGCGAGCGGTGTCGTGATCTTATCGAATTCGTACAGTACGTCCGCAGTCTTAGCCACCGCATGGGCCAGTGAGAATGGATTAGACGGCTTCACATCCTTCGCCACGTTGAAAAGGCGCTCCGCTTTCTTCACCGCGTCCTTAACTTTGGGCTGGTTGTAGAAAGCTCGGAATTCATTGATGCGCTTCTCGAAGGGCTTTTCCGGCCTCTTGTCCGCTACGTCAGGGCCAATATCTTCAAAAGGATTATCACTCATCAATTCCTCAGGTATCGCGATAGGTTTTACGACTATAGCCCAAAGGTAGTGATAAGTTCAAGGGTCTTTTGGAATGTTCGTAAAAGGAACGTAGCAGTACTTACACCCAGAGGCGCACCCGAACATTTTGCCCTGACAGGGGTCTAGAGACAACTGACAACCACATCCGTTTTCGTCAAGTTTCGGTGTCGCTAGGCCGAACACGTCGTCAAGCTTCCCCCTATCCAAGCAACGGGTCTCAAAGGCGTCCCCAGCGTACTCGGTTCCAAGTTCGTTTAGGAGCCTCAGGTCATCTGCGCATACGCCCACCTTGATTCCGTGAGCAGAGGCTATCCCTACTAGGCGTAGCATTGCCTCTTTACGCGCCTCCCGCTCGTCATTAGTAGTAGAGCTATGCTCGTAGCCTTTGTCCCAATGCGGAGAGGGCTGGAGAAAGCTCACATCCACCGTGGACATACCAATCGACGCCATCGTCTGGCAGATAGTGCCGAACTGCTCACGGCGAGCTTGACCCTCTTCATTGAGGTAGCCAAAGTCATTGGGAACAGGGGAATACCGCCACTGTACCAATTCAGGGCCAACCAGATGCACATGGGCTTTGAAGGCGTCAAGCTGCTCTACTAAAGGGGGTACACGAGTCTCTACCTCTTCCCAGCCAGTAATAGTCACTGCGGTGAAAACCCGGTAGGGTGACAGCCACGTTTGCAACGCAGAGGTAAGTTTTGGGGGGTACTTGGTCCAGAAAAACAGAGAATGTATGTTGTCGGGGTCTGCTTTCCAGAAGGAAAGGGACAACATCTTAGGGTCGGTTGCCGGAATGATTCCCTTGATGGTCATCATGTCCTGTAGCCATGGCATGTACCAGTGTGCCACATCGGTCCACCGGCTCAGTGAGATAGGTAGACCACGCTCTAGTGAGCTTTTCAAAGGGATAGGCATCGTTCCTCCAGTAGTAGTAGCGGAGACGATACCCTAGCCCGTTGCATCGGTCAATAACTTTCCTTCCAGAAATCGGTAAGGACGGTATTCTCCATCTCTTCGTCCTCTACCGAATCTTCATACCAACTCTCAGGGTCGGTAAGGGCAGAGTCCTCCGCATAAAGGAAGTCATCATCTCTCCCTTCATCCCACACAGGGCTTTGGAGGTACATCTCATCGCCAGCCGACTTACAGCCGCAGTCTCCGCCGCAATTACCACCACAGCCGCAGTCTCCACCGCAGTCTCCGCCGCAGTTGGCTTGATACATACGGGCCACCATCTTTGCCAGTCTTAACTTGCTCATACGTCCTCCAAGGATTCGGGGTCTGTCCCGCTCCTGATCTCGGTCAATGTAGGGGATGACTTCACACTCCCCCGGTCTTGGGGTCTTAGGGTTAGGCGTGTTGGTCCACCATGTGGATACAAGTCTCCCTTTTCGATTTTCAACCACGAAAATAATCGTGACCCCGCTTCTTGAGGCTTCAAAACGAACGGGATCACCGTATCCGAGGTTGGTTAGAATCTTTTGCTGTTCGGGTCGAAGGCGCTTATTGCTATTCCGTCTGGCCTCATACCACCGCTCAAACTCGTCCAAGCCTTTCTGGACATCCACAACCGTGACGCCTCTTTGGTCCATCCGATACTGAGCGTGTGCCGTAAGCTCCAAGGTCTTGAACAGGTCAATCTTACTCGGTATAGATACCCTGTCATAGAGAAGGTCCGCATCCGAGTTGGAAAGATCTTTCCCCTTCTCTATGTCCTCGATAAGGTCTTCTTTGACTGTATCAGGTAGCTTGTGTTCCTCAATGTTGCGGATAACGTGGCAGGGGCCTCCGGGAAGTCCTAGAGGCATTCTGCGGGCATTAACAGCCCTGTCTACGGGAGCATCGTCTTTTCTAACCCACCTAGCCATGTCGTCCCGTCCAAATGTGTGTGTTGCCACGACCTCAGGATACTTCCAATCCAGAAGTTCAAACTCGTTAAACATCGTCCGCCCAAACATTTCAATGGACTTGGACCGGCACGCATCAGTGAGCTTGACTTTGATGTCATACAGGGGCGAGAACGGGACTGAAATCTGAATATCGTAGAGGTCGTCTCTCTGGACGATGACGCACTGAGCGCCTACCGCCTCCCAATTAGGTGCCGTACCGTAATCGGACTGGAGCTTTTCCAGATAGAGGGCGGCGGCATCCTCCACCCGACTTTCGGAGGTGGTAAGCAGTTCTATTTCCCCGTCGATGATGAGGAAATAGAGGAATGTGATATTGCCCGTGAGGAACATAAGACGAAACCCGTGTGATTACACTAGCCTCAGGTACAAATAGAAAAACGCCCCCGACGATAAGCCGGGGGCGTTGATTCAACCGGTCAGTGCATATTGACCATCGGGGAGGTAAGCGTGCCACTCCTCCGGCACAGACTTACCAATGAGGCTGTACTCTACGTTGTTCAGATGGCGCGGCTCATGCGGCTTAGATAACAGCGCCATCCTTGCTTCTTTAGGTGTCTGGTCGCCCTTCCGCCTGTTGCAATCCGAACACGACGTAGTGATGTTCTCCCACGTCGTACCTCCGCCTCTGCTATGAGGAACCACATGGTCAAAGGTGAGGTCCCTCACATTCAAGCCACCATCCCCTGCGGATAGGCCACAGTACTGGCACGTAAAGTCGTCTCTTATGTAGATGTTGGTCCTGCTGAAAGAGACGGCCTTCCTGCGGTGGACATACTTTTGAAGCGCCAATACCGCTGGAACTACCAGAGTGACGGAAGGGCTGTGCACCTCCCATTCCTCATACTCCACTACTGTGAACACAACGTCACGAAGAACCATCTCGATAGCTTTCTGCCACGAAAGAACAGCCTTGGGCTTGTAGTCAGCATTGAGAAGCAACGTATCCATGTCTCGTCCGGTTCTGCCTCACGCTCTGTGAGGTTTGGTTAACGATCTGCCCTTTTAAGAGACGGGATACAAGCAGATTACTTACAACTCAAAGGCTTGATGCCTCCGCACCACTTGCATCCCGTGTAGGTCTTTCGGGGCTGTCTCAATGTCCCCGTAGTGCATAAGGTATGTTTTCGACCTTACCACGGGAGGCAGAGAAATCAATTCCTCAAAGTGAGTGTGAACGGTAGCCGGGTAATGGTCCCTGAAAGAGCAGTCATGGAACACAATATCAAACTCCGGCAAGTGACGGAATGAAGTTGATGTCGTGTCCGCTGAGTAGAACACACGAGTACCTGTCTCTGATTCCAGCATCAATCCAAAAGAATGCATGTCCGGCACGTGGTCTGTCTTGAAAAAGGCTATCTTCACACCACCTAGTTGGACAACAGCCTCTGGGTGAGGCACCGGGTGCACGTCAAAGTAGGTCGCTAGCGTGGCCTTAAGGGGGTTACCTTCCCTATCCTGTAAGGGCTCCATACCAGCCCGCAGCGAGTTGTCCCACAGGTCGATGCCTTCGCTCCCAACCTCAGAAGGTACAAGAAGTGCCGGAGCATATAGCTCAAAGCGTTTGTCCCCTACAAAGTAGCCTTGGTAGCCTAGCTCTTCAAGGCCACCAATGTGGTCGGCGTGATGGTGTGTGATAACGACGCCATCCAAGCTCATAATATCGTGCCCAAGCTCTCCAAGGCTCTCCAAGGCTGTCGTCCCGCAGTCAATGAGGTACTTCTTCCCCTCAGACTCAAGTAGAACGTTGTTGTGGTAGTTCTGACGGCGGCGGCTGAATGCCCCACCTGTACCTAAAAATGTCATCTTCATACTAAACTCTCTCGACTGAGGTATTCTTTGACGGTCGCTACAACAGAGGGGCGTTCCGGCTCATCCGAAATCAAAGCCCTCCAAAGGGGGTAGAAGGATCTTTGAGGTGAGTACACAGTTACACCCTGAGTGTGATACTTACCAATCGCAGGAATGATGGTATGTTTTGAGAAGTGTTCAAGAAGCTTGTCCGGGTCCGTAAATTTGCCAATTATCCCGGTCCTACCCCGAGACTCCTCTGGCGGACCTTTTCGGAGTATGAGATCACGATGGTAGACAGAAGTGGTGAGGTAAGAGTCCCACCACTTATCTGATTTTCTTGAAGATATTGCTTGGGGGTGGAGTTGGCGGAACCCCCAATGGCCACTGTAGACAGAATGAGCAGAAAAAGAAGTACAGTGGTCATTTGAAGATGCCACATTGAAAACTCGCATGATTCTGAAAGCAGGAAAAGCCACTTCCGTAGTGGGATTCACGAAGCCGACCTTGGGCCTTGCTAGGTTCTCATACCGAAGCATAGCAGGTAACGTTAGTGTCTCATCTATCGTGTACGGGGAAGGGGACACGTATCTCGTACAACCCCTAAAAGAGGGTCTACGGTACTGTAAGAAGAAATCCCCTACCGCTACGTCTGTGTGGAAAGTCGTGTCTGTGATGTCCTCATAGGAGTACAGACTCAATCCTAGAGCGTCGGAAGCTGCCTTGTAGAAAAGGGCATCTTGGAATCGGTTAATAATCATAAGTGGTCGTGAACAGGGTCGTCGTGAACAGGGTCGTAAAGGATAGTGTTAAGCACCGGAAAGATGACGGATGATTCGTTTGGTAATCGTAGCCTTGGCGAACTCAGATAGCTTCTGTTGGTCTTCCCCATCATCCTCCGGGGAGTAAAGAAAGCCAAGAGGAACCTTAGCCCCACCACTACCCGACTTGCCTCCAGAGGACTCAGGACCAAAGACCTTCTGGCAGAAATTGTGAACATTAACAGATGAGTTGCGGGAGCGCACAGAGGCGTGAATGAACCCGTCAATGAGGCAAAAGACTACCACAGTTTCAACACCCTCCATCCGAAGGAACTCGTCTGCGATAATAGGCAGAGCATCCCGCCTCTTGCTAGAGAGGATTCCGAGATAAGAGATGAGGATAGAAGCCTCATTGACCATGTTGGATGCTGCTAGTGCTCGCAACTCAAACAGGTAAGGAGGGAGGGGGTGGTGGACAATGCTGTGGAACTTCTTACGGTCGATGTAGGCTATCAAGTGGGAATGTGCGTCCAAGTCCAGCTTCGAGACATTCTCGTCGAGAAGGTTGTGCGTGTCGTTGACTACCCCAAACAGTAAGGCGGTCGCAACCAGTATACCCCGCTCCGTCTCAAAATCTAAATCAAAGTGGCAGATGTAGTCCCATATAATGGCCGAGCACGAGCCACAGGTGCGTATGTCTGTGACGGGCAAATCCATGTCGAACTGGTGGTGGTCGAAAACACAGTGCCACTCTTCAATCTCATCGAAGCCTGTATTCTGAGGCACAGAATCTACTGTAACAAACGTCGAGTAGTTCTCCACCTCAAAATCGTCTTTGTGCTTGAGGCGAACATCGAGGACGTTCACTTCGGTCTGGTTCTGCGGGTGTGAAATCTGGCCCGAGTAGAAGATATCACACTGGAGGCCATATTCAGCCTCTAGAATCCACTCCAATCCCAGAGCAGATCCGATAGCGTCAGGGTCTGGGGTGTGTTGCAGTACGAGACAGACCTTCTTGTCTGTGGGTCTGTCTTTGAAAAAATCTTTGAAGCGCTCAAACACATCGTTCGGGCGGCGCTTGGTCGAAGGCATATCCGGCCCTTGTTCATAGGATGGTTTTGAGACTTCCGATATTGTTTCGGCGGGGCTTGGGTTCTTTTCCATCGTCCACTACCTCTCGTTGGTTAAGCTGGTACACTACTTCACGAATTTTTTGCATGTTTGTGATCTGAGCCTTAGCGCCGTCCGGCTCAGACAGTCGTAGCTGTAGGAGTTCATCCACAAGCTCACCCAGCGGCTTCGCTGCTATTTCTTCTCTGTACTGGTCCATTTCTTCTGACATCAGTCTCCCTCTAACTCCATTGAGTCTTCTTCGTCATCATCTTCGTCATCATCTTCGTCATCATCTTCGTCATCTTCGTCGGGTTCATCGACGCCACGCTGGGGGAGGTTCTGTAGAGCGTTAGCTATCTGCCCAAAAATGAAGCCTGACTCGAACAGGTACTCAAAGTAAATCTCAGTAGTAGACTCCTCTTCCTTATGCACGTAGAAGATGACCTCTTTAGATTTGACCTTGATCTTGACCTCCCGCCAATGCGTCCCGGCCTCGATTTTTCGGACCAGAAAACCCTCGTCCGTTGGCTCAAACTTAAAGAGAGTCACCACCTCACGAACGGTGGCAGGTTGTGACCGATGGGGCGCTGTCCACTTTAGAACACTCATTCAGTCTCCAATAGCTCCGAGAATTGCGTGCCCATATACAGGCCCTGATACGGTGCTTCATTGTCATACAAAAAAACCTTCAAGCCCTTAAAGGACTTCGACCGGAGCGTCACAAGGCACTCTTCCAGTACATCGAAGTACGTTATCGTACCACAGGACTTTCCGAACTGTCCAAACAAGTTCGTCAGTGCCTCATTCGCACTCTCGCCTCTTCCGGGCAGGAAGAGGAGATTCAGATATTCCGCCCTAGTCTCTAAACGGATATAGTAGCAAGCCTCGCTTGCGTCAAACTCAATCATACAAGCCTCCTACTGCCGGAGCCTACAAGTGGATTAAGGGCACGTCACGCCATTGCTCGCAAAGACCACTGAAGATAAAGCTACCAAGTCGCAGACTTGGGTTGGGGTCAGGGACGAATTCCCAATCTCCAAGGTGTTGACGTATGTTAGCGCCGGGAAGTCTGCAAAAAAACCATAAGGTTGCGTACCACCTGAGCCTACTCGAAAGATGCGCATCTTGGCATTCACAGTCTCCAAAGACTCCCAAGGAGCGTGGCCTGACGTCTGGAGACCATCGGCATTGTACAGATTGGTTGTGTTAGAGTCCAGAGTGATATAACCCACCTCTTTGACGTTGTGAAAATGGGAGGTATCGTTGAGGTAGTTGTTGGACCCATCCCACCGGATACGTATACCATTAGGGATGTAGAGCAGGTTTTCTAGGCCGTCTACGGTACGCACAGCATCGGCCTGAATGAAGATGGTCCGAATGCTCTTAACCTTTAGAGGCGTGGACGAAAGACCATTGATAATAGGGGTAAGGTCACCCGACCGGCTTGTTCTAATGTCCAGTTGACCGTCAATGGAGCAATGCGTATCCAAGATTTGAACTCCGGTCTGAACACTGTTGTCCGGGATGTTGGGAACAGGAGTTGGCTCATCAACATAGATGAGTACACGACCCACGTACTCTTTGCAGGGCGTTGTACACCCCACCTCAGGGTCACACACATAACCGCTCTCCAACTGACAAGTGGAAGAGCATCCATCGCCTGAAACGGCATTACCGTCGTCGCAGGCTTCCCCTACGGCTACCGCACCATCACCGCAGGGTTCACACGCATCACCGAACCCATTTTGATTAGAGTCCAACTGAGAAGGGTTGGACACCGCTGGGCAGTTGTCGCCATATCCCGCAGCATAGCCCTGTGGTACAGAACACGACTCTACATTCAGTGCAGGGTCCTCTACTCCGATAAGGTCACCATCCTCATCCCTGTAAAAAGTTTGAAGCAGACCTTCATCCGTTTGGCCGTCACAATCGTTATCCAACCCGTCGCAAGTCTCTGGCTGGCTAGTGTTCAAGGGTGCGCAAATGACTTGGCCCCCTAAGCACTCTTGGACTCCGACAGAACACAGCCCATCTTGACCTGTGCTGCAAGACAACCCCACACCAAGACCTTCATCCGTTTGGCCGTCGCAGTCATTGTCAGCACCGTCGCAAACCTCAGTAGTGGGTGGGATGTAACCCTGAGAGCACGTACCCCAAGTCCCACTCAAGTCACATGTACGAATGCCGGAGACGCACGCACCTATATCAGACCCGCAAGATTCCGATGCCCCCGCAACACACGAACAGTTCTCATCCACAGTCCCGTCTTGGTTGTTATCGACCCCATCACAGGCTTCAGGAGCGCCGGGGTATACCGTGGCGTCCGTCTCATCAAGGTCACCTTGAGAAGTTACCCAAGTGCCCGAACACCGGGTCGGTGGCGTCGCAGGGCAAATGAGGGCGCTCTGTGTTGCCGTCCCGTAACCGTCCCCGTCCCTGTCGCAGTAGTGCCGTGTTGCCGGGTTTTCAACCCGATCATCAATACCGTTGCAGTCCCAATCGCCCACAGAACCACAAGAAACGGGTATGCCTTCATTTTTCCCAATCGCTGCTGGGTCTTCGTTGGGGTCATCAGCACAGTCCCCTGTCGTAGCGACGTAACCTTCCGGCTGAAAACAAGCAACTAGGGGTGAAGAGGCATCCCCATATCCGTCCCCGTCTAAATCCCTGTAGAACGTCTGTAGGTCTATTGCGTCGTCTTCCGACCCCGAACATGTGTTATCAACACCGTCACAAGTTTCTTCCTCAGAAGGGTTGACATCGGAGTTGGTATCATCACAGTCCCCTCCGACTACCACATAACCCTCGGGCTGGGTACAAGCGTCCCTTGGATACAAGGTAGTACCATAACCGTCCCCGTCATTATCAGGGTAGTAGGTAGTCTCTTCACAAGTTTCTGCGTCTGCTCCCAAGTCGGGGTCAGGAAAAGCCATATCCTCGGTAGCATCGGGGCCAGAGTCAGTCCCAGAGTCAGTCCCAACATCAATGCCGGAGTCGCCGTTTGTGCTGTTAAGCGCATCTGTACTGTTATCCGCATCAGGGCGCGATGGCTCGGGTACCCCCGCATCTACGTCTATCCCTATGTCTTCTTTGGGAGGTGGGGAGTACCCTGTGGAAGGGGGTTCCTCCACACAAGCGGAAAGGGTCATGACAGCAGCGAGTATAATGATCTTCTTCATGGGTATAGTCCCGTCTTTGGGGCCACCGATTGCGGCCCCTACAATACTATATACCCCTAGTCAACAGAGTTATCAAAAAAATCAAGCGAAGGCACGTCCCGTACCGCACGACAAGAACGAAAAACCGCCTACCTCAAGGAGATAGGCGGTGGTCATCCTCAAGCCCCGAGGATTAGTTCTCGTCTTCGTCATCCTTGTTGGAATCAGACGAGAACCCGATAGCACATGATGTAGTCAGTAGCGTAGATGCAACCGAAACAGAGTTTGTAAAGCTCTGCTCCACTACCAATACCGGGTCAACAATACCGGCCTCAAAGCAAGGTCGGATTTCTTCCGCATTGACATCGTACACCAAGTCGTTCTGGCCTCGTTCTTCGGAGGCTGTGCGATACTGATGCAAGAGTACGTCTGCGGACAGTCCCGCATTTTTGACAATCTGGCGGAACGGAGCTTCAACCGCAGAAGCTACCAACAACCACCCCTCTCGCTCTTCAATAGAGGCAAAGACAGTGTTGGGGTCGGAAGCAATATCCTTAAGCAGGGCGCTGACCTCCAGTAGGGTGCAACCGCCACCGGGCACAACTCCGCCAGCGACCGCTGCTTTGGTAGCTGACAGGGCATCTTCTACACGAGCCTTGTACTCTTTGAGTTCCACTTCCGAGTTGGCCCCAACACGAATCACGGCCATACCTCCACCAAGCTGTGACAGGCGCTTCTGGAGGTGTTCTTGGTCATGAGGGGAACCGGCACTTTTAGCTTGCGACCGCAATGTCTTGATGCGGTCTTCAATGATTTCCAAATCAGCGTCACCACCCAGAAGAGTGGTGCGATTCTTGTCACAAGATACCGAATCGCACCCTCCAAGAAGCTGCTGCGGGTGGAGGCTTTGAAGCGTATTGCCGCGCTCTTTAGAGACGAGAGTTGCGCCGCTTAGGATAGCAAGGTCTTCAAGCAAGGCTGTCCGCTTGTCCCCGATGCGTGGGGCCTTGATTGCAAGGCTCTTGAGTGTCCCTTGGGCGTGGTTAGACAGAAGCATCATCATTGCTTCGCCTTCTACATCGTGGGCGATAACAACAAGAGGGCGACGCTGAGAAGCGGCGTACTCCATCACCGGGAGAAGGTCTTGTGCACTCGACACTCGCTCATCTGCAATGAGCAAAAGAGGGTTCTCGTAAGAGAGAGTACCACTCTCCTCGCCACGCACAAAGTCTGGGTGGATGTAGCCACGATCTAGTTGCATCCCCTCAGTGAACTCCAAGGTGGTTTCAGTGGAGCGGCCCTCTTCAACAGAAATGACGCCGCCCTTGCCTACCTTTTCCATCGCCTCTGCGATGAGTTCGCCCAGCGCATCATCGCCGTTTGATGAAATAGAGGCAACCCATTTGATTTCCTCTGCCTTGGAGATAGGCTTGGCAAGATGGTGGAGGTAATTGACACCCTCCAACACAGCTTTATCCATGCCTCGCTTCAAGGGGATAGGAGACAAACCTGCGGTTACAAGCTTGCGTGTGTTGTTGAAGAGAGCTTGGGCAATAACCGTGGCAGTGGTGGTGCCGTCTCCAGCCTCTTCCGCTGTTCGGATGGCAGCTTCCTTAATGACCTGAGCGCCCATGTTCTCAAAATGGTCCTCAAGATCAATGTCCCGTGCGACCGACACACCGTCTTTGGTTACGTTGGGAGACCCGAAGTTCTTGTCCAAAGCCACATTCCGACCACGTGGGCCGAGTGTGACTTTGACCGCATCGGCCAAGGTATTCACGCCTGCGCCTAATCGGTTCAAGGCTTTGTCATCAAATAGAATCGTCTTTTTCTGAGCCACTTTGCTCTCCGTAAGGGTAATATCACCGGTAGGTCGCCATATTGCAGACAACTGACCTGTCTGTCAAGAGTGTCTAGTTGAGATAATGGGAAGCGTATTCCCCTACATAGGAGAGAATGCGCTCCCTTGATGTCTTAGCGTCTAGAGATTCGAGGTGTGCCCCGAGCCTATCTTCATCACGGAATCGGATCACGTAAGCATATCCAGATTCCGGTTCGGCAAAAAAAGCGCCGAGCGTCATGCGCTTGTTTACCAGTTCATCATAGCAAGAGGTCGAAGCGCCCGCAGTTAGGTAAACACCTTCCTCTGTCTGAAAGAGTACCCAGATGCGCCCTTCATGGTCCTTCCCAACCTCCATCGAAGGGAGGTTGGTGGTGTAGAGGTCTTTCGTTTTCAGGTCAATCATAGGGTTAGTCTCCTAGTAGTTGGTTCTCGACTTGTTGCATCCGGTGCACAGACGCACCCTGAACTGCTTGTAATTTGAAGTGGCTAAATATCTCGTCTTTGAGTTCTCTATTACCTTCTACCGTGCCATAGATATACCACGAGTCCGGTTGAAGCTGTTCCACCCTGAGGTGTAGGATTACAGGGCACAGCATTTGCCTGTCCCGCCTAAACTCCCGGTAAAGAGTCATCTCAAACCTAGCATCTCCCACATCTATAAAGGTGCTGAGAGCATCCGTGAAGTTCTTTTTTGAACTCTGACCTACTGAGGAAGCCTCACACCTATCCTCCTTGATGAGCCAATCTACTTTACCCTGAGCGGTGTTAAGAACTAACCACTCAACCCAACGGTTTAAGTGCCTTTTGGTGGTAGAGCTAATTTTTTCAACTGTTCGTACTTGGCTGGATACGTCAACAGAATGAGACTGTAGCATCTGGTCGAATAAGGCCAGAGCCTCTTCGTCTTCCGTAAGCCGAGCCTCTAGCTCACGCTCATCTGTTTCTAATAGCACAGGGGGGAGGGCCATTGCGGTAGAAGGCGGCGGAAAGGCGGGTACACCAGTAGACCTATAATGACGATGTAGGGTACCAAAAGCAGTATAAGGATAAAGGTTTCCACAGAGGTGATAGTAACCAACCCCTCGCTACGGGTCAACCAAAAGAAAGCCCCCGGAGCAAACAGGCTCCGGGGGCTTTACCCACTATCCATTCAAGGCTTTAGTGTTTCCTATCCATTCAAAGCGAACCGCTGACCCCAATCGTGTAGGTGACCGGGATGTACTTGAGCGGGAATACCGGTGCGTAGAAAGCACTCACCCGAAGTGTAGTCGGGTCAGTCTGATCCGGCTCTGCTCGAACACCTTGGAAGTCCACAATGATTTGCTGCTCCACAAGGGCGTTGAGAAGACCACTCAGTGCTGCCTCGACATCCTGCGACCTTGACGTGAGGAACTTAAGACCGATAAACCGGTCCAATGTTGCTCGTGTCTGTTGCTGTACGAAATCTTCGATTGCAACAATGGAAGGCGTGGACGTGAAACGGTTGCTGACATTTGTTGTCAGACCATCACGCACCTGCAAGAAGGTTCCACGATCTTCAAGGACCGTGACACCCGCAACAGCGAGACGGTTTTTCTCCACCTCGTCAAGGCTGCGGTTAAGGCGGCGGAAACCTGTAATGCGTCGTCGAGTCAGAGGTGTTGCCACGTCAAACTGAGGACTTACCAATACACCGGAAAGTGCTGCGGCGATGTAGGTTCCGTCGACAATGAAGTTCTCTTCATCACCAAGCTCGTTGGAGAGCGTGACAATCGCACTGTCGGGGTAGACTACGATAGCACGCTTAGAGTTAAGACCCTGAGCGATTGCTGCCGCGTCATCTGGGCGTGTGCCCGATGCTACACCGAAGATGCAGCGTCTTTCCTGTCGGAAGCGTTGTGACGACTGAATCTCAGCATGGCGGACATAAGCCCCCAACACTGAGGGATCTGTTGTAAGCGGTACCAGAAGGTCCGGTGTAGCTCCACCAGCCAGAGGGCGGGCAAGCTCTTGGAGAGCATCTAAGTACGCCTGAGAAGACGCCTGACCGAATCCAGTCTGCTTCTCCACCTGCTTGATACCTACAACGGCAGCGCCGTTAAGGAATGTCAGGAACGATGCCAGTGTCAGAGGATTCTCAGCCGACAGTGTACCGAAGTTGGACTGAATATCACGGAAGCGAGTGAATAGAGAAGCGGTGAAGTCTGTCTTCTCATACTCGTAGGTGATATAGTAGAAATCACCAATCCCCGGCTCCGAACCAGACTGATTGTACGTCTGGACGAGTGCCGTGTCCCCGACACCGATGTCAGTAGTATTCGAGACACTGATCTCGGCTCCCGGAACCGCCCGAACGACGTTAGATACGCCAGTCTCGAACGTGTCCGATACCAAGAGCGTGAAACTCTGTGTATCGGTGTAGTCACCACCAGAGGCTTCGAGGATCGTGAAACGAAGCCCTGTAGTGTCATCGGTGTATGTCTGGCCTACAATACCCGTACCTGCGGAACCTTCGGCTCCTCGGTCTGAGCTTACTGTGAAGCCGTCCATGACAGCGGTTCCTGCGGCAGTATCACCTGCCTCGATGCCGATGCCTGTATCATTAAGGGCCGAATCCGCTCCCGTCGAGAACGTGAAGGATTCTGTAGCGCCAGTGCCGAAGGTCGTGAGGCGGAGGTAGGTACCCTCACCTGTAACTTCGTAAGCTTCAGCGAAGGCCGAAGCGATGAAGTCTGTGCCTGAGGCCGGAGCATACCAGTCCGAAGCAGCTTCGCTGTTAAGAACAGCGACCACCTCTTCAACTGTAACCTGACGCTGAGAAGCGGCATCCCCGTTATCAAAGCCAACGTACTGGTTCGCAGAACCGTTGCGGACTTCAATCCGAGAAGCGGTGGTGGAAACACTGGATGTGATACGAATCTTATCCGTGTCCTCCACTACTGCGGTCCCTGAAATAATACCGTCAATCTCTGTGGCAATGTCGGCAACCGAAGAAACAGACACACCATCGTAAGGTACGGTGTACTCTACGCCATCAACTGCGACCACAAACGAATCTGAGGAAGCGTTAAGAGAGGCGATGTCGGCGGAGCTAATTGCACCGCTGAGAAGTGTTGCAGGCTTGTTGACTGCGGCTTCTGTACCCGTTGCTGTCTGGAAGTTTGCGAACCCGATGAGGTCGTTAGCCGACCCGTCAAGCGTGCGTACCTCACTAACATCTCCCGGTCCGGCAGGTTCCACCTTGGAACGAAGCAGGAATCGGTTGTTGGAGTACAGTGCGACTTTGGTGTTGACCTGTTGTGTATCAAGAGGTGAAAACCCGATGATCGTATCAAGCTCATCACCACCATTGACCGTCGTGTTTACCGTCACCGAGTCCGTAGCCTGTATGCTCACAGTACCATCGGCATTGGCGACGACATTAAAGTCGTTACCTACTACGCTCAGATCACCGGCGGTCAGGCCAGAGGCAGTAGCGAGAGCCGTTTCAATGGCGCTTGCGGCTGCGGCTGCGTCGTATGTGCCACCGACCAGTGCTGTATCAGCTTCTGTGTACGTCGTGCCGTTAAGTTCAACACTGTATGTTGTAGGGCCTGCAATCACAAAGTCTGCGCCGCCGTTAGCAGTATCCTGAGCCGTACCATCAACCACAGCCGTGGTCGGTACCGTTCTCCAGATTTCTTCTGCAAGTGTAGCACCTGCAATGCCTGCACCAGCCGTGAAGGTCGTGGTGTAAGCAGTGCCGTCTACTTCAAACTCAAAGCTGTCGTTTGTGCCCGTAGCTACAGTGTAAAGGCCGTCTGCATCGGAATCCGAGACAATGACAGCAAAGGCGCTCTGATTGAGGTCCACAGTAAGGTCGTTACTGCTGACGTTCACATAGAGAGTGTCCGAGGCATTAGCGTACAAGGAGTACGGGTCGGTCTCGAAGTTCGTATACACGGCTGGGGTAGCACCCTCAGAGGTGAACGTGATGGTCACCACTTCACTAACCCCCGAAGCTCCCGTAAGGAAAGCATCAGGGTTGGACTCTACTCCAGAAGGCCACTGGATAGTCTCAGATACGCCTGTAGTGCCGAAGCTTACGCCGAGCATCTGCTCACCCAAGCGGGAAGACAGAATGCTGTACTGGCCTGCTACGCCCGGTATAGACTGCGAGAGCACTTCAAAAGTGAGTTCGTCGTCTGCGAGGCGGTTGTACCAGTAAGTGGCCCATACGTTATGGTCAGGCGGGATTGCGTCTGCAACCGTAACCTGACGGTTAACCGGGTTCACGTCTACAACTTCAACCGGACCCTCAGCCATAGCCTCAGAAAGATTGGAGCCGTGATAGACGAGTACCAGATCCGCGCGGTGAGTCCCCAGACTCACTCTATCATTTGATAGAGATGCGAACAGAGCCGAATCCAGAGGCGTGTTGCTTCCGTTTCCTACTGTCGGCACGTTACCGAGAACGACAGTGGTATCCGATTCTTGTGCTGGAGACACCGACCGTTCGACGAGCTTTTCAACCGCCTCAAAGAAGATGCGGTCATCACGAAGCGAAGCAGTGATCTGTGTGTCATCGAAGAATTCGGTACCAGCGGTATGCTGGGCCGACTCTACAGTGACAGCGTTGCCCCAGATAATACGACCATTCGAGTCAACAACGTAATCGTTGCCCTCGATGTAGTCAGTTCGACCGGGGCTAATTCCCACACGCTGGACGCTTTCGATACCGGTATTAGGCAGGTAGTCGAACGTATTTTGCCATGTGTTGTGGAAGTAAGTAACAACAACTTCCGATCCTACGAGAGGAGCCTGTGCGAGGAGAACCGATCCGTTGGTACCATCCACTTCTTCAACGGTGGCTTCGGTACCATCAACAGTTACCGTCACATCGGCGGGGTTCGTCGTGGTGATACCGCCGTTGTCTCCCGTTACAATAGGAGCTTGGTAAGTGAAGAACCGTCGTCTTCTATTTGAGGTCTGACCCGCTGCAAAGCCAAGCGCAGCGTTGGCAGTACCGGAAAGGACCGTAAGCGACCCGTCCGAAGCCAACTGAATGCGATTCTGTCCTTGATTATCAGCGTCCACAGAGGCGGTAAGTCCCACCACAGCGGCAGCGTTGATATCGTTGGCCACGTTATTGGCTGTCCGAGCAGCGCCCGTATTAAGGGTAATGCTCACGTCGGAACCGTCCACATTGAGCGAAAGAACATTCGCCCCTGAGACAATCTCGTAGGTCTCCACCTGCGTCGAAAGCAGGATAGCCTGCTCATCAGTGACCTGATCCGAAACGTCATCGGTGAAAGACGTGTCCGTGCGATTGAAGAAATAGGTGATGCGAACGTCCGCACCTTCCTCAGGAGCAACTTGCAACGTGATAACACCCCGTGCACCATCAACAGCGGCGGGGGATACCAGATCGCCATCAACAGTTACCGTCACATCATTCAGGTCGGTAGTCGTCTGACCACGACCGTCACCTGCGACGATGGGGAAGTTCTGAACACGGAACCGAGCTTCCGCACCGGTCTTTGTACCCAGAATAGGGTTATCAGGGTTCGAGTTGTCGAGGATGAACCTATCGTTCATGTCCTCATTAACAATTCGTTGATCCACTGAGGATGAAGATCCCCGGACTAGCTCAGAGTCCTCTTGTGCAAGAGTCTCCCGACCTACTCCAACCAGAACCGGGATACGGTTTCCAGTAGGAGGTCCAGAAGTGTCCTGACGGACTTTAGTTTTTGTGTATGCTCCGGGGGGAGCGTAACTATCAAATGGTCCAAATGCCACGACGAACCTCGCGTTTTATCGCTGCTATGAATGCGATCAGTCAATGAAGACGAATATCAATGAATTACCGAATCAATCTTCGGATGCTTCTGTTTGCGCAATCGCCTCAGCGTTTTGCTGATGGAGCCTGCGGAACCTCTGCACATCTTCTTTTGGCATTGGTTCATATTCGCCTTCTTTGTTGAGACGCAACGGCACCTTGCCGACGTCCCCATGATCTTGCTGAACTTGTCTCTTACGACTGTTTCGGTCTTTGATGTACTCCCAGCGACTCTGAGCGTCACGACCGATTCGTTTATCATGATCCTTATCAAGTGAGTCTACACCTGTGTTTCCCGGTACCTTTCCGTCCGCAAATACGAAGCCGAAATCTGAAATCATCTTCGGGGCTTCCTTACCACATGCGGGGCACGAAATAGATGGCGGGGCTTCTTTGCGGTACAGCTTCTCCTCTTGAAGACCACATGCACTACAGCCATATACGTGTACTGCCATGCCTAAACCTCTACTTCCAATTCGATATAAACACTTAACCGAGATGCCAAATTATCTCAGCTTCTCAAAACCACCTAACGGGTCAACCCGGTAGATGGTAGCTGCGTCACTAAACTCAAACCCGTCTGGGCTATCCAAAAGGATGCCATCCTGCGCTGCGGCCACCTGTGCATCTTGGTCGAAGCTGTACGGCGTTACCCTTGTGATATAGAGAGGCCGGGCAATCAATATCTCCCAATCAGTTAGAAGCGTCAGCGACACGTTGCCCATATAGTAATAGTCGTCTCCAGTCTCGTCGTATGGTTCCTCGGACTCGCCGCCGAAGGATGCGTCCTCGATGATGATACCCTCTTCTGCCAGTCTCTCTCTACGCCACTGCCAGAGGTACATCACAATGAGGTCCGCCATCTCGCTACGAGTCATCGAATCCCGTGCAATGATGTCAATGTCTAAGGAAACGTTGAACTTGCCTCCATAGGCATCTGCTACCTCCGAACGGGTACCCTCTACTACCACCGCCATAACGTCTTGGTCTTCCAGTTCCTTTCCGAAAGCGAGGACAGCGCCGGGGATGGCTTCATTGTTAGCGACCTCCCCTACTCCGATAGGATAAGGTCCACGGGTAGCTACGGGATAACGGTAGTCTGCAAGAACTTGCGTGCCCGGAACAAATGTCCGAAGCCACGTTATCTCTCCAGTCTGCGGGTCAAAGGAGTAATCGCCTGCGTCGCCGGTCGATACGCCCAGAGAAGTAGTGGAAAAGCCAGTCAATATCTGGTTAGCAATTTCTGTGACCGCCTGATTGCCTTCTAAAAGAGCTATTTCCCGGTCTACCCCGTCCACCACAGCCTTAAAGGTTGCGCTAGAGGGGACAGTCGGCTCCACTATAAGGCCCGTCACGGACACCGGCACAAAGCCTTCCGTAAAGCCTAGCAGTGGGTTGGCCGTCGAGGTTAGGTCAGCGTCAAAAGACAAAGAAACATCGGCATCTATCGACACAGCACCACTGGACACACCTACCGAATAGGTCAGCCCATCCACTCCGGCAGCGATAATCGCGGCTTCAATTTCCAAAGCGATGTCGTCTGCCAGAATCCCTGTCCCTGCCGTGAAGGTCACGGACACTGCCGTGCCGTTAAGCTCAAAAGATAGAACATCATCTGTCCCGCTGGTCACCGTGAAGGGCTGAGTATTCGACCCTGTGACGGTTACAGGTATCTGCCCCGTAGGAAGACCAAGTGCCACATGCGTACCAGAGCCGCCTAGTTCCAAAGACTCATCGGCTGTTAATGTGATAGCGGTCCCCGTGAATAAAGGCTGGTTGGGGTACTCGTAGAGCCTTACACTGTTTTCCAGCACCGGGGCGTGAGTCAGAATAGCATTCTGTTCGGTGCCCGTCTGGAATTGAATGATTGGCTCTTGCCGGATAGTGAGCAGGGGGTCAACATAGAACTGAAACTCATTCACCTCACCGGCTAGCTCCACCTCTTCTACTTGGACGTAATAGACGCCCGGCTCCGAGGGAAACACGTTACCGTTGGCCCGTATAGCAGTATCATCCTCCCGTACCCACTCAAGTGCTGTCCCCCGGTAGTCGTCTACCTTGGCTAGCATCAAATAGGAGTAAAGTGACCCGATATAGTTGTCGGAGGACAGAGACTGTGGGGAGGCCGAAGCACCTTGAATGACAATACCCTTCTGCGGCCTTTCGTCGAAGCTGTACTTCTCACGAATATGGTCAACCACATCCCTGTGCTGAGGATTGGCGTCGAAGCAGAATCGTAGAGTCTCCATGATCCGCTTCTTGACTGCTCTGGTTAGGTATTTGTACATACATGATCATTCAAGGTGCGGCTGGATACCCGAATGTCGTAATGGCGGGCAATATCTTTGATTGCCCCACCAATAAGGCGGTCTTCCATGCCTTGGACAAATTCGTCTGCGAGCTTTTCCATGTTTCGGAAATACGGCTCGAAGTCATCAATCAGGTCGCCGGGGCGGGAACGGCGGGTAACTTCCACCGGAATGTCCCACATGCGAGCCATGTACTCAAACTGGTCGCGTACCTTATTGTCCCCAGCATAGCCCATGACGTTGATCAGGGCTTCCTCTGGTCCGAGCATGTCCCGTACCTGCTCCCACTGGTCCCAATGCTTAAGACCAGCCGTGCGGGTCTGCATCTTCTCCAGTAAGGGGCGGATATGGGGGCGTAAGTCTTTGCGGACTGAGCCGAGCCGGATAAGTTCTTGTTTTAGATCAGACATGATATGGGCCTTTTGTTAGATGTACTCTTGCATGGCCTGCACTAAAAGGCCCTGAGCCACAGAGGTCATAGGGTCTTCGGCTTGCCGGATTTCACTAATTTCGATTGGGAAACGATTCCGCTGCTTCTCAAATACTTCCTTGAACAGATCGAGGAAGCCTCCTGCTAGGGAGGTACCCCCGCTGACGACAATGGGAATCGATTTCTGCAATTCCGTGTCATTCTGAGTCTCTTTGAACTTCTTGGAGATGTTGTCTAGTGCATACTTGATGAGGCTCTTGTAGTATACGACCAGTGCTTCCTCTTCCCGACTATTTGGCTGCGTCAGGTCTAGCCCTTTCTCTTTGATGGAGCAAAGGCGGCTGGCAGTTGAACCCACTGCATTCGCAGCGTTACGGTCAATCCAGTCACCGCCACGGGCAAGTGAGAACTCCATGATAGGCATCGTCATGTACGAGAGGGCACAGTTGACCATGCCGCTACCGAATGAGATACCGATGCCGCTGAATTGATCTGCGGCACACTCTGAGTAAACAATAGCCATCGCCTCATTACCTGAGATAGCGTCGTACCCAAGCTCTTCTAGAATCTTGGCGAAGACCGCCTCATGGTAGAGAACATCTTGGCCCGGCATATCGAGTGGGGCGGCTGGGATAGAGTAATAGCAGACTTCATTGTCTTCCTGAGGCTCACCCACCACATTCTCAATCAAGATAGAAAGCACCTCAAGGGCGTCAATCTCAGAAGCTGAGATAAGACCCTGTGACAAGGGGCGGCGCGCCTCTCGCTTGAAGAGGTTTGCAGTCTCAATAGCGGGGTCTCCCAGAATGAGGATTTTGTCCTCGTACTCGATGTAAGACACACCACTCATATTGAGCATCTTCTTTGCCTCTGCTTCTAAGTCGAGGAACGCATCACGGATGCGCTTCGTCTCTACGCTAGAATCTACCTTCCGGGCAGCGACGATGTTCATCGTGCCGATGTCGAGGCCCACTCCTAATGCTGCTTTCTTGTCTTCACTCATTTTACTTCCCTCACTGTCAGAAGCCTCGGCTTCCAGTCCATACTCTTTGACTCGTTTTGCAATCGTTGAAGCAGAGCACCCGTAGGTCTCTGCAATCTCGTCATAGGTGGCCCCGGTCGAAAGAGCATCTGCCAGATCGCCGGGGTCTATGTCGATTCGTTTCGGCAAGGCTTAATCCCACCCCATAAAAAGAGGGAGCAGATCAGCCCGAAGCTCGGGATTTTCGTAGGCGAGTTTGATGAGGCTGGCTCTTAGTTTCCGGTCTGACATGATTTTTTCCTTAGGTCTTTAGACATTGATCGATCTTCCTTAGAAGCTGAGAGGGGTTTTAAGGCCGAGTTGATTAGCCGCTTTCGCGAGTTGGTTTCGGATGTCGTCGGGACGACGTGTGTGCCCCCCGACAACGTTCATAAGGCGATGCAGGGCCTCTAGGGTTCCTCTATCAACACTGATACGCTCCCGAAGCTCATCGTAGACGTCCATAAGCAGTCGCCGGTTCCCTTCGTCCAGTTTGTAAGCCGCATCCATGACGTCGGCGCTAGGCATAACCATGTCCGCTAGGTCACTACCAGAGGATTTCTTGACCTTCTTTTTGCACTTGACGCAATAGGAGGTTTGCTCCAGTACCTTCGAGTCGCACTTCGGGCACTTGAAAGTGGAGTTGTCTCCGCCCTCTTTGATAAGGGGAAGCAGATCAGCCCGAAGCTCGGGATTTTCGTAGGCGAGTTTGATGAGGCTGGCTCTTAGCTTTCTGTCTGACATTTTTTAAAACCATTTAGGTAAAAAGGGTTGTTGGTAACAATCACGCTCATCACAAAAGGATTACCGAAAACGATTACCGACCGCGTCGGTGAGCTTGCGGGTGTTCTTCCGCAGTGCTGGATTATCTAGAAGAACGTCTCGGGCGGTGTCCATAAGGTCTGCAACCTGCCGACCTTTGAGGTCAAATTCTTTAATAAGCTGGGCGGTGTCCATGACCTTGCCCGGCTGTTTGAGCATATCCACGAACGCAGACGCATCTCTCTCATCCATCTCCAGAGCTATCTGACGTAGGACCGCCATCTGAGCGTCGTCGAGGAAGTGTAAGCGGTTGTAGAGAGGAAGGCCCACATCCATCATATCAAACAGGAAGACGACCTTAGCATTGCCCCTAGCCCAATTTGCAAGCGTGGCCCGGAAAGCTTTGTCTTGTTCCAGAAGGTCCGAAATCTCGGCCAGAAGGCCAAGGTCACCTAGCACTTTGAGCACTTTCTTAGACTGGCTCATCTCCAAGATGTCATTAACCAAAATGTCAGCGATAGCGTTCTGAGGAGCTTTCTTGATTTTACGGGCGTTGCGGCGGATAGCCTGCGCCACTTCGGGATGAATCTTGAAGCCGTACTTGACCAAGAATTTCACAGCCCGAAGCATACGGGTAGGGTCGTCACTAAATGTCTTATCAGGGTTCGAGGGGCACTTCATAACACCCTCCTCTAAATCCCGGAGACCACAGCCAGTGAGGTCGATAATCTCAGCCTTATCTGGCCCTTGTGCTAGTTCCGATAACTGCCAGAGTAGCGTATTAAAAGTAAACTCACGTCGACCTATGTCCTCTTCTATCGTGGACGGCTCAACCATGTGGGGTTTGTACCCCTTGCCGCCCTCTCCCCCATAAGACTCTTTGCGTGCGTTCGCTATCTCAATGACCTCCCCCTGCAATTCTTCCCCATCAACAACCCACGACTCATTTACGGCTAAGATGGCCACCCCGTATTGGTTGGTCTTTAGAGAGGTTTTAGCAGGAATAGCCTGTTGAAGCTTCTTAGCAAACCAATCAGAATCCTTACCTCTAAGGGCCACAGAATCAATGACAACATCGATGTCTTTGATAGGTCGGTCGATGACGAAGTTTCGGACTGCGCCGCCTACCACGTAGACGTGCTCCCCAACGCCGAGGCGTTTTGATTCTTTAGCTAGAAAGCGCATCAGCGCAATAGATTGGTCGTGTTTTGTCTCAGCACTCACGTGACGTGCCTCTCGGTAATGGAGTGCACCATCTTGGTACGACAGATACCCCATAGAAGCAAGGCTCTCTAGAACCTGACCCATAAGCTCGGGTTCCTCTTCCATTGCATCCACGAGGCTGTCGTAGTCTTGGAGTGCCGCTGATGCAACACGCTGACCCCACCTTCCTGTTCCCGCCAAGCGGATGAGGTGCTGATAAGCAACCTTTTGACTTAGATCAGTCATCCTCATCCCCTTTTTTACGCAGGGCTGCTAGAGCGTTTGCGGCGTCGTCAAAGCTGGAGCCTTTACTTGATTCTGACGACACACCCACACCCTTGCTGGTTTTCGCCCGCCCTGTCCTAATCTTTGACGGGATAAAGGCCGGAGCATCCCCATCAACTGCATCCGAAGATTTAGAAGGCGTAGTATGGGGATTTTTTGGCGGAGGCGAGGCTGCTACATGCGCGGGCCGCTCCATGTATTCCGAAAACTGGTCCCCAAACTTCTCTTGCTGATTGATGAGTTGATTGATGGCACCCATCAGGTCGGAGTTCATCTTACGCAATTTCTCATTCTCTTCCAGAGACTTCTCTAACAGGGCTTCACTCTTGGCGAAGCTGCCTTCTCCCAGCCCCTCACCCTCTTCTGGGATGTCAGGCAGGTCATCGGTAAGAGGTGCTTTAGTCGTGTGCTTAGGCTTAGGCTGCACCCTCTTCACACGGCGCTTAGGGGGAGTCACAGGCGAGGCTTCCGTGCCTGTGATCACCTTGACCTTCTCCACTTGCTTTTGCTGGATAGCATGGTTCAAGTCACGGGACCACGCTGCCCGGCCAGCCTCTATGGTTATCGACTGTTGGTACGGTACCGTGATGCCTAAGTCTCGAATGGTATGACCCCCAATCACCTTACCCATAATGACGATGAACTTGTTCATTTACCACCCATCAGTCGTTTCTTAACTTCGTCCTTTATCTGGCCCGAAATCTTTTCCTTGACCTTATCTCTGGCCTTTTCGATACCACGCTCTAAGAAATGCTTGCCTTTGAAACCGGGGTGCTGCCACTTGCCTTCCTGCATAGACTTCGGCGTGGCGTTACGAAAGACTAGCTCGCCATTGTCCTTTACAATAGGGATAGGACGGTTAGCCTTCGTCAAATGGGTCATCTGGTAAGCCTTAACGCCCGAGTTGAGGTACTTCGCTGCGGGGTGATCTGACTCAATAACGAGGGTGGACTTACCTATAACCTTGAACGAAAAAGAGTTGAGCAGTTCTGTCGGCTGGCCCTTAAAAGACATACGCCGTATCTCTTTCTGGATCTCCATGATAGCTTCTCGGCCTACCTCTTCCAAGAGTTTCGTACGGTCATGCTGATCTTCTAGGGGGGTGTTCTTGGCTATAGGCTTACCGTAAACGCCCTTAAGTCTGAATTTATTAGCCATGCTTGCCTCCTATCTGCTTTGCAATCTCTTTCCGAAGTGCTGAGATATCTGCAACACTACCCACGACCACGGTGCCCTGCCTCTGGTCTTTGATGAACATACGGTACAGAGGTACCGAATCACGTGACGCCCGTATGTTAAGACGGCTGGTAATTCTCTTTTCGGTACTTCGATTCAATGTCATATCCATCACATCCTAGTTGCGTGAGCACTGAAAGTGGCCCCCGACTTCGACCAACACGGGGTCTTTCCAGTTGTGTGTCTCCAGACCGTCACTTACCGTCGTAATGACCTTAACCCCGTAGTCCCTAAAGGGTGCTAGGGCGGTGGTGATAGCTGAAAGGTAATCCATAAAGGAGCGGTATCCTACATCCACAAAAATGACATCGGGACTGCGACCTCTCAGAAAATCAAGCATCTTCAAAGACACAAAATTGCGCAGGTTCCTTGTGTGGAGAAAGTTGGCGCGGTCTGAAATCACGACACACTCGGTGTCCGGGTGCTGCTCAATGTACCGCTTGATAGCGGTAGAGTGCCCCGACCTCCTACCAAAAGATATATTCAAGAACCCGTGTGCGGAATGCAACACGTCGCGGGCGCTGTGGACAGGATAATCCCCCACATAAGCCTTAAAGCACGCAACCATCAAGTCCGTGGCATATGTGTTGGGGTGCCACAAAAACTTACCCACGAGTCCCTTCTGTATGATCACTTCACAAGACCCATCTCGTCGGCAGTCTCCATGACAGCACGATGGAGGTAAGGGTACACGTCGTCATCCTTGAGGTCCATATCCACACCCGCCTCTTCCAAAGCCTTGTCCAGCTTCTTCTTAGCCGTGTCAAAGAATTCTTTCTTGGCGTCTGAGACTCCGAGTTGCTGTGTGAGCATTTCGCCCATCATCTTCTCGACGTCGCCTTTAGCCTTGTACGAAAGCCTCTGCCCGAAAGCACGAAAGGCCACCATTTTTGCTACTCGCTTCTTGTTCATTGTATTCTCCTGTGGGGCGGGCGATTACTGTCCGCCTCCGCTTATGTTCTCCCAAACGGGAGTACGTCCTTGCTCTTCAATGTCGTTCGACACTGCTGAGTCATCTGTGATTTGAGGGTACCGAACTTCATCTTTCTCATCATCCCAATCAATAGTACGGGTCTCTGGGAAAGCCAGAGCATCCGTACCCGTCACAGGCACATCGTAGCGAATGTCCCTCTTATCGAGGATGTCCACATTGAAGTGTTGCTGTAAGACATTTCCTCGGTTGGTCGGCATACGCACCGAACCAATCGAATAGCGGTCACCGTTCATTTTAACCATGAAGTCTCTCTGTGAGAGCAATGGCTGGGGTCCAGTCCAGACATCGTAGACCATCTCTTCTACCCTACCTCTTTCGGTCTGACGGATAATGCGCTCGGCGTCGGGCGGAGCCATTAGAATATTGTAAGGGCCTTCGTAGCCACCACGGATTCCAGTACCGAAACACGAACCACAATCATTACGGGGGTGAGGGTCATCTGGACGCTTACACTTACATGTAACACCCCGGTACTTGTGAAGAAAAACCTTCACCCGCTCTCCACCTTGATCCAATATCCACCTGTTACGGCGGATAGCCTCACGCCATATGTAGTCTAGGTTCTCCATCTGCTGGATATGGCGAGATTCTGTCCACTCCATTGGAGTCTCTTTGAGCACACCATCCCACTTATCGTAAGCCACGGTTGTGACCCGGTAAAATGTGCGCTTGTACAGGTCATTCTCGATGAGGTTGGCATTGTACCGGTAGGAGCACGTAACCACTGAGTTTGGACCCGGCAATGCAGGGTCTATGCGCTCATTGGTTGCAGTATCATACTGGTAGGCCGTTTGAAGCTCTACCTCACCTGTCTCCCCATAGACACGAGCGGGATTGATCTCCACTCCGTCTATGAAGACTTGTACGTCAGCCGAACTGTTTGCCACAACGTCAGGATTGTCTGGGGTCGTGATGGGGTAGTTCCGAACTCGGAAGATCCACCGGCCCTGTTCATCACCTTGTGCGACGAAGCGAGCACTAACGTCCTCTTGGACCACCGCTTCACTGGTCGTCTCGTCACGGTAAAAGGTAGCACCTAATGGATTCGTATTGAGTCGGGTGAAAGGGCCAAACTCTGAGTCGAAAGAGCGGTAGACATTGACTCCGAGGATGTCGAAGCCAGTGTTGTTCGGCAACAAGGCCGGGTCTGTCCAGTGGATATCCACGCCCGTAAAGGTACTGGAAAAAGCCCATTGGACATTCGTGTTCAACGGCGGAAGGGGGTGCGTCGGGTTCTGACGCTCCTTTGTCGTTGTCTTTCTATCACGAGGTCCAGCAGCCATGCCTCACCGTCCTAGCAGAAGCCCCTACGAAAAATGCGGGGCACAAGGTATCTCTACCGTACCCCGCATATAAGCGGATAACCGTTTCAGGTTAGGCTCAGGTCATTGCATTCTGCTTTAAGTGCTCTGCAATACGCATAAGGAATACCTCTGCCTCTTCATCTTCGGCGCGCATCCAACCGAGGATCACGGCCCCTAACTCGAATACTAGTTCTTTGGGGAGGCGCTTAATGAGGTGGTTCTGTATCTCGGGGTCAACGGGCCACTCGTAAGGGTAAACGTTCCCTTCAACCTCTTCCTCCATCAAGAGGATACGATCTCTTAGCAGGTCAGACATGAATTGATACGGGTCTACGAACCGGTCGTAACTCTGGCGAAGCCTCTTCTGGTGGAACTTAGGGAGAGGCAAGTAGTAGAATTCAAACTCTGAATGTGATGGGGAACAGTAACGGTAAAGGGAATTGGGCTGAGTCCACATAGGCCCCTCGTTGGCTAAGTGTTGAACGAAATGCTACCTACAAGGGGGATAAACAGATTACCCGAACGGCCTCGCTAGATCACCGTAACAGGACCCGTCTTATAAGGGTTTGGGCGCGTTTACTTGGCTTGGATGTCAGGAATCCCGCACAACGACCATGCTCGTAAGGAGGCTCAGTACCTTGGAACTCATACTGGTCGGAAGTCATATCCAAAATCTCACCATCCCGTACTAGCCACCAATGTACGACGCCCTTCTTGACAGGGCTTCCAACCAGACGACGTTCCGCCTAGTAAGTGCCACGCCGCTTCTGACGCCACATAACAATGGCCATAGAGGGGAATGTTTGAGCCTCGGAATTTGGGCTTTAAGAGATCATCGGTCAAGGATGACCGAATGGCTAAACGCAATGCTATCATGAGGACACCGTAGCCTTTAAGAGGCCCGTAATCAAGTCCTCAGATTCCGATGAATTTTCGAGGGGTCAGGACGCCCTTACCGGTAACAGGACCAAACGCACTGCGCACGCCCAAGCCGTACCTGCTCTGTCGGAGACCTCTCATAATCTTCACGGTACGAGTCTTATTCTCCATGAACTTGTCGAAGCGGCCCTCTGCATTCTGCTTGATGGACTCGTACTTCGAGGACTTCTCAATGGACAAAGACACACCCCCAATGGAGTAGTCAAACTCATCTGCTATCCAGTTCAAACTCAGCGCAATGCAAGCGTGAACCATAGCACCTGTCATGACCCACGGAATCCAGTCCCGCTTTGCTCTCACCAGATCATCAATAGATCGGAAATGAGTTTCAGGTGGGGAGGCGTTAATCGAGAAGACAGCCTGCTCCATATACTCAATGAGTTCGATGTCCTCCCAGATGTACGCAAACACCCTGTTGAACTCGTTGATTGTCCCTGACGACGTTGGAGGCCGGAAATGGTAGTTTCGGTCGGGATTGTTGTCTCTCAGGAGACGGCGAAGCCTCGCAATCATGTCCGCTTGTATGGTGGTGTACAACTGAGCTTGGAACTGTAAGGCATCCACAATCTCAAACTCCTCCATGACCGTTACTTGCGGTGACGAAGAAGTCTCTTGGATTGTCCACCGAATACGGTAGAGGCCGTAAGCGGCATTCTCTGGGACTTGGAAGTGTGCATAGTACGAACCAAGTTCGATGCGCACAGGGTCACGCTGAGAAGGTCCGATAAGGACTTCCGTGCCTGTGGTCACATCGAAAAGGGCGTACTTGATGTAGAAGGGGTCAATCGGAGCATTGCCAGAATCTACCACTTCGATGGAGAGGTCATCGGGGCAGGTGATGTATCCTCTCTCGTACTGTTCTGGCATGACGGCTCCAGCTTGGGGTTACATGTGGCAGAGACGCTTTAGGTTGCGAATCTCATTGGCGTGGGACAGGGCCGAAACCTGAGCAGTACCTGCGAAGTAGCTATCTCGCATCTCCCGCATGTTATCTATTTCGGCGAAAATGAAATAGGTCTTACGGCCTACTTTAGCCGAACCCTTAAACTCTACACCTGAGCTTTTGAGGTACGCAGCGAAATATAGGTCGCTGGTCCTAAAATCCTTCTCAACGCTTTCCATTCTACTCACTTGACTCAAGCAACATTAACGCGGGAACATCTTAGCACTCTGCTCTGTTGCGTAATCGTCAGGCTCACCATGCTCACGAACCCACTTAGCTTCCTCATCGGTGAGCTTACCAAGTTGCTTCATGGAGATGTCCTCAAGTGACTTGACAACATCTTCAATCATCTTGATCATTTTCTCGGCACCCTTCTTACCGGGGCCGTCAGAGTAAGAGGCGGCATGGTCATATTCCCGTGCCACATCCTTTAGCTCGCGCTCCATGTCATGTACTGTGTTCCAGTACTTATGCAGAACCCCCATAACAGGTCCCTGAGCACGAGCTTGCTTCATAGCAGCCAGTACAGGGCGGATATGCGGGCGAAGCTCCGGGTGTTCGGTACCGAGCTTGATAAGTTGCTGTGCTGTCTTGTTCATGGGTTTTCCTTACGCTTAGAGTGACCGGCGAGCAGCGCCTTGAAGCTTAGAGATTTCCTTATCGGAATCCTTTACAAGCTTTCGGGCCTTTCGGAGGTTTTCTTCTGCCACCATTAGTGCATCGTACAAAGCTGTGGTGGCGCGCAAAGACCCTCTAGGAGCAATATCCATCCACCGTTCTCGGATACTAACAATCTCATCCACAGCTTCGACCACTTCATCGAGGGCTGTGTTGACGGGAATCTCCACCTCACGGCTAGAGGTCTTCATAGCAGCCAGTACAGGGCGGATATGCGGGCGAAGCTCCGGGTGTTCGGTACCGAGCTTAATAAGTTGCTGTGCTGTCTTGTTCATGGGTTTTCCTCACTTTTGGATGGGTACTAAAAGGGTCACGTTGTCTTGTACCTTAATATCAAAGTCTCTTCCAAGAGCCTTACCGAGGGAGCGCCAAAGATTATCCACGTTGTAATTAGGATGATCTCTAATGTAGACCTGCCATGCTTTGTTGCTACCGTGGTACATCATGCCCTTGTCAGCACGAACTCCCGCATAGCTGCTCCAATCATTACCGATGATAGCCTTGAGAGCCGATTCAATGTCTTTACCCACTTTCGGGTCAGGTGGCTCTAGGTTGTAAGGGTCGTTCTCATCTTGGTACATGTGCATCTCTACAATGTACTTGATGTCTTGCTTTCCAAACGACTCAATCACGTCACGGTAACGCTCTTGAGCGTAATCCTTGATGGCCTTCTTGACGAGGGCCTCGGCCTCAGCGGTACTCCTCCACGGGCCGTAGTTAGTGGTGGCAAGCATCGCAATCTCATCTTCGTACTGTTCTGCATGATTCGAAAGATTGAAGTGGGTCTTTTTTGCCGTCTTAAGCATAGGCAAGATGTCCTTACGAAGCTCAGGCTTGGCGTGAGCTAGACGGATAAGTGCATCTCTGAGTTTTTGATCAGACATTAGTCCTCCGGTGTGTGACGTGACAAGAGATTAGAGCGTGAAGAGAGCCGTACCGTCTGCAACAAAGACCTTGATCCAACCAAGCTCATTGAGCTTGGCCAGAACGCCATCATTGAAGCTGAGAAGGAACTTGCCAGTCTCTACGAAATCGTAGGAGATGAGGGCTTGAATAGCCTCAGCTTCACCTGAGGTAGTTCCAGTGACGCCGGCAAGGGCATCTGCTTGTGTAATGATAGTGGCGACCGAAATGTTATCCGCACCAATGGTGTTGGCGATGAATGTAGCAAGTTCCGAGTCGAGGGCAGTTGCGCCCAGACCTTCGAGGTTAGCGGTCAACTCACCATCGTCATCGACGGGGTGGATATAACGCTCCTGTCCGGGAGGATTGATTGTATGCTCTCGAAGGCTCTGCTTCTTTGTGAGGTCCTGTAGAAGGACTTTACCAAAGGGTGAGCCTACTACGCTGATAAGTGCCATGTTATTTCTCCAATGAGAGTTCCGGGTCCAGAAGACCCATGCGTTCTAGCCTAGCCAGTTCTTCAAAAATGACTCCAACCTTGTCGAAGATGACTCCAACTTGGCCGAAAAAATCTGCCTGATTGTACAAGCGGTTTCGCTTAACCTTCTCCCACGCTACATCAATGTCATGCTGCAACCTTAGCAGCTTAGACGACGTGGGCAGGTCTTCAAGCGGCAACCCTTCTACTTCCGTTACAAGTGCTCCTACGACCTCCATAATCAGAGCCACCGTGTTCGTCTGTACGAGACGACGCGGTTGCCACAAGATGCCTCGAAAATCGAAGCTGTGGCGCTCCAGAGCATCCCGGAGCTTCTTGGCCTGAATATCTTCCATTCATCTTAAACGATAGTAGGTGCGTCAGTGACCGACTGCGTATTTGCAGTGACGGTAACAGAAGTGATGTCCTCAGTTCCGCCTGTAGCAAACCCGTGTGCGGCAGCGGTGACTTCAATTGAAGTAGCCGTTACCGTAACACCAGCATCCCCGTCTGCCACAGTCACCGTGGTAACTCCATCTGTAATCTCAATAGACGTTGTGTCTGGCGAGTAAGACAGAAGGTTGGTGCCCGTGATAGTGAGCAAACCGTCGTCGGTTGCGGAAGTAGCCGAAGTCGCCGTATCGTGCGTTGAAGCAGAAACCGTAGGTGCTGCTGTAGCACCCGCTGGAATCTCTACAACAGTCAAAAGCGTGTTGTCAGCAAGGCCCTTGATAACCCCTCTATCCTGAGACAAGAGAACCTTGTCCGTAGGGGCCAGATCAATGAAGCCCGGCTTGGTTTCATCTACCTCCACCAGACCATCACCGTTAAAGAAGGTGCGGTAGTAGGGCAGGTAAACCGGCTGTTTGTAATAGATACCGAAGGCTTCGTTGGGAAGCCCGGAATCAATGTCTGAAACCAGAAGCACACCTTGTGAGTTCTGGCTATGTACAAGTCGAATGAGCATTTAGAAGCCTCCGAAGCGTAAGTGAATCACCTAATCCTAGATATTAACACTTTATTGACTCAAAGACCGGGGTCGGGGGACAAGACGGCGTAAATCTCGACCGTCGTTGGCGAACCACTAGCCCTCAAATTGAGGTACCCGGTCGAAAGACGGTTGTCCACAAAAACCCCTGATGCCGCCAATGACCATTCTGCCGAGCCGGTTCCAAAAGCGAAGAACAAGGGATTTCCGCCTGAGTTTTTGATCTCAATGGATACCGTTTGCCGGGGAAGTCGTAGCTCTAGAGAACTATCGAAGTCCGCAGCGACTGGAACCGTACCAGTGAGGATAAGAGGAGGCCTCTGGTCTGTGTATTGACGGGAAGCCATCACAATCTCAATAGGGCCATCGAATACCTCAGTGGCGTCAATAACAGGTGTCTCTTGGAAAAAGAGTACGTCGTTATCGTCCAGTGAGTAATCATTTGGATCGAACAAAAAACGTGTACGGTGGCGCAATTGATTAGCGTTCACCTGTGCCGCTACTTGCTCGGAAGACTTGCGGAACCGGTCTGATACTGCGCCCGTATTTGAGACTGCCTGCATGGTTGTAAAAGACCCATCCCAATTCGATGCGTTCTTAACGTTGTAAGAGGGGCGGACCTCACGGGCCGTGATCTGACCGTCGTCGTCGGTTGTCGACACCGAGTAATTGAAATTCTGGTTGTAGACGTCTACCGGGCTGTACCCGAACTGGTCGTAACGTAAGAGAATTTCATTAGCGGCAGCGCCCGCATAAGCCGTCACCGGCTCGGACGAGGCATTGATGTCAACGATAAGAGATGCAGCAAGGGCAGCGGAATCATCAATACCGGCTGAACTATCTGTAGCCGTGAAGACGGAGCTACCCAAAACCACCCTGTAGTCTCCGGTTGAAGACGTACCGTCCGTGACAGTTATCTTCAACCAGAAATGGTCCTCGATATGTGCGTCAATCAGGTTGTCGGAGCGTCGGTAGATGTACATCAGTCACCTCTCTTTTGGGCGCGTTCCTTATGGATCAAAGGCTCATAGGAGGCGACGTTTTTCCCGTCATCTCTAGCGGCATCACGAGCTTCTACCCACGTGTCTGCCTCTTCACCCTTGTAATTAGGCTTGAGGGTCGGTCTTATGTGGCTCTTTGCCTGCCGGTCGGACATATAGCTCGCTCGGCGCTTTCGATACTTCTTCTCACGGTAGTTTTTGTCCGCCCACGCATCACCTGCGAACGAGAAGATAACGCCTTTGGTGTTGAACTGATACTCAGCCGTACCCTCACACTTCGTACAAGGGACACCAGTAGCTTTCTTCTCCTCAAATGCAGACACCGCCACACTAACAGTTTGGACGGAACCACAGGACGTACACGCAAAGTCGTATTTCATGTCTTCCTCAACTCTAAAAACAGGGGGACAGGCGTACTGCCCTTACTTGGAGATTCGTAATAGCGCATTATCGAAACTTGGGCTTGTAGTCAAAGTAAATGCGCTTCGATTCCTGTAATGCTTTGTAAATGTGCTTGCACACGTAGTTGTTGTTATCAGGATCCCGTATAGACGGTACCGCCAACGTACCTCGGGGGTATTCCTCGGCATAGAGGTAATCCAAACGGTTCGCATGGTGCTCACAGCCGCCATACCGCCAGAAAGGACAAGAGCAGGACAGTAGCAAGTCAGCTTCCCAATAGTGGCGCTGGTTCTCCCCTTCCGCAGGTACGGCTTGTATTTTGACCGTATACGTCTTTGCCCCGCTCGTCGCATTATAGGTCAGGGTATTGAAGAGCTTATTGTGATCGCTCTGTGTGAGCCGAACCCCAGAAGCTCTCTCCACGATACCCTTATCTAGGTCTTGCAGAATGCCCTTGGCCTTTAACGCCTGCTTACTACGCCGTGCCCATACTTGGACCGGATGATAGCGAAGCATGTAAGAGGCGATAACCTCCTGTACGAGAGCGTCTTGAGTCATGGTACCATATCGTCCGTAACATTAGGACGTGCGAAGTCTGTCTTGAAGCCTGACCAATCTGTCTCAGCGGGCTTCGGAACATTCTTGTTCAAGCCTTCGTCCTCGTCCTTTAGAGCCGGAGGAGTTTCGTCGATATAGGTCGGGAAGCCCTGTTGCTCTTCAATGTCTGTACGAGGCATTAGCTTGGCCCTGAGAGCGTTCATAGCAGCAGTTGCCTTTGCACCACCCTGTAAAGCCTTGTCCAATTCCACTCGAACGGAAGGGTTGAGGTCGTCAGCGGCGCTGGTAAGGGCCATCTTTTCAATGACGTAGGACAAAACAGCCAACTGATCCTGCATCCCTTCCAAGTTGGCTTGGAAGAGGAAAATCATGTCGCCTGCTTCTTTGTAAATATGGTCTTTGTGCGTGGAATCTTCCACAAGGGAAAGGGCACGCTCCGTAAGGTCGTCCAGCTTGGAGTAGTGAATCCTAGCCTTTGCTACCGCCTCTTGAAGGTGGTCGCAAAGCAACCGGGATAGGTATTTCTTGGCGACCTTACGGTGCATGTGGTGTCCTCAATCATCCCAAATTGTAGTCTGGGAATGCCTTCGCAATGTGCTTCTTCATGGCTTCTGTCTCCACGGCATAGACCATGCTGACATATACCGGGTTGGTACTCTCTTCCAACGACTTGAGCTTGGTCTTCCAGTGTGTGCTGAAATCCCAATCGAAGTTAGGAACCACCTGCCGGGCAAATGCCAGACGGGATTCCTTGTCCGACACATCCAGAGAGTCCGAAGCCTCTTCTGACGATGACGATACCTTGACTGCCGTTCCCACTACCTCAGCTTCCTCACCATCCCACGTACCTTCGGGAAAGTCACTAGCCGTAGAAGCCTGCGTGGTGTCCGAAGCAGACTGAGAGAGACCTTCGTTTTCAAAGGTGATACCCTCACGAACTTGCTTTTTAGGCTTGTTCCCAGCAAGTTGCTTTTTCAATGCCGCGATCTCTCGCTCCATCTTGATGCGTTCCATGTCTGCGAAGTGGGCCGCCTTGCCTTGATCGCCGGACTCTTCCATCCGACGAATATCTGTCTGGCTGAGGGTGTCCACGCGGGTAGCTTCCATCTGCGAAGCCGAACCAGCCTTCGTTGCAAATCGAACGCCTTGTACTTCCTCGCCTTCCTGAGAAGAAACGACTTGGTTACTTCCCCGGTTACGGTGATTCCCATCACGGAAATCTTGAAGAGAGCTAACTTCTCGCTCTTCATCTGCCATCGTAGCGGTGGACGCTATCTGGTCTTCACCCTGAGGGGTCGGGGCACGCATCTTAATCCCAGCCGAAGTAGGCTTGAACTCGCTAGAACCGAGGCCCAACTCTTCTGGTGTAACCAGCCAACGGGCTTTGATTGCCGACTTAAGGCGGGGGAATTTGTATTCCTTACCCCCGATCTTAGCAGTCGTACCGTCATACTCGACGATCTCCCCTTTGCTGACGACAATGTTGGTTTCTTTGTCTTCACCGATGTTGAACTTCGTAGCTGCAATATACTCTGTAAACTGACTCATGTGATTTGACTCCTATAACTGGTCAAGGTGCTTTTGCGGTCACAGACCCGCGCGGTTACCCTAACCATTCTACAAAACGATTACCGAAAAGGTGGACCTCAGTCCTTGGTACCCATGTCCATCTTACCATCCCCAAAGGGCCGAACCAGTCGTCTGGCCTTTAGGAAGTCACCTTCAAGGTATTCAATCCAACCAAAAACGTCAGCTGGGTTTTCTAGCTTGGCTTCACTGAAGTCATCTTGGGTGAATTTAGTGTGCTGCATACCGATGGCGTTGATGAATCCCGCATTAAGGGTGATGGAAATCTGGTCCTCAAACTCACCCTCTTTCGGGACGATGCGCAGATCAACGTAGAAACGTGGAGCCAATGGCTCTGACGTATCCTTCTGGACGAGGTATTTAGCGACGACGTTATACTGAGCGCCCTCGCTGGACTCTAGTTTGGTCTCCTCAAAGTCCACCTTCCGCCCAATAGCTTGATAAAGGTAGGCCTCGTACTCACGACGCTTACCCCTTACGAGCTTTCTAATGCGCTCGGCGTCCTTCTGTAAGGCTTTGCGACGCTTGTTAGCATCACCTTTCGCCCCGAAGTCCGTTAAGAGGGCTTTGCGTACTGAGGTGCCCAGAGCTTTAGCCACAGGGTCAGTGCTGCCCGTCTTTAAGCGGAGGTAAGCTTGCAGGGAGATGTCATCGAAATCGGACATTCAAGCGACCCGTTGCTGTAGGAGGTAAATAGCTGTCTCATGGGCATTCGCTGCCGCCATAAGGAAGTCGTCCATACCAAGGGATAAGGTGCCACATTCATCTAAGAAGTCGTACGCTTCTTTGAAGATGATCTGAAGCTGCTTCTCAGCATAAAGGGACCGGGTAACGTAGCACGGATAGGTGTGTTCCCAATCAGACACGAAGCTCTCTATTCTAGAAGCTTGGTCAGAAGAGCTTACACAGTAGCTACCAAACATGGCTGTGATCTTCTCAGCCAGTGTGTCAATCTCAGCACCTACGGCTTCGTAAAGTCGCTGAAACAGAAGGTGATCCCCGTAGTAGGTTTCGCCCTTCACGTTCCAGTGGGCATTCTGGTGGATAACCTGTACGGCCCTAAGAAGGGCTAGTAGGTCAAGAAGGCAGTCTGATGTTTCATCTAGGTACATGGGTTCCTCTCTAGAGTAGGCGGGTATTTGTGGGTACCCGAATCACAAAAGGATTACCGTAGCCCCTTTAGATATTTATGACCTGCCCCTATACGTCTCTCTACATAGTCCAGAAGTGGTCCCCACTGAGACAAGCATCCTCGGACGGGTCCAGCAGTGCGAAGCGCCCCAATCAAAAGTAGAGGTGAGAGGTTTGGCCCGCACACTAGTAGTTCTCTCAGTAGCGCGTCACATGCGGTAAAGGCTTGGTCACCTAAGAGAGCGTGAAGAGGCGTGAAGACAACCTCCATCGCACGCTGGCTACGGCCTGTGGCTTCCAGCGTAACAGCCTCTTGGACACAATCCGTCATGACCTGATCCTGTAGTAGATACGAGACATATCCAACCCGGCTTTCTCTACCAGATGTAATTCGTCTTCCTGCCTCGGCTTTTCCAACTTGCGGCCCCACACGAGCATATCATTAGGGAGGCCGGTGCATACGTCCTGTAGCTGCCGGTTCCTCATAGCCCCCCAAAAGCTTTCTGAGGCACACATGGAGCCGTCTGTGGTAAGTCCCAAGAAGACCACTCTGTCCGCCCTTTTAAGAAGTGTGGGCCAGTCTAGTGGGTGGTTTATTGGCCACGACAAGAAAGCCACGGACATCTTTGGGCTTCCCAAATCAGCGAATAGAGATTGTCTCCATTCTATGGGCCTGCCGCATTTAGGGGGTGGAGACTTAGTGTCCACAGCCACTACCGAAGAAGCCCCTAGCACATATAACTGCGCTGCGAGATGTCCGTCGCCAGCACCTAAGTCCCAAACCCTCTGACCTCAACATATAAAGACAGTACGTCTGCCTGTTTATCACTCAGCCGACCAAACATGTTTGCCCTTTTTTGAGGCGCATTCTTATCCCCCTCAGAAAGGTAAGTCGGGATCGTTGAACTGGCGGTCTTCCGAAGGCTCGTTCACGGAAAGGACAGACTCTTGAAACTCAGCCTCAAAGTCACACTCATCGAAGGGTTCCCCTTCATCTGGCGGCGAGTAATTGGTAGGGCAAGAAGCTCTCTCAACTTGGTAAGTGTTCATGCGTGTTCCTCGTGGTTTGTGTGTCGTCTTCATAGGTATAGACCCCTAGTGGCATACGCTCTCAAAAACTTTTTCAAGTATCCCACTTCTCCGCAGTCCAATCATGGAACCGGTAGGCCCATTCTGTGCGAGTCACGAGAAGAGGGTGAGCTTTGCGTTGTGTATGAAATTCCAAAACAAGTCGTGCATAGAGTCTCCTAAAGAGTGGGATCACGGGTACTCTAGCGCCTCTGGGAGACTAAAGTCAAACCTTTCGGAAAATCAGAACAGGTTCGTGGTCTCTGGGGCTTAAGTTGGACAAGGGCATTTTAAGGGTGTGCAGGTGCTGAAACCCTGCCGAAATAGCAGCCTCTATGGTCATATCAACCAAAGGAGTTACGTTCCCTCTCCTATCCCGCAAGTCATTGATGTTCAGCGCGAAGGTGCCGCCAGCTACTAGGCTGCGATATGCCTCCCTGATTACAGGCTTCAAAAAGCTGTCTACCCACTCCGCCGCACTATCACCATACTTCTTCCAAGACTGCCCCTTCTTGTCCGAATACTTCTCCCGGTCAAAGTACGGTGGAGAGGTGAATACCAGAGAAACGTCATCAGGCACCTTAAAGGTCTCTGCCGGGTGACAATAAAGTTCTGCCTCAAGTCCTAAGTTGGAGGCAAGCTTCTGATTACCTTCCACCGTCTCAGGCTCGATGTCTGTACCGATGTAATGCACACCGGAAGCAAGGGCTGCGAGCATACGACCCCCATACCCTGCACACGGATCCCAGACTTTATCTCCCGGCTTTGCGTACGTCTGATAGATATACTTGGCGACTCCCGGCCTGAAAATAGTAGGGGTACGCACCTGATACTGTATTGCCTTCCTGACTCTGTAAGGGATAACCGGGTCGCCCCCTTTCAACTGTATCTGAATAGCCCTCCGCAAAAGCTTCGGATCAAACCACGCTTCGTAGGCTGACATCTGGTCACGATAGCGTGCCTTGAATCGGTTCGGGAAGTAGCTATCACATAAGCGTACCCCAAACAGCGTACGGGGCCTAATCTCAGACTCTTCTGTAAGGAAGACCTCTTTGTCTTCAAGCTTCTGAAAGCGTACCCCTACGTCGCTCAAGGGTTTCGGGAAGGGGAAAGGGGTCTTCACCAGTATCGAGTAGATCTCCTCTACCCATTGCCCCTGCTCCCCCTCAGGTAGATGCTTCCACAGAGAACTGTCATAGTTCTCAAGGGAAACTTTTGCGGCACGTCGTGAATACGAACTTCTGGGTCGGCCCATACGAGTAGGCGAACCTTCCTTATGTATCCTGCGGTGCACGGTAGACGATGACACGTCGTACAAGTCTGCAATAGCAGTGCAGGACATGCCGCCATCATAAAGCGTCCTAGCTGTGTCTGGAGTAAGCTCCCGACCTTTTTCGTAGGAGAGCTTTCTATCTGAAGGTTCGGGAATCTTGTAGGACATACAGTCGGGCACATACCCCCCAATCAACTCGAAGAACTGCATATCCTGACCGGGGAAGCAGATTGTCACAGTCCCGTCTGGGTTCTCTAGGATAGTAGGGCTAAAACCTAAATGACGTAAACCCTTGAGAGCATACCGCAAGCTTTGGTCGTCTAAACCAAACGTTATCTGGGGGTGGTGACCACTATGCAAGCTCCCGTCATCAAGGTACCATACCGCCAAGGAAAGAGGTGTAATACCCTTTGTTAGCACCTTAGGGAACTTTCGCACATGTGCAGGCGGGGGGTAGAACAGGTCGTAAAGGTGTCTTAGCTGCAAGCAGCTTTGTGTGGTCATCCCCCACCCTGTGTAGGTCTTAGACCCTACCACTTTGGATGTGGGGTAGATAGTGGATGTGAAAGGCTGTAGCACCTCCGCTTTCCACTCAAGGTATGGCTTCTGGTCTTCTGAATGGGTCTCGCAAAAACGAGCAGCTTCTTTACTTGTAGCACTCATCCACCCGTCCCCTAACAAAGAGCCAAATAAGACATGGTACTGCTCTTCTGTTACGTCAGGGAGACGGGCCGCAATTCTACCCGTTTTGTCCAAGGTAGGTATTCCCCATTTTTTTCGGAGTCTGCTTATCTTGGCTTGGTAAGTGCCGAGTCTCTGGGCTATCTCCGAGTCCGTTAATAAGTCAACCAAATACAGCTTCTCTACTTCATCCTTCGTAATGTCGCCCATCACTTTGTCCCATATTCAGAGGTTACCTACACTTGTAAACACACAGGCCGTACCTGCTATTCCGGCCCTGCGAAAATACGGAAAGAGCCTTTTCAAAATAGAAAATGACCTGTTTTGAGAGCTAAATCAGGGGTGTAGACAGGGCACAAAAAAATCCCCCACTCCCTAAGGAATGGGGGATTCCAGCCTCAGAATGAGGTTTTTAGCTTATCGCTGGACGACGAGACGAACCAAACCGCGAGGGTTGAATGCGCCAATTCCCAAGTTTTCGAAGACCGAGAATCCGATCGTACGAGCACGAGGGTTGTCCGCCGAAAGAACCGTCAGTTCGGTTCGGACCGGAATCCGACCGAACATTTCTGGTTCGCAGCACACGTAGACAAAGCCCGCTGGTACGAGACGGCTCAGGATGATCTGTGCGCCCCAAAGGGTAGCCTGAAGACCAGTCTTGAGGAGTGTCGCCTGCGACTCAATGTCGAGGATTTCACGACCGAACTTACGGATGTCGGCATAGTCCTTTGCGTTCATGTAGATACGAGCAACACGAAGGTCGTGCTTCTCAATCTCAGCGAACGCATCGGCCAGAACAGCGGAACTGATCGGGGCGACAACCTGAAGGTCGGGGTTGACCTGACCCGGAATCGAGTCAAATCCGTTCGTAGCAATCGAGTCGAGGACTGCGAAGACACGTTCGTCTTCTGCGGCCTGAATCTGAGCTTTTGCAAGCTGCTGTGAACGCTCAATGAGGTCGAACCGTCGTTCCTTGATCTGTGTGATCGGGATCTCAGGGTTCGATGCAATCTCAAAGAGAGGGAAAATGACACGACGAGGCTTGGTGACGGCGAGAATGTTCTCACCTTCTTCACCTACGACGTAAGCAGTTACGTCGGGGTCCTTGTCGTAAATTGGAAGTGCGCCGTCAGGCAACTGCTCCACGAGGAACGTACGACGTCCCACTGAGGAGTAGTCACGACGACTACGAAGCGGCTGGATCATCGATGCAGCAAGCCGAGCACGCCCTGCGGCGGTCTTGATGTGCCTACTGATGATTTCCTGCTTGGCCGCGTTGTCAAGCTGTGTGTTGTCAGACATGTGTCTGCCTCCTATGCTTAGATGCGCTGGTCGTAAACCAGTTCCGCGTGAACTGAATCCGGCACGATCTTAACGACACCGATGACGGTTGCGTCTGCAACCGCAGTACCGGGACCTGCTGCAACTTCAGCAAGGTCGGCAGTCTCATCAACTGCTCCAAGTGCAGAAGCAGCCGTCGTAAGATAACCGTTAACCGAAGCGTACAGGTTCATACCGACACCGTAGAACAGGTCATCGCCTGCGGTTCCGGTACCAGCACCAGCAAGTACCTGCGTCTCATAAAGACGAGTTCCGTAGGTGCCTTGCCCCGAGAGGTAAGGTGCCTGACCAGAAGCAGGTGCTGGGGTATTCTCGTAAGCGTTGCCATCTGCATCATTGATGAAGATACCAAGAGGCTTAAGGAGACCCGCCGAAGGTGCCGCAGCGGTCGGTCCACCAACCCAGCCGTTACCGGCGTCAGGGCGGGTGAATGCTACGGAACCACCGAGAACACCACGCTTGGGTGCGGTCGGGAGTGTTGAAGAAACTGCGGTTGTGATCACAGGCGGGTTGGTTTGTGTGAAACCATCCGTTGTGAGCTTTGCCGCAAACGAATTGCGAATCCCCACATACAAGATGCGAAGGGAACTGCTGCTTTCGGTGAAATCACCGCTAGCCTGTCCGGGAAGAGCCATTTTAAGCCTCCTAGCGTTTGTTTGATTGCTACTACGAACGTCATATCAGTGAAAGCGGACGCCGTACCAAGGATGCTCTTACGAGCTAAATACCTTGGATACGTCGGGGGCCGACTCCCACAGCTTCGACAGTGGATTACCACCGTCGCCCGTAGAAGAGGACTCTTTCACCCGCCCAAGTGTTGAAACACCTTTTCTCGAAGCTGTTCTAGCCTTCGGAGAAGCATTCCGATTCATGATGTCCTGAAGGACAGCATCGTCTTCATGCAAAAGTGCTTCGGAATCGAGATTGTCTAGCGACGGATCAAGGTCGATATCGAGTTCGGCAGTTGCACCGTCCTCAGCGCCCATTTCATCGAGCATCATATCGAGATCGTCTTCCATCATCATGTCTTCGTCATGGTCCATCATGTGATCCATCATGTCGTCATGGTTCATCATGTGATCCATCATGTCGTCATGGTTCATCATGTGGTCCATTGCATGGTCCATCATAGGCTCCATGTCGTCCATCATGTAGTCCATGCCGCTCTTCTTACCGAAGAGCTTGCTGAGTTCTTCTGCGACCATCTGGCGCATTGCAGCTTCTTTCTTCTCTTCCTTCTCGTCTTCCTCTTCCTTCTCGTCTTCTTCCTTCTCGTCTTCGTCTTCGCCCTTCTCTTCTGCAAGCATTCGACGGAGCATTTGGTCAGGGGTCAAAGACGACTCTTTGTCGCTCTTCTCTTCCTTCTCTTCTTCGCCCTTCTCTTCCTTCTCTTCTTCGCCCTTCTCTTCCTTCTCTCCGTCTTCGGCAAGGCGGATTGCAGTGGCAATCACAGCGTCGTCGGGAAGCGGCATGAAGTCGAGAGCTTGTTCAGCAATCACGTCTTCGCTTGCCAGAGGGAAAAGGCGTTGTGCGATGTGTACGCAGTGCAGAGCCTTCTTTTCAAAGTGGCGCTGCATTTTAGCGAGTCGAACTTCGGCCATACGCTCATTGTCGTAGGGGCCATCGCTGTTCCACGAATCGACATCTTTGTGATTCAGGGACGAGGGCATCATAGCCGGGAGTCCAACTTCGTTACGATCAGTTCCGTCGAGTCGAGATAGGTCGCTAACAGGCTCTTCCGCCCATGCAGCAGGATCACCGACCATGTAGTCCTCTACGGGTACATGGGTGCGCTCCTGATTCATAGAATACGGGTCTGCTTGCTTACGACGTGCTTGACGACGGTTTTTCCAAGAGAGTCTTTGTCTACTCATTGGGTGAACCTCCAATTAGAACTTGTGTGTATACGGTACCGTTACACCCCACCCTATGAGTGAGGTTACAATGACGGTGTGTATAAGTAGAAAACCGGAAAAAACTTCAAAAAGTGCGAGTATACCTACCCAACGCGCATCGAGACTACCTTCATCGAGCGTTAACACCTCCGATCTTGGTCATCGGACGACTTCGTATCGTTGTTCATCGGGGTCCCAGACTAACCAAGACGAACGCAGGCATCGGTGTATCGTTCGGAGCGTATGGCCGAGGCGGTGTTCTTTATTACCCGTTTGAGGTCTTCCAATTTTTCGATCATGCGAGATGAGAAGTGGGCGGATTCGGACATCAACATCTCCAATCGTTCCATTTCGTCTGGTGGACCAAGATTGGCAAGGATAGGTCGTATGTGACCTCGAAGTTCGGGGTTCGTAGACCCGAGCCGGATGAGTTTGTTTTTCAAGTCATACATCGCTTTTTTCTTCGCCTGCATCAGCTTCGCCTGCATCAGCTTCGCCTGCATCAGCTTCGCCTGCATCAGCTTCTTCTACGGCCTTCGCCTTTTCTTCTACCTTTTCGTCAGCACAAATCTTGGCCTTGACATCTTCGTCAACGACCATCTCCGCGACATCGTAAGGGAGTGTCATCATACCTGTGAGGAGAGCAACAAGGGTTGCGACCGCACCGGCGACAGCGGCTTTCCAATTGTTTCCGAGCAATTCTTTGATTTTGTCTAGCATATCGTTCCTTTTGGTCTAACAGTTAGTTGAGCAGTTTAGCTCGATTGATGAGTTCTTTCGCTTCCGCTGCGGTAAGGCGTCTGCCTGCAACCCTCATACACATACGCAGGAAGTCTCTGTAAGAGCCGTACCTGTGCGTCCCCCCTACTTTTGAAAGGCAGCGGTAGAAATCAGGGGAGTACGTCTCCGACTTACCGTCCCTGTCATACAGGTACATAGCAGTCACTATCTCCGAGTTGGAGAATCGTTTCTTGTGGCGGCGGAAGACCTGCGGCTTAGTGATAGCCGTGAGAATCTTCCACGTATTCTGTGTACGGGGTCCAAGCTCATGGGCATACCTAGAAGCAAACTGCCAGTATGCCTTCTTGTGCGAATGATGGATGGTGTCATTAGGAGCACTCTCCGCTTCCGGCATGTCTTTTGGCTCAGGTTCAGGCTCCTCCATCTCTTTCTTCAATTCGTCGAGTAGCTGGGACTTAGCCTTGTCTTTGAGCTTTTCCATGACCTCATCAATCATGCCCTTATCGGGTTCCGGCGCTTTATCCTCCTCTTCATCGTCGAACCCGCCGCCGCCAAATCCAAGGCGGAGATCGCGGCGAACTTCACGAGTGATCTGAGCAGATGCCGTCTTGATGAAATCAGTCCAGTCAGATGAACGACCCGATGCCTCAATATGGGCATCATGGATGAGGCCCTGTAGGGCATCATGCTCATATGGGGTTGGGGTCTTAGTCTCAGGACCGCCCATATGAAGGATGTTCCGCATAACGGCACCCTTGAAGGCTGGGTTCGCAACCCAAGAGGCTTCAATGAACTTAACCGACTCTGGGTCTGTGTGGTGACCGCAAAGCTCGGCCACGACCCGAATCTTGCCATTTGGCCCTACAAACTTATTGCCCTTCTCATACTTGACGTGACGGCAAAGGTCTGGCTCATCAATGGCCTTGTTGCCACACTTCGTGCAGATAGAGAACGAAATCGTGCACCCCATAGAAAGGGTGTTGAGTTCGTCTGATTCAATTTTAGCGACTAGATCTTTGTGCTTTCTGTCGGTCGCTACAAGAATGTCGACGTAGACTGTATCGCCCAGATCACGAGCAACAGCATCAATGATTTTGCCCTTGCTGAGTTCTGGTATCTGGATATGCTCTACGTAGTTCTCTGCCCCAATAAAGGTCGAATAGGTAGAGAGAAGCAGCTTGCGCTCCCAAGCGTCCCCATTCTGATTGATGTACTTAGAGCAGTCGGGGTGGATCAATTAATGGTGGTACCATCTGCCGCTGCCACCTCAGCGCCTGTCTTTGTGTTTGGCGGCTCATCGGTATCTACCGACGCAATAATCGTACAGTGTGTTAGGAGGTACCGGTCGGGTTTGTAGTTCCCGATGGAAATGCTAGAGCTACGGTTTGTGAACTGAGTACCCTTCGCCAGTAGAGACTGGCGGCGGTAATCGTTCCATTCGGAAAGCCCTACACGGGGCTTCTGAACGACCGCATTTGCAAATTTTGAGAAAGCCATAGCAGTCCTCTTACTTCATGAAGCCCGACAGGGCCTCGTTAATCTTCTCAAACAGGTCTTCAATGGACTCATGCTGTCCTGTCTCAAACTTGGTAAACTGTGCATCCTGAAACGAAGTACCTGCATGGAGGGTCGTTTCAATCTCGTAGGTGTCGCCTCTGTGTACGATGTCGAACTTCAATCGCCACGTATACTGACTCCGACCGCCCTCAATAAACCCCAAATCCTTCTTCGTTATCGTCGTCTTGTAGTCGAAGCTCTCAACGAAGCTGTCCGTCAGTTCCTTGAGAAACTGGTTCCGAACAAAGTCGAATATCCGAACATCTAATGTGCTCAGATTTGAGGCCAACTTAGCGAGCGGGATTAACATCGGTCGTCGGTCGGGGTCCCGGTAGGCTAGCCGGATGATGTGCTTTTGTAGTGCCATCCATCTGCCTTTTGGTTACAGCAAGTCGTTAAATGCTTTAGCGGGATCGCTGACTTCGGGTTCCCACCCCAGACTCTTCTCCACCTCTTTACGGGTTTCTTGGTCCAATGAGTCGAGAATGTCATCCTGCTTGATCAGAAACAGGCACTCTCGACAAGCGTGAAGCTTTGTGCGCTTCTTGTAGATAGTCTGCTCTAGTTCGTGCTTGCAGCGGGGGCAAGTGAAGCACCCGCTGTTTAG
>Ga0307980_1000027_pt1 | contig 77527 bp, 73 predicted proteins | sample OrgLakmetage1060_FD_201817 | JGI IMG/M metagenome (GOLD analysis project Ga0307980, IMG submission 201817) | Saline water microbial communities from Organic Lake, Antarctica - #1060 | ecosystem: Environmental > Aquatic > Non-marine Saline and Alkaline > Saline | place: Antarctica: Organic Lake... | reverse complement strand
TTGTGGTTGCCCTGGTGTTTGGCATATTTCTCTCCAAAGTCGCTGACTCCAGCGCCGCGGCGGCCAAAGCTCGAGGAAAAGACGAAGACAGGGACGGCGACTAGGGTTCAGTTCCTGCACGCGCTGAAAGCTCTTAGCTAGCAGGGGTGCGGTCGATACCCCAAAAGACGTCATACAGATCTGAGGGTCTGCGCAACTGTTCATCCAGGTCGACCACGTCATAGATGGTGAAAGCTTGGGGGTCAACGGGGCCCACCCCGGACACACCCAACGCCAGCTCGTTGCCCGGGTAGTCAAAGCCCAGCATGTCCAAAATCGTGGGAAGCATGCTGAAGTGGATCATTTCCTCCCGGTTGGGGACCATCGGACGGGGAGACCAAAAACGGTTATAAATAGTTCGGTGGGGTTCCAAATCGATGGTGTCCTGCACGACGTTTGGCATGGTCAGGTGATCGCCGGTAATGACCACAGCGGTGTCCTCGAGATACCCGCGGGAATCCATGTGCTCGACGAAGTCAGCGAGCAGGTCTGAGGTGCAGGAGACGATGCCGGGAAGATCTGTCACACCCCTTTTTTCGCACGTTTCGCTGAGGTGGCCTTCAGGTCGGTGGGTGTCAACGGTGAGGACGGTCAAGTTGAATGGCTGGCCTGCTGCGTGCAAGGTGTCCAACTCTGTTTTGGCATGCTCAAGCAACTTGTCGTCGTTGAGCCCCCATTTGGTGAACGCTGTTTCTCCCACTGATTCCCAGTGGGGCTGGCCTTTGACCACGTCGTAGCCGTGCTCGGTGAGAAACTTGCCTTTCCCCGCGAACTCGGGGTTGGCGCCGCCCAAAAAGTGGCTGGTGTATCCGGCGGATTGAAGAATGTCACCCAAGCAGGTGATTCCCGGCATAAAAGAATCCACGCGTTCGCCAATGCGGTTGATGCTTTTGAGCCCCAACTGCTGCCGAATATCGAAGTGGTTTTCTTCCTTCAATAACACACCACATTGGCTGGCAACCATTCCCGCAATCGTCCACCCGGTTCCTCGAACCTCTTGAAAGTCGGGGAAAGTGAACCACTCCGATGTCGCTTCGTCGAGGGAATCAAGAAGGTTCTCGCCCCACAGTTCGGGCTCACGGTAGGTGTTCTCCAGTGACTCCACATAAATAATGACCAGGTTGGTTGGGGTCTCAGGCTCTTGGATGTATTCGGGGGTTTGATAAAAGTGCTCGATGAACGTTGAGGGCTTGGAATCTTGGATGAAAGACAACACGCCAACATTGGTGGCAAATGCCGGAGTGGCAACACCCACCACCAGCAGAGGAACGAGACCGGCAACAACGAGGGGACGCCTCGAATACCCGACAGAGCGGCGACGGGTCTTTGCGCAAGAAAAAGACACGTGAGGCGCAAAATGGCCGTGTGCTCTGGATACCAACGCGAGGGTGATGTAGGTCGCTAAGGCCGCAACAGCGAGGGGGACAACTGCAACGAGAAGCGCAGAGAGAGCGACAAAGCCCGCCCCCAAAGGTTTGATTACTTCGGCGAAATTGACGACGTGATACACGAACTGGGACAGTTCAACCCGCCCAAAGTTTGCAAGGAGCCATGCGTCAGAAATGGTCATCAGTGTCGCAAGCCACCAAAACACAAAGACAGCGATGGCCGTGCGCTTTACGCCACGAGGGCGCGATGCAAACGGGGCGACCCGGGATAGTGGCACGAATCTCCTTGAACACTCAACAACCGGGGGCAAAAATGAAGCGCACACGGTGCACCGTCCTCGCTCTCACCGGGGGCGAGAGCGGAAAAAGGAGCACGCGATGTGTGCCGGTACTCTGGCGCATCAATGGGCCACAAACAGTCACTACTCAGGACCTGGTGAGGAAAATCACGGCCTCGTTACGGGCTAGAGAACCCCAGGGAAAAGATTAATGAACTAACCACAATCGTAGCTTGGCCCAAGGCTTTTCCCCGCCAGGAAGCCTCGAATTATCATCACCGTCGGGTATCGGTTTGCTGTGGGATCCACCCAGTCTGCTCGGGACTCAATGAGGGGACGTGCGAACCGGCGAACATAAGGCGAGCGCAGCAGTTCACCCGATCACGTTGTCGACGTGGTTGAAATGCGCTGATACTGACGGCGTGAAACCTGGAGCATCACCGGAACAGTCTGAGTCTCTGGGAGAGGCCAATAAACGCATCCGCCTCTCAGAGCAGAAAGCAGAAGTGTTGCGTCGCGCTTTAGCGTATGTGTCGCAAGGATCCCTGCCGGAAAAAGGTAGTACCCGCTCGTAAGTGAGCTCGCTGCCGAGGGAATCCTCGTCGCAGTGTCGTGTCGGGTAGTGAAGCTTGCTCGTGGGCCGTATTACTGGTGGCCGAATGAACTGTGGGGAAGCGACATCACGGAACACAAACCTGCGGAAGGAAAACTTTCGCCTGCGCGATCAACGACGTGTTTTCCAAGCGCGTCGTCGGCTACTCCATCTTGGACCGGATGAAGGCCCGGATTGGTGTGGATGCACTCAATAATTCGGTGGCAAGACGCGGGAATGTTGGAGGATGTATCGTCTACCCGGACTGAGTCCGCCGATCCAAGACGGGCCATGCGCGCTCCGCGATCCGGCGACCTTCTGTGACGCAAACCAACTCTGAACGAACGCGGCAATGCGTCTTCTTGGTCACTCGGGATGTTGGCTATGGTCTTTGACGTCTGGTTTCTCCCGCAGGACGTCGGCGATTTCTTCCTCCGGGCGCGGCGCGACGGTCTGGTCCACCTCGAGCGCTGGAATGGTCAGCTCATCCGGGCCGGGAATGTGCGGCCGCGAGGAGTTCTGGCTGTCTGTAGACACTTCGGATCCTTCGGTCGGAAACGTCCACAGCGTACATTGATTTCGCTGCCGAGAGAAGCCAGCGACGTGCCTCAGGTTCTTTGAGCGCATGGTTTCGCCCGGTGCCTCACTATCTTTGAGCGCGTAACACCCACGAACTGGGTACGGGCTCGACGCTCATCGACCAGTGTGTTTCGACTTACGCCATGTCACCGTGTGGCCAGCGACGCTATAGCTCCGACGCTGCACCGCTACGGAACGTACCGCAACGACTGACTGAGTCCGCCATGCGTTGTGTGGGCACTGTTTGCATCACACGCTTTGCGCGGAAGCTCACAGACCTTGCTCTGGTCTGGATACCCCGCGCGGGTTTTGGACGGCTCACCCTCGCTCTTCCGTTCATGGCAATGTCGGAGGGGTAATGCGCTTCTGGGGCTGAGGTTTCCAGTGGGTTGGGTGCGAGGCTAGGCGTTGCCGCCTGCCCCGACACTCTCTAACGCTTGGGTCACCCCCAGCCGGGTGCGCAGCTCATCGAGCTGCCGGCGCTTCATCCCCGGTATCGCAAGCACTAAGGCAAGCCCACCCACGGCAACCAGCGCAACCACTGCAACAACCACACGCGAGGGGTCTCCACCGGCAACGGCTGCGAGTAACCCATCGGTAAACCACGACAGCGGAGTGAGGTCTTCCAACACCCGATAGGGGGCAGGGAAGATTTCATTGGGCACCAAGGTTCCAATGCTGGCAATTTGCACCGCCGCAAAACCCACGGACAGTGCGGGCAGCCACGATGATCGCCACACCCAGACCAGGTAGTGCAGGCCGAGGTAGCTAAACACACCCGCAAAGACCACGGCAGCACTGCCACCGAGTGTTGACCAGGCTGCGCCACCCAAGGTGTGGAGGAGAGTGAGGGCAAGCAACGCTTGACCGGCGGCAACAACCAGCAGAGGGCGCAGAGTTTTACCCACGAGACGGGTCGGCGTCGCGGTTCCCCCCAAGGCAAAGCTTGACAGTCTCGGTGTGATCAAGAGAGTGACGAGCATCACGAGCCACAGACCGAGGGGAAGAATGACGCTGGCCAGCGTTGCTTGAGCGCCCACAGCATCTGCGCGGTCCTGCGCAGAGAAGGCCACGGGGGAGGCCAACACGGTGAGGGCCTCGTCGCTTGGCACACTGACGTTGGAGTCGGCTATTTCATCTGCTCCGTCGGAGAGCCCGGTAGCGAACTCTTGAACGCCATCGGCGAGCTCAGCGACGCCGTCGTTAAGCTCGATGACACCATCAGCGAGCTCGCTCACCCCATCGGCAAACTCGCCGATGCCTTCGCGGATGTCCCCGGACCCATCCGCCAACTCCTGCCCTGCTGTATCAAGCGCGTCCGCACCTTTATCGATGGCCCGAATTCCGTCTGTCAGGCCGGACAGCGCAGTTCGCGCACCCTCGGCAAGGGGGGCGCCGCCGGGAATGAGGGCGTCTCGTGTGCCGTTCAACGTCGCGTTTCCAAGATCTATGCCACTGATGGCTTGGAGGAATCCCGTCACACCGGTCGTGTAGTTGGTGATCCCCGCAGAGAGGTCAGACAGCCCGCTTGTTCCGGCTCCGAGGGTGTCCAAGCCATTGGACAGTTCGGTCACACCGCTGGTGTATTCGCGAATGCCATCATCAAATTCTGCGTAGCCACTGGCGAGATCGCTGGCAGATTCTTTGAGCTCAGGCATGCTCTTGGCAAGTTCGCTCACACCCTCAGCCAGCTCTGTTGTTCCCTCAGAGATTTCCACAGCGGCATCTGCCGCTTCGCCAAAGGCTTCGCCCAGGTCCACAATGACCGTGAAGAGCCCTTCGGTCGTTTGTTCGGTGAATTCGACACTCAGCGCTTTGCCAATGGAATCACCCAGCTGGTCGCCAAGAATTCCTGCCAGATAACTTCGTGTGGGGTCGGTGCGAATAGTGAACGTGGCCTGCGTGGGGTTAGGTGAATCAAGAGTGAGCACTGACTCAGAAAACTCTGCCGGGATTTCAAAGATGGCGTACACATCCCCGCTGGCAAGGAGAGTGTTGGCTGTTTCTGTGTCGGTGATGACCCAATCCACACCGGTGTCGTCCCCGGTCACCAATTCGGTGATGAGGGGGCGGCTTGCCAGGATGATTTCTTCTTCACCGTCGTCATCCACGGTGGTGACCAGTTCGTCGTTGTTGACCAGGGCAACAGGGATGCGCTCCAGCGCGGTGTCGGCACTAGCGGTGAGGCCCAAGAGGCTCCCCACAATGATGAGTGGCATGAAGAGAGCTGCTCCCATCCACAGGGTGGTTCGTCTCGTTCTGTGTGGGCTGCTCATGCGTTAGTGCCTCCAGCGGGTGTTGCATCGTTTCGCATTCTGCGTGGTGAATTTCTCAGCGAGGCGGCGAGAGCGGGGATATCCGACCACAAGACGATCACTTGGCTGGGGTGGGCAAAATGGTTGAGCCCGTGCCACCACAGCTCCTTATCCGACTCGGTTGTCACCGGCGCGGAGCTTGCCACCACGCAGACAGCGGTGTTTTCTAGTAGCGCCAGAGCACAGTGCACCAGTATTTGTTGGCGCCTAGGCAAGAGAGCAGGTTGTGTCAAAGCGGTGATGGTGACCCGGTCTGCCGGGTCACACACCTCAAGGCTTAGAGCGTTGAGGCTTGAGATAGTGCTCTCTAGAGTTCTGTCCGCGATGGTGGCTTGGCGTCCGGTGGCTCCGGAGAATTGGCGACGCTCGTCGATTGACTCTTCCAGGCTCACAAGATCCCCGCGATCCATGGTGGGAGCAACAGAGATCAACCCCCTCACGGTGGCGGCTTCGCTCGGCAAAGTGTGTCCACCAATGTGGAGAGAGCCAGAGACAGCCGGTGCGATACCGGTGAGGGTTGCGGTGATGGCTCGAGAGCGTCTCGGGTCACCGATGAGTTCAATGCGAGCGCCGGGTTCCCACCTGAAGTTGAGGATTTCGTTCACCCCACCGGAGGCGATGTGGACGTTTTGCGCACTCGCGACGCTCCCCTTTTGGGTTGCCGCCCACTGTGCCTCGTTCAGGTGTTCGCGCAGTTTTTCTCCCTCAACATCAGCGTCGGGAACCAGACGCGCCAGGGGGCGCGGCAACGCCCACGCACGGTCCTTGAACAGGGTCATCAGTGCGGGAACCAAGGTCATGCGCACCACGAAAGCATCGAGCGCAATGCCTACGGCAAGCCCCAGGGCGATCGGTTTAATCAGCGGAATTCCGTAGGGCACAAAGGAGAAGAACACGAAGAACATAATCAGCGCTGCGGCCGAGACCACCCTCGCACCCTGCGAGTAGCCTTCTTCGATGGATTTTCGCCAATCACCGGTGTGAACATACTGCTCTCGCATTCCCGAGACTAAGAACACTTGGTAGTCCATTGCCAGCCCAAAGAGAACGGCCATCAAAATGATGGGCATAAAGCTCAGGATGGGCCCCGTGGTCTCCACACCGATGAGGCTTGCGCCCCAACCCCACTGAAAGACCGCCACGACCACACCAAATGCCGCGGTGACCGACAGTAAAAAGCCGACCGCCGCTTTGATGGGAACCAAAATTGATCGGAAGACCACCAGCAGCAGTATCAGGGAGAGGCCCACAACAACAAGACCAAACGGGATAAGTGCAGCCTGGATGCGCTGGGAGACATCGACACCAATCGCGGTCACCCCGGTAATGGATAATTCGGTTTGCCAGCGCTCCTCGATCTCCGGCATCGCCAAACGGAGGTTCTCCACCAAAGCTTTCGTTTCCTGTGAATCGGGGCCCGAGGTGGGGATTACCTGGAAAAGCCCGGTTTCCAGGGTGGGGGAGGGGAAACCCTCGGCGACATAGTCAACGCCGTCAATGGCGGCGAGGTCTGCGCGAATACCCTCGAGGTTTTTGATGATGTCGTCACTTTGGGTGATGTCGGCTGCCACAACAAGGGGCCCGTTATAGCCTGGCCCGAAACCTTCGGTGACCAGGTCGTATGCCTTGCGCTGGGTGGAATCTCGCGGTTCGCTCGCGCCGCTTGGCAAATTGAGATCAAGCGAAAGAGCGGGCAGTGCGAGGGTGGCTAGGCCCAGGATGGAGATGATGCTGACCAAAAGAGGCCGTCTCATGACCATGCGCACCCACCGGCGTCCCAGGCTGGGTGTTTCGGGGGAGAGCGCAGCAATCTGCGCAGCTTTTGAGCCCGATTTGGGGCGCAATTTTTCTCCCATCAAGCCCATCAATGCAGGAAGCAGGGTAATCGCAGCAGCAATGGCGATCACCACAGCGAGCGCAGCAGATGCGCCCATCACGCTCAGGAAAGGAATTCCCACAACAAAAAGACCAAGAAGGGCAATCACGACGGTGAGTCCGGCAAACACCACGGCATTACCGGCTGTTCCGACCGCTGTTGCTGCAGATTCGCGCGGATCAGCTCCGGCGGCAAGTTGGGTTCGATGGCGTTGCAAAATAAAGAGAGAATAATCAATCCCCACTGCGAGACCCAGCATGACTGCCAACAGCGGCCCGGAGCTTGGCACAGAAATAGCACCAGCTGCCAGAAGAATGAGGCCGAGCGCAATTCCGACACCAATCAGTGCGCTGGCGAGTGGTTGCCAGGCGGGACGAAACGATCGGAAGGTGATGACGAGCACGAGGCCTGCAAAGGCAACACCAAACACTTCTGCAACGGAGAGATAGACGTCCTGGTCTTGGAACAGGTTCCCCCCAAACTCCATGATCAAACCGGTCCCAGCGAGCTGGTCTCGCTGGGAAACAAGGTCGGCGAGCATTTCGTCGGTGATTTCGGTGTCTGCAGCCACAAACTGGATTTGAAGCAGCGCGTAGCGACCGTCATCGCTGAGGGCGCGACCGGCAAACTCGCTAAAAGGACTGATGGCGTCATCGATGGCGGGGTCGGCGGCAATGGATGCGCTCAGATCTTCAATGATTGCCCGGTTCTCTGCGCTATCGAGGCGGACTCCTTCTGGAGCCAGAATGACAGCTTGGGCACTGGCTCCACCGAAGCCTGGGAACACTGCCGCTAGCCGGTCGAGCGCTTCCTGGGATTCGCTTCCCGGTATCAAGAATTCTTCTTGGGTTTGGCCACCAAACGCCACACCCACGCCGCCGACAGCGAGCAGCGCAACGAACCACATGACGAGAACTCGCCAGGCTTTTTCGTAGCTTGCTTTGCCTAGGCGGTAGAGAAGAGTGGCCATTAGTCAGTCCGAATCGTTGTGGGGGTGTCAAGGTGCAGGGTGCTGTGTAACACTTCGGTCAGGAGCGACCGCAAATCATCATCATCAAGCGGGTCAATGCCTGCAATTCCGCCGGTGGCGAGGGCATAGGTGGCGCCGGAGACGGCAATACCAAAACGAAAAAGGTCAAGTCGCTCAGCGGATTCTTCCACCAAGAGTCGACCGAGTCGGCCCATGAGCTGTTGACTGTGAGCCAGGGCAGGGATCGAATCGGCCAGGTAGGGGTGGGAAACAATTATTTGCACCGCCAAGCGGTGGTGAAGAAGGAAGTCGATGAACCGTTCCACGAAGGCGGCGCGGCTTACGCCGGGCAGCAGCCCGTCGTGCTCCGCCTGACTGACAATATTTTCCAGTGTGGCAAGCGCGGGCGCGAGCGAGTGGTCGACTAAGTGCTCTTTGTTGGTGAAGTGATAGAGCACGTTGGCTTTGGATGAGTGCGCGTGATCGGCAATATCTTGAATGCTGGTGGCGACAATTCCTTGGAGTGCAAACCGCGTGAGAGCGACCTGGACAATATCTTCTTTTTGGGACACTCCAAAATCGTAGAGGGCCTCCCTAAGATTTCCTGACCGATTGGTCAGTTTCATAGCCACTTCCCAGCAAAAGCGCAGTGGGATGGCACCGCGTGCGAATTCCCCTGTCGTTCGGGCCGTCGGGGGAACAATAGCTGAGAAGTACTCGTCGTTGCCCGGTGGCGAGTACACTGAGGTGACGAGAACCACGACCGAGACGAAGGACCTACCTCATCATGGCAAAGACGCAGAGAACGCTGGACGAGAAAATTACCCGGCTTCGGACCTACAACGTGGTTGCTGGCTCGCTCCACCTTATTCAAGCAGTGGGTCTGGGTTTTGTGCTGACTCTGCTGGATAACCAAGTCACGTTCCCCGTGACCGCCGACTATCTCGGTGGCCCTCCCGGTGTTCCGCTGCCCGCTGAGCGCGTCGTCCTTTTTGACATCAATGTCGGAATCGGTGTCGCCGCGTTCCTCGGTCTCTCCGCCCTCTTCCACTTCCTGATCTCTTCCCCCATGTTCTTTAAGCGCTACTCGGGCGGTTTGAAGAAGAGCCGTAACTATTTCCGCTGGACCGAATATTCCTTGAGCTCATCCATCATGATTTGGCTGATCGCCCAGATCACCGGCATCACCGATATCGCAGCGCTGTTCTCCATCTTCGCGGTGAACGCCTCCATGATCATGTTTGGTGCCCTGCAAGAAAAATATGAGCGCCCCGGCAGTGGCGGATTCTTACCCTTCGTCTTTGGTTCGATGACAGGACTGGTCCCCTGGATTGTTATTCTCATTTACTTCTTCGCTCCTGGATCTTCCGGAGACGTTGTGGCACCTGCGTTCGTGACCGGCATCATTATTTCGCTGTTCTTTTTCTTCAACACCTTCGCCATCAATCAGGCGCTGCAGTACCACCAGGTGGGTGGCTGGGTGGACTATCTCAGAGGCGAGCGGATGTACATCACGCTCAGCCTGGTAGCCAAAACCGTGCTGTCCTACCAGGTGTTTGCCGGCGCAATCATCCCCGCTCTGACGTCCTAACACCTATGAGTGAGGCTGCAGAAAAGCTCGCGGTGTTTCGCGAGCGTAGAAATCTTGCTGCGAAACACCCCGAAGGCCCGCTTGCGCTGGTGAACACCCAGTGGGTGGATATGGAACAAACCATTTGGGGTGTTCCTGGAACGTGGGGCCCTCGAGATGATGGTGGCTCCGGGTTGACCCTGAGCGCGACTGCCAATCAGGGCATTCAGGTTGATGGGATCCTGGTCGATGGTTGTGCGACCGTGTACGGCAAGGATCACGAATCACCCTCCACGGTGACCTTTAGCGACACCGTGACGGGCACGGTGATTGCCAATGACGGAAGCTATGCGCTGCGGGTGTGGGATAGCAACTCGGAAGCTATTCAGGCATTTGGTGAAATCTCCGCGTACCCCCATGCACCCGAATGGGTCATTACCGGTGCGTGGAAAGAAATTCCCGGAGGAAAAAGTGTGGGCTTTGAACACCTCAAAGACGAGGGCGTAGCCAGAGATCAAGTGGTTCCTGGTGAAATTACTTTTGACTTCGAGGGTCAGAGCTATTCAATAGCCGCCTTCAAAGCGGGTCGAGCCCTGCAGCTCGTGTTTGCCGATGCCACCAACGGCCACGACACCTATGGTGTGGGGCGTTTTCTTTTTCTCGCTCCCCACGCCGATGGCAGCATCACCCTGGATTTCAACGTCGCAATATTGCCTCCCTGTGCGTTCTCCTATGCGTTCAACTGTCCGTTGCCGCCGGCGCAAAACCGCTTCCCCTTCGCTATCGAGGCGGGCGAGAAGAATGTGATGACCACCGAGGGAACACTTCTTCACAGCTAAACCACAGTTGTCAAGATGCCCGGGTCTGACGCATACTGGGAAGTAAGCAGTATGGAGCCGTTTTATCTTTCACGCATTCCGCGGTCGATGGGGAAGTCGAACCAACGGAATGGGAGACGATAATGGCAACACCATCCACCCACGGGGTGCTCTTTGTGCACTCCTCGCCCGCAGCGCTCTGCCCTCACCTCGAATGGGCTATCAGCGCGGTTCTCGGACACCCTATCCATCTCTCGTGGGATAGCCAGCCGGTTCTGCCAACAACGGTGCGCAGCGAATTCGCGTGGAAAGGGCCTGTTGGTTCAGGAGCAACACTGGCCACTGCCCTGCGCGGTTGGGAACACCTGCGCTTTGAAGTGACCGAAAATGCCTCTGCCGGTGTGGATGGCTCCCGCTATCTCCACACCCCGGACCTCGGGGTGTTCTCCAGCGCCATGGATGTGGCGGGCAACACGGTCATCTCGGAAGACCGTGTGCGTTCTGCCCTGGAGCTTGGCGCCGGTGACGCCGCAGCAATAGCCAAGGAACTTCGTTTAGCCCTTGGGGGAGCATGGGATGACGAACTGGAGCCTTTTCGCCACTGCAGCGAAGACACCCGAGTGGTGTGGTTTCACCAGGTCGGTTAGGAAACACTCCGAAACGCCACCACGGCGTTGTGTCCGCCAAAGCCAAACGAGTTACTGATCCCCAGCTGTGGACCAGACCCTAAGTCTCTGGGGGTGGTGACCACATCCAGAGGAATCTTTTCGTCCTGGTTATCCAAGTTGATGGTGGGTGGAGCCAGTCGGTAATAGGTCGCAAGAATGGTGAACACCGCTTCCAGTGCGCCCGTTCCTCCCAGCAGGTGACCGGTGGCAGCTTTGGTGGCGGAGACCGGAATGCTGCCCACCCGGTTGCCAAAGATTGCGCGAAGGGCGGCAAACTCGGCAATGTCTCCGACCGGCGTTGAGGTGGCGTGGGCATTGATGTGAGTGACATCCTCCGGTGTCGCGCCGGCCTGGGCGAGCGCAGCCATCACCGCACGGGATGCTCCTAAGCCCTCAGGGTCAGGGGCGGTGATGTGAAAAGAATCACTGGTGACTCCACCACCGGCTAATTCAGCATAGATTCGTGCGCCCCGGGCTTGTGCGTGCTCTTTTGTTTCTAACACGATCGTCGCGGCACCCTCACCTAAGACAAAACCATCACGGTCAACGTCGTAGGGGCGTGATGCCCTCTGGGGATCATCGTTGCGCTTAGATAGTGCCTGCATCGCAGCGAAAGCGGCAATGGGCAGAGGGTGGATAACAGCTTCGGTGCCACCGGCGACCACAATGTCGGCAAGGCCGAGCTGGAGATGCGCATACGCATTCGCGATTGATTCGGTGCCCGAAGCGCAAGCCGACACCACGGTTCTTGCTCCGCCTTTGGCACCAAGACCCATGCTGACTGCGGCAGCGGCAGCGTTGGGCATCAGCATGGGGATAGTCATGGGCAACACCCGCCTGGGGCCTTTCTCCCTCAGCGTGTCCCACCCGTTCAAGAGAGTCCACAACCCACCGATACCGGTGGCATAGTCAACCAGGATCCGCTCCGGGTCGATATCAGGGGAACCCGCATCAGCCCACGCTTCTCTGGCGGAAATGAGGGCAAATTGGGCTGAGGGGTCCAAGCGCTTCAGTTCTTGACGCTCCAAGACGCTGTCGGCATCCACTTTGGCCTGAGCAGCAAAAGTGACGGGGAGGTCATACTGGGCAACCCACTCGTGTTCCAGGGTGGAAACCCCAGATTCTCCAGCAAGCAGAGCTTCCCACGTGGAGGCGACGTCCCCACCGAGGGGGCTCGTCGCGCCCAATCCGGTGACGACAACGGTAGTCATAGGGTTGCCGTGTTCCCTAGGCCTGAGCTTTGGTGATGAAGGCGACAGCTTCGCCGACCGTGGTGAGATTCTTCACTTCATCGTCGGGAATTTTCACATCAAATTTCTCTTCCGCATTGACCACAATGGTCATCATCGAAATGGAGTCGATGTCTAAGTCTTCGGTGAAGGACTTCTCCACGGTGACCTGGTCGGCAGCAATGCCGGTCTCATCGGTAACCAACTCGGCTAGTCCAGCCAAAACTTCTTCTGTTGTATGGGCCATTATTTCGCTTTCTCTTTTTGTGTATTCTTTCGAGGCGACTCAAGCTTAGAGCCCACCGGGCGGTGCAGGATTAGGGGAGCCGGACGACTTGCGCGCCAAAGACTAAGCCAGCGCCAAACCCGATTTGTAGAGCCAGCCCGCCGGAAGCTTCAGGATGTTCCTGCAGGAGCCTGTGCATCGCTAGGGGGATGGAGGCGGCCGACGTATTTCCTGTGGTGGCAATGTCTCTGGCAATCAGGACAGACTCGGGAAGCGCAAGCTGTTTGGCGAACTCGTCGATGATGCGCATATTGGCTTGGTGGGGAACGAAAGCGGTGAGCTCGCTCGGTAAAACACCGGCCACTTCCAGAGCACGTTTCGCCACTTTGGCCATCTCCCACACAGCCCAGCGGAACACGGCCTGGCCGTCTTGGCGAAGTGTGGGGAAACCACCCTGGGGATCATCAAATGCTTCGCGAAGGGGCCGGTTCATTCCCACCGCATCCCATTTGGAACCATCAGATCCCCACACGGTTGGGCCAATGCCCACGTCGTCGCTTGGACCCACAACGGCCGCGCCCGCACCGTCACCGAGGAGGAAAGAAATACTGCGATCGGTGGGCTCGGCAATGTCGCTGAGTTTTTCCGCTCCCACCACCACCACATAGGTTGCGGCCCCGGAGCGAATGAGGGCGTCTGCCTGAGCAATTCCGTAGGTGTAGCCTGCACAGGCCGCAGAAATGTCGTAGGCGGCTGCGGGGGTGGTGCCCAGACGGTCAGCCAGGAGTGCAGCCAATGACGGCGTTTGAACCGTGTTGCTGATGGTGGCAACGATGACGGCATCAATGGCGCCCGGGTCAATTCCGGCTGCCTGAATAGCTTCGTTGGCTGCGGTGTGGGCCAGATCAATGGCGTGCTCTGTGGCGCTGGAGCGCCGGCGTTCGATGATTCCGGTGCGTTGCCTGATCCACTCGTCAGAGGAGTCGATGGGCCCGGCAACATCGTCGTTGGTCACGACCGTGTCACCACGCGCGGCGCCGAGGGACAGAATTCTGGTGAACGCGGCACCCTGGGATTGACGGAGGGGACTCATGCGCCCGCCACCATGTCCACCACGCGTGCAATGTCGTCCGGGGTGTGCAGTGCCACAGTAGGAACTCCCTTCAGGGCCCGTTTTGCCAGACCCACAAGAGCTCCAGCCGGGGCGAGTTCTATCATGCCGGCAATTGCGTCGGATTCGAAGGACGCCATGCACATATCCCACCGCACCGGCTGGGTGACCTGCGACACCAATGAGTCGAGCGCCTGCGCGCCACTGGTGAGGGTGGAACCATCCTTGTTCGTGTAAAGCGGGTGGCGGGGGTCGTGCGCGGTGAGGGAACTAGCGGCTGCAGCGAGAGCGTCGTGGGCGCTTGCCATGAAGGGTGTGTGAAACGCACCGGCGACCTGCAGCGCAATCACACGGGTTCCAGATGGTGGGTTGGCGGCCAGTGCGTCTAGCCCCGTGTGGAGTCCGGCCACCACAACTTGCCCACCGCCGTTGTAGTTGGCCGCAGTGAGACCGTGCTCGATCAGTGCAGCCTCGATGTCTTCCAGTGTGCCGCCAATAAGCGCTGCCATCCCGGTCGGGGTGAGAGCAGAAGCGTCCGCCATGGCTGAGCCTCGAACAGCCACCAGCGCCAGCGCATCATCGTCGCTTAGGACACCGGAGAGGGCGGCGGCGGCGAACTCACCGACGGAATGGCCTGCAAAGCGAAGCGCGGTCGCATCGGGAAGAGCATGAAGCAGTGCCCGGCCGGTCAGAATACCGGAGGCCACAATGAGAGGCTGGGCTATGGCGGTGTTGCGAATCGTCTCCGCATCACTGGCGGTGCCGTGAGCGATGAGGTCAACGTCGATTGCATCTGACCACCGGGCGACCAGGTCCCTGGCGGAGGGATCCTCCAACCAGGGTTCTAAGAATCCGGGTTTTTGGGACCCTTGGCCAGGCGCAGCAATAACAAACATAGATTCCAGTGTCTCCTCTGCGAGGCCACAACCAGTGGATGGTGGGAGCAGGACTTTGCCTACAACGTTGTGGACCTCCTACAGTGTGCCAGGTGCGACGCCCCCGGTGGGGGTGTGCACCTCGCTCATCGAACCCAAAATGATGGCCAGATGCAACGTCAACGCATCTCGGGGGTTGCCCGGATCCCAGTTGACGACGTCAATCACTTTCTTGAGGCGATATCTCACGGTGTTGGGGTGAACAAAAAGCTCGCGCGCGGTGGCCTCTAAGGAATGGCCCGTCTCGAAATAGGCCCAGACGGTGCCTAAAAGATCCAGCTGGTGATCGCGCAACGGTTCATACACGGTTGTGACAAGTGTTCTCCGCGCCACCGGGTCGCCTGCGAGTGCCCGCTCAGGCAACACATCTCCTGCCGAGAGTGGCCGGGCCAGTTCACGTCTACTTTTTGCCACAGCAAATCCTGCAAGAGCAGATTTGGCGCTCTTAGCAGCATCGACCACCGCTGCAACAGTGGGCCCCACCACCAGTGCGCCGGGCCCAAAACATTCATCCATGGCCAGGGCAATATCCATAAAAGCTGTGGGGGTTTCACGACGGCGTTCCTCGTCGATGCGCCTTCCCACCACAACTACCAGACGGTTTCCTTGAACACCGACCAACACATCCCCGTCGTGGTGGCGGGCAATGCGGCGAATCTGATCAACATCCACCATTCGAGGGCTGGTCCCCACCAGGACAGAGACCTCACCGTGTCCCGTCCATCCCAGTGCCGCGATGCGCGAAGGAAACTCTTGGTCGTGCTCCCCACTGAGGATGGAATCGACAGCGAGAGCCTCCAACCGCGCATCCCAGAGCCCACGAGCCTCCGCAGCTCTGGCGTACACATCTGCGGCGGCAAAAGCAATTTCACGCGAATACAGAAGGATTGCTTCGCGGAGCTCGCCGGGAGCGTCGCGGAGATGTTCTTCGACCACTTCCACGGTCACCTTGATCAGTTGCAATGTTTGTTGCAGGCTGACGGAGCGCAGCAGTTCCCTCGGTGCCACGCCAAAAACGTCGGAGGCGATCCATGGCGTTTGACCGGGGTTGTCATACCAGGAGATAAAGGAAGAGATGCCGGTCTGGGCCACCATCCCGACCGCTGCCCGTCGACCCGGGGGCATATCCCGGTACCAGGGCAAGGTGGATTCCAGTGTGGCAAGCGTGGTGGTGGCCATTTCACCTGCAACATTGCGCAGCCACGACAGTGTCTGCTTTTTCGTCATACCGGTCGTCATGGTGATGTCCTCCGCGGACTGCGGTGGCTTACGACTCACCGCCGGCGTTACCGCTGGTCCCGGCATTCACATCGAGTAGACGATACTTCTCGATGGCATTCGCCAGCGAATCGGCGGGCACTAATCCTTCGACACCGAGTTGCTGTAACACTCGGGCCGCGACCGAGGGCCCGTCGATAGCGAAATATCTTCTGGCTGCCGCCCTGGTGTCGCTAAACCCAAACCCGTCTGCACCGAGGGTGAGGTAGGGGCGGGGAACGAATTCACGGATTTGGTCTTGCACAGCATGCGTGAAGTCGCTGACAGCCACCACGGGGCCTTCCCCGTCGCTCAAGCGCTGCGTGACGTAGGGGACCTGCGGGGCTTCTTCGGGGTGCAAGAAATTGTGGCGCTCGGCGGCAACTCCATCCCGTCGCAACTCGTTCCAGGAGGTGACCGACCACACCTCAGCCGCCACACCCCAGTCGTTACGCAGAAGTTCTTGCGCCTCCAAAGCCCACGGAACACCCACACCGGACGCCAAAATCGTGGCTTTGGGTCCCTCGCCGGTGGCGGGGGAAAGAAGATACATGCCCTTTAACAAACCCTCCGTGTCGAGGTTCTCCGGCTCCACGGGGTGAATCAGAGGCTCGTTGTAGATCGTGAGGTAGTACATGACGTTGGGGTCAGGGTGTGACCCGCCATACATGCGTTCCAAACCAGCTTTCACGATGTGGGCGATCTCGTAGGAGTAGGCGGGGTCATACGTCACCACGGCGGCGTTGGTCGATGCCAGCAGAGGCGAGTGGCCATCAGCGTGCTGCAATCCTTCGCCGGTCAACGTGGTGCGACCTGCGGTCGCACCCATAATGAACCCTCTGGCCATCTGGTCACCCGCGGCCCACATCGCATCGCCGGTGCGTTGGAAACCAAACATGGAGTAAAAGACATAGATCGGAACCATGACTTCGCCGTGGGTGGCGTAACTTGTTCCGACCGCCGTGAAGGCAGCAAACGCTCCGGCTTCGTTGATGCCGGTGTGAAGAATCTGGCCTTCGGGGCTTTCTTTATACGCGAGAAGAAGTTCCCTATCCACTGAGGTGTAGCTCTGGCCGTGGGGGTTGTAAATCTTCGAAGTGGGGAAGTACGCATCCATCCCAAAAGTGCGGGCCTCATCGGGAATGATGGGTACCAGACGGTGCCCAAACTCGGGGTGTTTGAGCAGGTCTTTCAGAAGCCGGGCAAACGCCATGGTGCTGGCGATTTCTTGCTTTCCGGAGCCCTTTTTTGCGGCCTTATAGACGTCCTCACCGGGCAATGCCACCTGCGTGTACTTCGAGCGTCGCTCGGGCAAATACCCACCGAGGTCTCTGCGGCGCTCGTGCATGTAGGCGAGTGCCTCGTCATTGTCGCCCGGGTGGTAGTAGGGCGGCTGGTAGAGATCGGCTTCGAGCGCTGAATCAGCGATAGGAATTCGCATGTCATCCCGGAAAGTTTTGAGGTTTTCCAGGGTGAGCTTCTTCATTTGGTGGGTGGCGTTTCGGCCTTCGAAGCTGGGCCCAAGACCATACCCCTTGACGGTTTTCGCCAATATGACGGTGGGCTGGCCTTTGTGCTCGGTAGCTGCTTTGAATGCGGCATACACCTTGCGGTAGTCGTGTCCGCCACGCTTAAGGCGCCAAATGTCATCATCGGAGAGGTGTTCGACCATCGCCAATGTTCGGGGGTCGCGTCCAAAGAAGTTTTCCCGAATGTATCCGCCACTCTCCGCCTTGTAGGTCTGGTAGTCACCATCGGGGGTGCGATTCATGAGATCACGCAGTGCGCCTTCAGTGTCTGCTTGGAGAAGCGCATCCCACTCTCTGCCCCACACCACTTTGATGACATTCCATCCCGCTCCGCGGAAGAAGCTTTCCAGTTCTTGGATGATTTTGCCGTTACCGCGAACGGGGCCATCGAGGCGCTGCAGGTTGCAGTTGACCACAAAGGTGAGGTTGTCAAGATCGTCGTTAGCGGCAAGCTGCAAAGCTCCCCGGCTTTCCACTTCATCCATTTCTCCATCACCGAGGAACGCCCACACATGTTGCTGGCTCGTGTCGGTGATGCCGCGGTGGTGCATGTAGCGATTGACTTGCGCCTGGTAGATGGCGTTGATGGGGCCTAACCCCATTGAGACAGTGGGGAACTGCCAAAAGTTGGGCATCAACCGGGGGTGGGGGTAGGAAGAAAGACCACCGGAAGGGTGGGATTTTTCCTGACGGAAACCATCGAGCTGATTTTCGCCCAGACGTCCTTCCAGAAACGCCCTTGCATACATGCCGGGTGAGGCATGGCCCTGATAAAAGATGTGATCGCCGCCGCCGGGATGGTCTGCTCCGCGGAAGAAATGGTTGTGGCCCACCTCGTAGAGAGCGGCGGATGACGCGTAGGTGGAAATGTGTCCTCCCACGGAGATGCCTGGACGCTGTGCTCGGTGCACGGTGATAGCCGCGTTCCAGCGGATCCATTTGCGGTAGCGACTCTCAATCTCTTCATCGCCGGGGAACTCCGGTTCGTTATCTGTGGCAATGGTGTTCAGATAATCGGTGGTGGGCACCATGGGAACCCCCAGGTGCAACTCTTTGGAGCGCTTTAACAGGCTCAACATGATTTCTCGCGCCCTCTGGTGCCCTGATTGGGCGACGACAGCGTCCAAAGAATCCTGCCACTCAGTTGTTTCTGTGGGGTCAGAGTCCATCGTGTGGAACGAGTAAGGGTCTTGGTCATTGACAGGCACGCCGACCTCTTTCTGTGGGTGGTAGAAACAGAAGTCCACTCCCCGCGGGATAGCCGCGCGGAAGAAATACCAGTCTATCCCTAGTGCCAAGAGGCCACCGTGGAAAAAGTGTGGCCGGGTGGTTTAGCATGGGGCTTTGGGCCTGTAGCTCAGTTGGTTAGAGCGCCACGTTTACACCGTGGATGCCGGGGGTTCGAGTCCCTCCGGGCCCACACCTCCGGGCCCACACTGTGATGTCCCGCCGGTGAGGTGCCCTCGTGACCCTTGTCTTCCCGTGGGCTTTATCTCTCAGCTTCAGAATGAGGCCGTCGTCGGCGTAGGGTGGAGGAGCTGATTGCGGAGGGGGTAGAGTCCCTAGCTCGCAGTGCTCGGGCTTATATGGCGGGTAAGTCCGGCCTCCAAGAAATCCTCTAACAGTCTTGCTTCGGTGAGGAACTGCGAGCCCTCGAGAATTCTTTGCGCTGCGGCAGCCACCGAACCATAAATGAGTCCGCAGACCGAAGGAGCGTCCTTGATGTTGAGCGCTTCCAGGGGTTCAATAATTGTGCCCATAAGGAGCCCGTGGAGTGCGCGAATCACCCCCCGCTGATCGTCGGGAAGATACTGTCGAGAAATTTCCTGAATCAGCGCATGGTCGGTTGTTGAGAGGTGCACGAGGGAGTAGTGAACCCACACTCGAACTTTCTCCAAGGGGTCTTTTACCTCACCGAGAAGATTTTCGAGCGCATTGGTGAGGTCGGCCATCTCGTTGATCACGAGTTCGGCAAGGATATGGGAACTCGACGAAAAGTACTGGTAGATGGCGGGCCGGGAAAGCCCTGTCTTTTCCGCGACTGCCTTCATCGTGACAGCTTGAGGCCCACCTACGGCCAACAACTCGAGCGCGACAAGGACGATGGACTCTTGGCGCTCGCTGGAAGCACGGAGGTTGCTCACGCCTCAACTATAGGGAAACTGTCTGGGACTTAGCTTCGCCACCCCTGGGAGGAGGCAACCTGTTCAGCCGCGTATGTCGCAGCCTCGGTGAGACGGTCCAGATCGTCTGGCGTGTGTGCGGTGGAAACAAACCAAGACTCGAAAGCCGAGGGCGGTGCGGAGACGCCGTGATCCAACAGGGCGTGAAAGAACGTCGCAAAGTTATCTGTCGACTGGCTCTTTGCCTGATCAAAATTTGTCACGGTGTGGGCGGTGAAAAATACCGAAAAGAGGTTTCCTGCGGTTTGCAGAGTGTGTTCTACTCCGTAACGGCGAAGAGCGTGAGAAACAATGTTGCCCGCACGAGAGGCCGTCTCATCAAGGCGCTCATACGCGTCACTATCGAGGTTCCGAAGTGTCTCGAGGCCTGCGATCGTGGCCACCGGGTTGCCACTGAGTGTTCCGGCCTGGTAGACCGGGCCGAGGGGTGCGAGAAGATCCATGACCTCTGCTGCGCCACCCACCGCAGCGAGAGGTAAACCGCCTCCAATGACTTTTCCAAACGTGAACAGCTGCGGTCTCCATCCTTTATCGCTCAAGAATTTTTTCCACCAACCGCCCTCTGACACACGGAAACCTGTCATCACTTCGTCCAAGATGACGAGAGCTCCCGCTGCGGCACTGAGCTCAAAAACCGCCTGGGTGAAAGCGTCCGATGGAGGCACGACCCCCATATTGGCCGCGGCTGACTCCGTGATGACGGCGGCGATGCTTTCGCCATGTGTTGCAAAGGCCTCGGTGAGTCCCGCGACGTCGTTATAGGTCAACACCAGGGTGTCTTCCACCTGCCCTCGGGTGACCCCCGGTGAATCCGCCATTGCGAGCGTTGCAACACCTGAACCGGCAGCAACAAGCATGCTGTCGAGGTGACCGTGATAGCAGCCGGCGAACTTGATGATGATGTTCCTTCCGGTTGCTGCACGCGCGAGACGAATGGCAGTCATCACCGCCTCGGTTCCAGAGGACACAAAGCGAACGCGGTCGACAGCCTCAACTCTGCTGATGATTTCTTCAGCGAGCAACACTTCGTGGGCGTGGGGAGCTCCGAAAGAAAACGACGACTGGGCCACCCGCGTCACCGCCTCCACAACTCCGGGGTGAGCGTGACCCAAAATCATGGGGCCCCAGGACCCAATAAAGTCGACGTAGTCGTTTCCATCAACGTCAATAACTTTCGATCCTTTTCCTTCCACAAAATAGCGGGGGGTTCCTCCCACGGCGCTAAAGGCGCGCACCGGGGAACTTACCCCTCCCGGAATCGAGTGTTGGGCTCGGGAATGCCAGGATTCGGAGAGCGATACATTAGTCAAGGGGGTAACCTCCTGTGCTGAGTTTTGTGGCAAATTCGACGGCCCAATAAGTGCAGATGATGTCCGCACCCGCTCTTCTTACGGCGAAGAGCGTCTCCCAAATGGTCGCTTCTCGGTCGAGAAGCCCATGCTTGGCGGCTAATTCGATCATCGAATATTCCCCGGAGACGATGTAGGCCGCGAGGGGGACATCGACAATTTGGCGGGCATCCCTAATGACGTCTAAGTAGCTCACCGCTGGCTTGACCATCACCATGTCCGCTCCCTGCTCGATATCGAGAGAAATTTCTCGCAGTGCTTCTCGCCTGTTGCGCCAATCCATCTGGTATTTTTTCCGGTCACCTTCGAGGGGGGATTCGACGGCATCACGAAACGGCCCATAGAAATTTGACGCATATTTGGCGGCATAGGCGAGGATGCTGACATCCTCAAAGCCTGAATCATCCAGTGCCCTTCGAACAGCCCCCACCTGACCATCCATCATGCCGCTGAGGCCAAGAAGGTTGGCTCCGGCGCTCGCCAAGGCAACCGACATCTCCTGATAGGCAAGAAGGGTTCGGTCGTTGTCGACGTCACCGTCACTGTTGAGAACACCACAGTGACCGTGGGAAGTGAATTCATCAAGACACACATCGGCCCCGATGACCAACTCGGAGCCCGCTGTTTCCGCGGCCACGGAGACGGCTTGGGCAATGATTCCCTCGGGGTGGGAGGACATCGAGCCGAGTGCATCACGCACCTCAGGGACAGCAAAAAGCATGACCGATTTCACGCCGGAGTCGATGACCTCCTGGAGGGCACCGGGGAGGCTTGCGAGGCTGTGCTGAACAACCCCCGGGAGCGAGGCAATCGGCCGGGGAGTATCTAAACCTTCTCGCACAAACAACGGAGCCATCAGCTGTCGCGCTTCGAGGGAGGTTTCTGCAACAAGGGTGCGCATAGCGTGCGTGGTGCGAAGCCGTCGAGGACGAAGGGGCAGTGCGCCATCAGGGGGTTGCATCATGAGTGCTCCTGAATAAAGAGGGACAGGGCGGTTGCGACCGAGGCTGGAGAGGGATCGGGGGAGACAAGCTGGGGCTCGCGCCCCAACTTTTTCACCTGCTTAGCGGTGGTTCGCCCCGCGCACACCAGAGCCACCGAGTCGTCCAGTTGTGGGTTCTGGTCCATAAAAATGCGCACAGCGCTGGGTGAGCGCAAAAGAACCGCATTAATTCCGTTCTCTCGAAGCTTCCCGGCGGTGGGAGGCTTTTCGCGTGTGGGTTGCGTGTGGTAAAACACCTCTTCGTGAACCACGAAACCTCGAGGAATTAACGTCGTCGGAATCGACTTCATCGAAATTGACCCCGAAGGTAACACCACCGCCCGGGGCTCGTTCTTGCCAATCAGGTCAGCCAACCCCACCGAGGTGTTCGTATCGGGAATGACAATGTCACGCCCGCCAATGTCTGACAGCATTTCGGCGGTGAGGGCACCGAGTGCTGCAAAACGCATCGGTGCGGTGGAAATAGCCTCTTCAACAGCACCGGGTGGAAGCTGCGCTTGCCAATAGTGCAGAGCATTCTGTGAGGTGAGCACGAGCCACTTTTCGGTAGGTTCCTGGAGTGCTCTCAGCAGGGCCTGAGCGCCCTGGGGGTTCTCGACACGAGAGATATCGAGGTACCGGTCGGTGAGCGACTCGATTCCCACCCCAGCTAGGGCCTCGCGGTCGGCCCCGTTTCGATTGGCTCGAATCAGCAACACTTTCATTGTGCGAGAGCTCTCTGGCTCATCGGAAAGGCGAGCAGTCGCTCTGCCAGGGCAAGGCCGAGCGATTGCGCCTGGTCAAGGGGAGAGTCCGTCAACGTTACCTGTCCACTCACTAACTCGGCTTCACCCGTTTCTGCTACCGCCAATTCGGCGTGAAGTTCAAGGACGTCCCCCTCCCAGCGCGCATGGGCGCCGACGGCGACATGACAACCAGCATCCAGCCCGATCAGCACCCCTTGTTCAGCAAAAGCGGTCACGCGGCCAGGCAGGTCATCTATGAGTCTGGCAAGCGCAGAGGTCTCCTCGTCGCCTGCTCTGCACTCGATTGCCAGAGCGCCCTGTCGAGGCGCAGGGAGAAACGCTGTCATGTCGAATTCCTGGCGGATACTGTCGGTGAGTCCTGCCCGAATCAGGCCTGCTTTTGCAAGAATTGTGGCGTCAAAATCCCCTCGCATCACTTTCTCAATGCGTGTTGTAATGCTCCCTCGAATCGGCTCAATAATGAAGTCCGGTCGCACTCGTCGAACACTCGCTTCCCTTCGAGGCGACGAGGTGCCCACCCGGGAACCGAGCGGGAGCGCAAGAAGGGTTTCGGCACGGGGGCACACCAGCACGTCTCTCGGGTCTTCCCGGACGGGAACAGCGGCCAGTTCAATACTCGGGTGCGGCTTGGCGGGGAGATCTTTCATGGAGTGCACGACAAGGTCCACCGATTCGCGGAGCAGTTCGTCCCGAAGCGCCGAGACAAAAATTCCCGGCGTGTTGAGTGTCGAAAGCGGCGCATTTGTGAGGTCACCCTCGGTGGTGACCAAATGCTCACTCCAGGAGAGGCTCGGGACAAGCTCTGTCAGTCGATCCATCACCAATCTCGTTTGTGCTCGTGCGAGAAGGCTCGCCCGGGTTCCGACCCTAAGGTGCGCCACGGTGGTGGACCTCAAGACCAAAGAGCAGGTTGACCGCACGGAGATATTCGTCTTGTTGACCGTGCACGGCGAGTTCCTTGGCGCGAACCGACGGGGTGTGAAGGATGGCGTTTGCTATTCGCCGACCAGCTTTTTCGAGGTTGATGTCCTGAAATTCGCCGATTCCCCCCTGGATCGAGCGCAATTCGTGCTCGATCCGCTCATTGATGTGCGAGCGCAGAGCGGTCACAATCGGATCCATCTCGCGAGCTCTTTCTTCCGCGTCGAACTGTGCGGCCTCACGATCAATGATGACGTCCGCCTCCCGAATCGACTCGGAATGCTGCGGGGGGATGTTTTGGCGCAGTGTTTCCAAAGCGATGAGCGTGCATCCTTCGAGGAGGGTCACCCGCGGATCAATGTCGGGGGAGAGCGCGACATCGATGAGCGTGAGGGGTGCGCTGTGACGGCGGCGGGTGAGCGCGTCTTGGACAGTGTCGGGGCTCAACACGTATCCGTGTTGGCCGCTTGCGCTGATCACAAAATCCACTTCAGCGAGGACATCGAGCAGCTCGTCACCGGTAATTGCCTCAATGTTGTGGGAGGCAGCAAAATCGTGGGCTCGCCCTGATCGTGAAAAAACTCGAATGGACTTTAGCCCCCTTTTCTTGAGCGCTGCGACAATCACTCTCGAATAGGCGCCGGTGCCAATGACAAGAGCAGTCCTAGGCTGATGGCCCTCCAGGCGTTCCTCGGCTAGTGCCAGCGCAGTATGAATAATGGAGCGCCCTGACCGGCCGATGTCGGTGCTTGCCCACACCTTCTTAGAAACGCGTTGGGCGCACTGAAAAAGTCGATTGAGCGTCTTGTTAGCGTGTGCGTTGTGCTGAGAAACCGCGAGAGCTGATCGAATTTGGCCCGCAATTTCTGCCTCCCCGATCACCATGGACTCCAGACCAGCTGTCACCGCAAAAAGGTGTCGCGCAACTGCTGGGCCGGTGAGCACGCGGAAAACTTGCCCAATCATTTCTGGCGTTTCCCCTAAATTTTCGGAAAGGCGAGAAATGATGTGATCGAGAGCTTGGGAAACATCAGAGGTATCGACGTAGACTTCAGCCCGGCTACATGTCGCCACGACGACGACGCCATCAATGATGTCGGTTACGGACGCGAGGGCGTCGCGCACGGCGTCCGCCCGACGTTCCGAGGCTTCAAGGAGTGATTGTGGGGCATCACAAAAATCGGTGCCCACAAAAACTAATGTCATATCGCCACCGTAGTGACGAAGTAGCGGTGGGGAGCTGACACTCTGTCACCCCCCTCTCCTTTCCGGTCGTCACAATGGAGGTATGACCCTTCCCGGCACCCATCCGCTGTCGACGGGCCTCACGTCCCGGTCAGCCTTGGTGTCGCAATTGCGCTCCGATCGCTCACGAGGAACCCCCGTGTGGTTTATGCGCCAGGCCGGTCGTTCCCTGCCGGAATATCGTGCCCTGCGCAGCAACTACGGAATGTTAGAGAGTTGTCTCACTCCTGAAGTCGCAGCCGAAATCACCCTCCAGCCTGTTCGTCGACACGGTGTGGATGCGGCAGTGTTCTTTTCCGACATTGTGGTGCCGCTGTTGCTCGCGGGTATTGATGTCGACATTGTCGCTGGAGTGGGGCCTGTGGTGGCAGCACCAATAGCAACTCACGCAGACGTTGATCGCCTTCGAGAACTGGACTCCGAAGCGCTGGCACCCATTCGTGAGGCGATGGCGGCAGTAGTTGATGAGCTGGGCGCTACTCCCGTGGTGGCGTTTGGTGGAGCTCCCTTCACCCTGGCCTCCTATCTTGTCGAAGGAGGGCCCTCCCGGGACGTGCCAAAATCACGAGCCATGATGGCGGGGAATCCCGACCTGTGGGCGACAGTTTTAGAGTGGTGTGCGGATATTACGGCTGTTTTTATCGAAGCCCAAGTAACGGCCGGTGCGAGTGTGCTTCAAGTCTTTGATTCCTGGGCCGGGAAACTCACCGCTGAGGAATACCGGCGCTACGCTGCGCCGTATTCGACTCGGCTTTTTTCTCAGCTTCACCATCTGGTGGACGCCTCCGGGCAGCCTGTTCCGAGGCTCCACTTTGGGGTGGGGACCGCCGGTATATTGCCCGAGATGCTGGCCGCCGGTGCTACGGCGATGGGAGTAGACGGGTCACTGACTCTCGCGCAAGCGAACACCACATTGGGGGGAAAAATCCCGCTGCAGGGAAACATTGATGTGGGGTTACTCGAGGCTGAATGGCCGATCCTCAAAGAGAATGTCCTGGCAGTGGTCGAATCTGGCCAGGTGGCACCGGGTCACGTTGTGAACCTCAGCCACGGTGTGCCCAAAGACACGAACCCCGATGTGCTGACAAAAATTGTTGAGCTGGTTCATGAGGCCACCCCGTGAAGAGTGATCGCATCATCATCGGAGCGGGCCTCTCCGGACTTCTTGCGGCAAGGCGAGGGTGCCTTGCAGGGGAGAGTGTCGTAATCCTCGAAGCGTCAGAGCACATCGGGGGAGCGTTGAGTTCACTGATGATTGACGGGGTGGAAGTGGACGCGGGCGCCGAGGCTTTTTCTACGGTCTCCCCGGCCTTCTTCGAGTTTCTCGAGAGTGTGGGGCTTGCGGATTCTGTGGAATATCCTGAGCCTCTGCCGCCTCGTATTGTCTCGGCATCGGGTGCGTACCCTTTGCCGCGGGGAGTGATGGGTGTTCCAGCAGACTTGGATGGCCTCGATATCGCTGGGGTGGTGTCAACTGAGGGGCTGGCGTTGGCCAAAAAGCTCGACGCCATGCCCATTCCCGCGCAGTGGTCCCAGTGGAGTGTGTCAGAGCTCATCAGAAACCGGCTTGGCGAGGAATTCCTGCGCCGGCTGGTTGAACCTCTTATCCTTGGCGTGCACAGCAGTGCCGCAGAATCTGTATCGGCCCAATTGGTGTTTGGGGATCTCATGGCTCGGGCAGAGACCACCGGAAGCCTCGTGTCTGCTGCGCGGGAGCTTCGCGGCGCGGGGCCCTCTATGGGATCAGCCGTCGCGACATTGTCTGGCGGCCTCCACAAAGTTACCCAGGCGCTTGCGAGCTCGGTGGTCAATCTCGGCGCCACCATCGATGTGTCCACGAAAGTTCTCTCCCTGTCTTCGCGTGGTGGGTTGTGGTCGGCCGTGACAGCGGGGCAGACGTACGTGGCGCCACAGGTCACTATCGCAACTGGGCCTTCGGCCGCTCGCTCACTGACCACAACAATTACTCCGGTTAATCGAGCTCTCCAACCTTTTAGTTCGGTGCCTTCGGCCATTGTCACGCTCAGCCTCGACTCCAAAACGCTCTCCCAGTGGCCGTTGGGTCCCGGGGCTCTCTTGGCGCCAGATTTGGGGTTAGAGACGAAAGCGACAACTCATGTGAATAGCAAATGGAAATGGTTGCGGGCTCATATGCCCGAAGACCGGCACGTGATTCGTTTTAGCTTCGGCCGTGACGGAGTCATACCCCCTGGTTCCCTCACCGAGCATGCCCTGGTCGGTCTGGAACGAATCTATGGCGTGGCACGCTCGGCAGTGAGGGCCGCTGTCGAGACCACGTGGCCCGACACGCTCGTGCGCCCAGGGCTCGGGTACTCAGACGCCGTGAATCGTGCTCGAGAGGTTTCCACCGAGAATGGCATCTCTTTGGAGGGCGCGTATCTCAGCGGCAACGGAGTCCTTGGCCTCGTCACCTCAGCACACCCCACAATGAAAGGAACGAGTCGTGTCCACTGATCTTGACCACATCAACACCACCATTCGCTACACCAACTGGACAGCGTTTCACCAGCTGCGGGCTCTTTCGGACCCCGAGGAGGCGCAACGCGCATTTGACGGGTTCCTGGAAACGCTGAGAGACAAAGGCATCGAATGCCGTGGTGCCTACGACATCCGGGGTTTCCGCGGGGACGCCGACCTATTGCTGTGGTTGCACGCGCCAGAGGCGGAGGCCGTTCAAGAGGCGTTGCGCCTCTTCCAGGCCACCTCTTTCGGTTCGCACTTTGCCCGCACCTGGTCGGGGATGGGGATACATCGCCCCGCCGAATTCAACCGACGCCACGTTCCTGGTTTCATGCTCGGGAAAAAACCAGCGAAATGGTTGTGTTTTTATCCGTTTGTTCGCTCGTTTGAGTGGTATTTACTGCCCGAAGGGGAGCGCCAGGAAATGCTCGTCGAACATGGCAAAGCGGGGTCCCAGTATCCGCAGATCATTTCAAACACGGTGGCCTCTTTTGGGCTTGGCGACTACGAGTGGCTTCTCGCGTTGGAATCAGATGAACTGCACGACATCGTCGACATGATGCGTGATCTTCGTTACACCACAGCCCGACTGCATGTTCGTGAAGAGGTTCCATTTTTCACGGGCCACCGCATCAACACTGAAGAAATTGGAGACCTTTACCGATGAGCTACGACGCAATTCTCTTGACCTCTTTTGGCGGGCCAGAAGGTCCCGATGAGGTTATGCCTTATCTGGAGCGGGTCACCGCGGGACGGGGGGTTCCCTACGAGCGTCTCGTCGAGGTCTCCCACCACTACATGGCTTTGGGGGGAGTAAGCCCCATCAATGCCCAAAACCGCGAGTTGCTCCAGGCCATGCGCGCGCACCTTCCCGGTCGAGGGATACACCTGCCAATTTACTGGGCCAATCGCAACAGTGAGCCCTATTTCGCTGATGTTCTCCAGCAAATGTATGACGACGGGCACCGCAGTGTCCTCGCCTGGGTTACGTCCGCCTATTCGTCGTACTCAGGATGCCGGCAATATCGCGAAAACCTCCACCGTGCTTTAGAGGATGCCGGTCTGCTGGGAAAGATGACAATCGACAAAGTGCGCCACTACTTTGATCACCCTGGATTTCTGGAGCCGGTTATTCAGGATCTGACCGAAAAGCTCCAAGAGCTTGCTCAGCGGGGTACCCCAGCCGAGGACACGGTGGTGTTGTTTGCGACTCACTCTGTACCCAACTCGATGGGAGAAACGAGCGGCCCTCCCGCCCGACGCGCTGAGTTCGATACGCCAGGGGGTACCTATGCTGCCCAGCATCTGGCAGCCATTAACATTGTCATGGCGGCGGTCTTCGAGCGCACCGGCGCGACTGTGCCGGCCTCCCAGTTGGTCTATCAATCGCGCAGTGGGAGCCCCGCAGTTCCCTGGCTTGAACCAGACGTGAATGATGCCATCCGTGAGGCCAAAGCAGTCGGCAAGCGGGCCGTTGCGGTCGTTCCGATCGGCTTTGTCAGCGACCATGTTGAGGTTATTTGGGATCTCGACAACGAGGCAAAGGAAACGGCAGACGCCGAGGGACTGGACTTCGTCCGAGTCGCTACAGCAGGCGTTCACCCGGCGTTTGTGGACGGAATCGCCGACCTCATTTTAGAGCGAATTGAGGGAGCCGAGCAGAAAGCGTTGTCGCCGCTGGGCCCATGGCCGGGTGTGTGCGCCATCGGGTGCTGCCCCAATATGCGCAAAGAATTGCCCACGGTCGCCGGGGTGGTGGGGTGAACCGCTGAATAAAGTAGGTGTCGCACAAGTCGCTCCAGGCCACCAGAGAGTCTGAGGTCGTTTACGGGCTCTTCGCAATTGAGAGTGTAGGAGGCTGTGGCGCGTCGCTTTCTGGGTGAGGGTCGAGGCCTGCCGATGCTGGAGGTTCCTGCCCCGTCGACCCGAAACAGCTCGGCACGCCAACGGTACCTTCGCTCGCCCTGACCTGACCACATTCTGTCGCCTGGACGGTCTCGGCCTCGAAGCCGTCGGGCAACGTCGTGAGCCCAATCGGGCAGTCCAGGAATTCCGCGTCGTGAACCGTGACGAGGCAAACAGTGGACGTGCTGGCATTCTTCGACCGCCCGGGACTTCCAACGGGCCGATAAAGGCGATCAGCGGCCGACTGGAACATCTCCGAAGCAGGGCCCTGGGCTTCCGGAATCTCCGCAACTACATCGCCCGATCATTGCTCGAGAGCGGCGGCTTCAGACCCCTCCGACACTCTGGATTGCAATGAGCCGTTTTAGTGACATGTTGTGAGGCTAGATAGAGACCGATAGTGCGCAGAAGGATTTATCGTGACTCACAGTCAATGCTCGGGTGGCCGGGCACGTGGGGGCCGTTTAGCATCAGGAGAGACCCTCAAGTGAACTGTTTTCCCGGTACCGGGTGGCCTGGATTCTGCAGCGGGAGTGGCGCTCGATTGTCCTGATGGGCCCTCCGGAATTCAGTGAGGCTGACCGTCTCGGTCACGGCGTTCGTGCGCAGGGGGAGTCCGTGCGGTTGTCTCATACTCGGGTTTGACACGATGTAGGGGGCTGCTGAGGGTCGGAAACAGAGCACCTGAGCCTGCCAAAAGATGGCCGCTTTTGATCACTTCACGCTGTGTTCTCCCTGGAGGGACTCAGACATGATGAGGTGTTTCTTGAGTCAAAAAAGTGCCACCATCAACGCCGCAAAAATAACGGTAAAGATGACGGGCGTGACGTATTTGACCACGCCCAGCCAGGAGGCGCCAGAGGCGAGATCTTCGGTTTGTCTTGCCAGTTTTTGCGCCTCCGTGGCGGACTGAAATTGGACCAGTGCGCCGAGAATGCCCGAAGCCAACAAGATTCCGGCCGTCGCAACCCGCAGCGCCAGAGACGTATCCGCAAGCCCGAACTGAATCAGGGCGACGGTGGTGATCAAGAGAGCTGTGGGCGCCATCTGCGACACGACAATCATGCGGCGGTGAGCGAGCCAGGCAGTGTGTATCTCGGATGTCATGATGTCTCCCACGGGCGGTTTATTCGTAGCCGTCATGGTACCCAAAACCCAGAGGGGGTAGCCGTGCATCGCTCCATTGCGCTGGTTCTTCTGGCGGCATCGCTCTGGGGAACGACGGGCACGGCCGCATTTTTTCTCGGATCCGAGGTGTCCCCGGCAGCCATTGGTGCCGCAACCATGGGAATGGGCGGCATAATTTTGGCGCTGGTCGGCAGTGGGCGAACCCGCGCCGTCGCAGCGGACCCCGGGGTCAGGGTGTGGCTCGTCCTCGGCGCCATTGGTGCAACGGTCTATTCCCTCGCTTTTTATCAGGGCATGGCCTCCGCCGGCACTGCGCTTGGCAACATCATCGCCCTCGGGCTTGGGCCACTCGTGGCCGCACTGTTGGAGTGGGTGGGGGAGTCGCGCCGCCCCCCCCTGTGGTGGGCGGCCGTGTCGGGAGCGGTCGCTGGCATTGTGCTCATGAGCCTCTCCAAGGTCGAATTGGGTGGGGGGAGAGTTGTTGACCTGAGCTGGGGAATAGTGTGTGCCGCCATTGCTGGTGTCTCCTACGGGCTGTACCCCTGCGTGTTTTCGCGGATCATGAGGGCGGGGCATCATCCTGCGGGGGTTGCTGGTGGTGTCTTTGGGGTGGCTGCGCCCGTGCCGCTTCTGGTCGCTTTCGTTCAGGGCGGTGAGCTTCTGGCCTCCGCCGAGCGGATCGGATTAGTCCTTATCTGGTGATGGGGCCCATGGTCATCGCCTACACCGCCATCACCTCGGCGTTGAGAAATCTTTCTGCCAGTAGCGTCACCCCGCTATCGCTGCTGAAACCGGTGGTGGCAACAGTTTTGGCGATGAGTGTTGTGGGGGAGAGGCTTGGCGGGTGTGCGCTGTGGGGCATGGGGTGCGTGCTCATCTCTCTCTTGGCCATTGCCCGGTCCTTGTGAGAGCGGCCCCAGTCTGATGCGCCTATCCTTGAGGGATGGTCGAAGAGGAACCTGAGGACACTACCCCCGATGGTCTGCGCCGAAAAACGTTTGAGGCGCCCCAGGATGAGGCCACGTTCACCGGGTCTTTCGAGCTCCCCGAGGACGTCCACCCCGTGTCAGCGGCGCAACCGCCCAAGGGCTACCTCTCACCACCCGTTCGACACTCCCGCAGCGAGGCGGAGATTCTTGGCACTTTTGGACGTAGCGAGACGGGCGCAAGTGCCGAGATGCTTGTTGAACTTGAGCGGCAAATGCTCCTGAAAACCGAGGAAGCACTTGCATTTGAGTCGTGGGCGAATATTATTCATGAGACTCGGCCCGACAAAGCTGATTTGATTATTGCCCACGAGCGCATCATTTTTAATGGCGGCGATCCTGGGCCCCTCGATGAGGGAGAGAGTGCCCCCGACATGGTCGTGCGCGGCGAGCCAGGTGCTCTTCTTTCTGAGGACACTGTGTCTGCCCTCGATGCGGAAGCACCCGGTGATGAGTCTCTCGCCGACAGCCCTGAAGATGAAATAGTTGACGCTTCCGGAGAGGGCGAGGAGCCACCGGCGCTTGTGCCAAGCGAACCGGCAGAGGTGATGGGCAACGGTGGGGATATCGACTCTGGAATGGAGAGCGACGTCCGTCCCGAGGTACCCACAAGTCCTCCTGGTCTCTCGGACGAGGGCGTTGAGGATGACACATGGCCGCTGGCTCAAACCGCCGCAGATCAGGTGGTGGTCGATGTGGCGGGTGAACCCGCGCGTGTGGGGACCCAATCGGTCGGGCCAATCCTTGCCACCTGGGGTGTGGTGCTCGTTCCCTTTGTTGCTGTTGTCGCTGGAGGGCTCTTGGCTTCTCTCGGCTTAGGTATCAGTGAAAGCCTGGCGGTGGTGGGCGGGGCAGCCCTTGTGGTGGGGCTTATTGTTGCGGCCATTGCGCGCCAAGCAGCACTCCATCGAGGGTCGAGCTTTGGTGTTGTTGCGGGGACCTTTGGGCCCCACGGCGCAATTGCCACCAGTGCGCTCCTTATTCCCCTGAGGATTGTGGTGATTACCGGTCTCGCGTGGGTCGCAGGGACTGTTGCCACGGGCATTGTTGGCGCAGCGGGGTGGGGGCCATTTGAGCCCTGGAGCGTCCGGGCTATAACAGCAGGGGTTGTCGTGGTTCTCGTGGTTCTGCCCGCTGTGGTTGGCGGACTCACCCTTCGTGTGGCGCTGTGGGTGAGTGCCGCACTGGGTCTTCTGGGCAGTGTCGCCGTGGTGTGGCTGATGTTCTCTGAGCTCCCCCGCGGGGTGGAATGGGTGTGGAGTGCCGACACTCTGAGTGTTCTGGGTGCTTTCTCTCTGCTTGTAGCTGGTGGGCTTGTGGTGCTTGCCACCGTGAGTGGAGATGTGGCAAGAATGACTGCATCAGGCCGTGTCCGCGGTCTTGGCGCTGTGAGTGCGCTTGCCGCCGTGGTGCCCCTGGCGATGGTGACACTTGCTGTCTCCTGGGTTGCGGGAAGCTCTGCGACCTTTGGTGCTGCCCTGTCAGATAATGCTCTTCTGGCTCTGCTCAGCCTGGCGCCTTCGTGGTACCCGATTCCTGCGATCCTCGCGCTGGCTGTGCCCTTCGTGGGTCTTGCCGCCCTGGCCCTCTATTCTCTGGGTGCGTCCACCCCGGTGCGAACGGGTACTGAGCGGGCTGTGGCAGTGCAGAACACCACCGTGACCCGCCGAGGTGTTCTGGCACTGGGTGCGGCACTGGTGATTGCGCTCCTTGCTTTGGCGCTCGTGTTTGAGCTGGATGGTTCATCGCTGTTGCCCGATGTGCTGTATCCACTCGGTGTCATTGCTGCTGCCTGGGCAGGCGCGCTTGCCGTTGATGCGGCCATTCGATCGTGGGGCGAGGAGCGGGAAACGCCCGCACTTCGACTTACTCCCTTCGTCGCGATGCTGGTGGCCGTGGGCGTTGGCCTGGGGCTAGTGAAGCCCGACATCTCGTGGCTGGAATGGCAGGGATACCTTTTTCCCATTCTGGAAGATCTCGGTGTGATTGATCTCACGGTGGCGCAGCCCGGTGTCGTCGTGGCGCTTGTAGTGAGCGCTGTGGTCACGGCGATTGCCACCATGGCCACGCCGAAGCACAGCCGTGTGGTTCGATGACGATCACCGCTGGTGGGGGAACGCCTCTGAGGGATGTTCTGGTCGCTCTTGATGCTCTCTGGCCGCTTGCGGGTGCGCAAGAGTGGGATGCCCCAGGGCTCGTCGTGGGAAACCCGGATAGCGAGATTCGCTCGATTCACCTCGTCATTGATGCCACCATCGACAGTGTCGCTGAAGCTATGGATCAGGGCGCAGATCTCATCATTGCCCACCACCCCCTGCTTTTGCGCGGCGTGACGACGGTGTCGGAAGCGACGTATAAGGGGCACCTCATTGCGCAGCTGATTCGGGGCGGGTGCGCTCTCTATGCCGCCCACACCAACGCCGACTCTGTCCCCACGGGAACCTCGTGGCGACTTGCGGAACTTCTTGGTCTTCTCACTCACACCCCCCTCACCGAGGGCAGCATCCCTGGTCACGGTTTGGGGAGGGTCGGTTCGCTGCCGGTGGCAAAGACCTTGCATGAGGTGGCTGTGGCCGTGGGAGAAGTTCTTCCCCAGACTGCGGTGGGACCGGTCGTGGCAGGAGACGCCAACCAGGTCATCACCACCGTGTCACTGTGTGCGGGGGCGGGGGATTCGTTCCTGACCCACCCCGCCGTACTCGCAAGCGACGTCTACATCACCAGTGATCTTCGCCACCATCCCGCCAGCGAAGCGCGAGAGCAAGCGAGACTGGGCGGGGGGCCGGCACTCATCACCATTTCCCATTTCGCCGCAGAATGGCTGTGGTTGGAGGGGGCCTCGGCGGAGCTCGAACACGCGCTGGGTCTCCCCATCACGGTGAGTGATCTCAATACAGACCCCTGGACCTTCCAGGTCAACAGAGTCGGGGGAGAATAAATGCTCAGCGCATCACCACAAGACCAAGCTGCGCTTCTCGAGGTTGCAGAGTATGACGTGGCGCTCACCCGGGCTGCTGCAACACTGCGAGGGCTTCCCGAAGCGCTCAGTATTGGCACGCTGGAAAAAGCGATCGACGAGATTAAATCCCGACGCCACGACGCCATGGTCGAGGTCGAAGGTATCCGTTCAGAACTTGCCCGGGCAATGTCCGATGTTGAACTGGTGGAGGCTCGCATTGCAAAAAACACGGAACGGCTGGCCACCACGTCCTCAGCGAAAGATGCCCAGGGCCTCGAGCACGAGGAAACAAGTTTGCGCCGCCGGCGCTCTGATCTTGAAGACATTGAGCTTGCGATTATGGAAAAACTTGAGGGGACGGAATCAACTCTTACCGGCATCCAAGCAGAGCTTGACACGGCGGAGGAAGCTCTGCTGCGTGCGCGAGACGAAGAGCAGCGCCAGAGCGAGACCTTGGCAGCGACCACTCGGAGTGTGAGGGACAAGCGGGCCGCTCTGGTAGAAAGCCTGCCCACTGATTTGATGGAACTGTATGAGCGCCAGCGTGCCCGCTACGGCGTCGGAGCGTCCCATTTGAGGCGCGGCATGTCGAGTGCGAGTGGGGTGGCGCTGACAGAATCGGACGTGCAAAAGGTTCGTGAGGCGTTGGAGACCGATGTGGTGATGTGCCCGGATAGCAACGCAATTTTGGTCCGCACGGCTGAGTCTGGCCTGTGAGCCACCAGCGACTCATCGTCGAAGCCGATGGGGCATCCAGGGGTAATCCGGGGGCAGCTGCCGGTGGCGCGGTCGTTCTGGACCCGGAGACCGGCCACACTGTGGCCACCGTGGGAATGCTGTGCGGGGTAGCCTCCAATAATGTTGCGGAGTACCGCGGGATGATCGAGGGTATTCGCCTGGCGTGGGATGTTTCCCCCGGTGCCACACTGCACATTCGGATGGATTCTAAGCTCGTGGTTGAGCAAATGTCGGGGCGGTGGAAGATCAAGCACCCCGACATGGTGGACTTAGCGCGTGAGGCAAAAGCGCTCATTGGTTCGGGCTCCGTGATTTTTGAATGGGTGCCCAGGGAACGCAATGCGCGTGCCGACGCTGCGGGCAACAGGGCCCTCGATGGTGGGGCATCCTTCCGGGATATCTAGCCCCAAGCCCCAAACTGCTCTACCCTGTGTATCGGAGGGGTCAGCCAGGCAATCGCGTCACTATTTCGGTAGTGCCGAGGAACGTCCGGGCTCCCCAGAGCAGGATGGTGGGTAACACCCACCCGGAGTAATCCGCGAGATAGTGCCACAGAGAATAGACCGCCCAGTCTGACTGGGTAAGGGTGAAACGGTGGTGTAAGAGACCACCAGGGGCTTAGGTGACTAAGCCTGCTCGGTAAACCTCATCCGGAGCAAGGTCAAACAGACACCCATCAGGTTGCTCGCCTGAGTGTTGGGTAGGCCGCTAGAGAGTGTTGGTAACAGCACTTCGAGAAAGATGATTGCCACCGAAGGTAACTTCGGGACAGAACCCGGCGTATCGGCTGGCCCCCTCCACCCTTTAGATACTGCGCAACACGGTGACCACTTTTCCCATCACGGTGGCGTGATCGCCAAGGATGGGTTCGTAGGCACTGTTTTGCGGAAGTAACCAGGTGTGACCGTCGCGCTGCTTGAAGACTTTGACGGTAGCTTCCTCGTCCAGCATGGCCGCCACAATATCTCCGTTGTTCGCTGTTGCCTGTTGGCGAATAACAACCCAATCCCCGTCGCAAATAGCCGCGTCAATCATGGAGTCTCCAACAACTTTCAGCATGAACAGATCACCGTCGCCCACCAGTTGGCGGGGGAGGCCCATGGTGTCCTCCACGCGCTGTTCTGCGGTGATCGGAACTCCAGCGGCGATGCGTCCGACCAGAGGAACCATGACGGTGTTGTCATTCGAGGGGATCATCGAGACGACGTCGGCATCGTGCACCGGAGTGAGTCTCTGAAGAATTTCAAGAGTTCGGGCCGTGTTGGCGTGGCGCTTGATATATCCGGCGCGCTCAAGTTGGCTCAGTTGGTGGGACACGCTGGAGGTTGACGAGAGACCTGTGTTCTCGCAAATCTCTCGCATGCTCGGGGGTACGCCCCTCGAGTCGAGGGAGAGTTCGATAAAGGCCTGAATTTTTTGCTGCTGTTCGCTCAACATTCGCCCAGACTAGCGGCTTTCGAACAGTTTTTCTATACATTCGTTCGAATGTGTCTCTTGCGTGTCAGTGGTGCCTGATCAACTTAGGGATGTTCGGTGCTTGACAAGTCGCGCATTCGAACATATATTCGAAACAGAGATTCGGACCCGGCTCTCCCGGCCGAGAGTTGGGTCCGAACTTTTTCTCAGGAGGAACACCGCATGAGCACCACATCTCACCTGCGCATCACCCGCCGAGGGCGTGCCGTCCTCGCTGCCGCGGTCGCGATTCCCGTCGTTGCTCTTTCCGTTTTTCTTGCCACCCCCGGCGCTCTGGCAGATGACGAGGGTGCCGCCAACGACTTCGAGTACGTCACCGTGCTGTCGGGGGACACGCTCTGGACTATTGCAACGATGATTGCGCCCACGAGCGATCCGCGTGATGTGATTGCAGAGATCATGTCCTTGAATCAGCTCTCCGGGGCGAACTTGATGCCTGGCCAAGAGCTCGCCATTCCTCGATAGTCCCTCTTCGCGGCGTAGTTCCCCAAGCGCCAGATACGATGGGGCGGTGGTGACCCTGAACGATTTACCTGTGCGCGACGACCTTCGTGGGAAAAGCCCTTACGGTGCTCCGATGGTGCCCGTCACGTATGCGCTTAACGTCAACGAAAACACGCACCCCGTGCCCGAGCCCGTTCGCGGGGCCATCCTTGCTCACCTCGCGGCGGCGCTGGAGACCATTAATCGCTACCCCGATCGCGAGTTTGTCGCCCTGCGTAAAGCGCTTGCCAACTACGCCAATCTTGGCCACCACGGGCCACCATTCGATGAGTCGATGGTGTGGGCAGCCAACGGTTCCAACGAAGTGTTGCAGCAGGTTTTGCAGGCGTTTGGCGGGCCCGGGCGTTCGGTGTTGGGCTTCCCTCCCACCTATTCCATGCATCCCATCATCGCGGAGTCCACGGGCACCTCCTGGGTGGCCGGGCAGCGCGACGATGACTTTGCCCTCTCGCCCCAGGGGGTTGTGGCAGCGATTCACCACACGAAGCCCGACGTCGTTTTTCTGTGTGCGCCCAACAACCCCACCGGCACACCGGTGACATTAGAAACCATCGCGGCAGCCTATGACGCCACCGAGGGAATCGTTCTGGTGGATGAGGCCTACGTCGAGTTTTTGCCCGAGGGCACCCCTACCGCGTCGAATCTTCTTGAAGGGAGAGAAAGGCTCGTTATCTCTCGCACCATGTCCAAAGCGTTCGCTTTTGCCGGCGCCCGCGTGGGGTATTTGCTGGGGGACCCCGCTGTAATAGATGCGCTGCGCCTGGTGCGGTTGCCCTACCACCTCTCTGCCCTGACTCAGGCGGCGGCGCTGGGAGCACTGGAGCACGCCGAGGTGATGCTCTCGATGGTTGCCGATATCCGAGCCCAGCGCGATCGGTTGCTGGTGGAGCTTCCCGGGCTTGGCTTCACCGTGCGCGAGTCGCAGGCAAACTTTGTGCTGTTTGGCGGTGTGGAAGATCCGCAGAAGCTTTTTGAGGATCTCCTCGCCCACGACATTCTCATCCGCGATGTGGGAATTGCGAACCATCTCCGGGTCACTGCGGGGACAGAGGCGGAGACAAGTTTCTTCCTCGACACTCTGGCTAAACTGTCGGTGTGACCCCAAAGCCTCGTACTGCCCACAAAGAACGTTCCACCTCAGAGTCGAGCGTTCGCCTCTCCCTCAATCTTGATGGGACGGGTCAGTCGTCGATCTCGACGACCGTTCCGTTTTATGACCACATGTTGACCGCGTTGTCCAAGCACTCCCTCATCGATCTCGAGATCGAGGCCAGTGGGGATACCGACATTGACGTTCACCACACGGTGGAAGACACCGCCATTGTCTTGGGTCAGGCGCTTCTTGAGGCACTCGGAGACAAAAAGGGAATCGCCCGCTTTGGCGATGCGCTGGTGCCGTTGGATGACGCGTTAGCGAGGGCGGTCGTGGATATATCGGGTCGTCCCTACCTGGTTCACACCGGTGAACCCGACGGTTTCGAATATCACGCCATTGGTGGGCATTTCACCGGATCTCTCGTGCGCCACGTTTTTGAAGCCATCACCATGCACGCTGCCCTCACCGTTCACATCACTGTTCTGGATGGCCGTGACCCTCACCACATTGCTGAGGCCGAATTCAAAGCGTTTGCGCGAGCACTGCGCCACGCCATCGCGGGCGATGGTCGTGTTGATGGCGTCCCTTCAACAAAGGGCGCTCTTTAGTCGTGTTGCCCACAGTGGTGGTCTATGACTACGGGTCGGGCAATGTTCACTCCGCTCTGAAAGCCCTGGAGCGTGCGGGGGCCGAGGTCAGCCTGACCCACGATCGCACGCGTGCACTCGAAGCCGACGGGCTTGTGGTGCCAGGGGTGGGGGCATTTTCCAGCGTCATGGAGGCACTGCGCTCCGTGGGCGGGGGCGACCTGATCGACCAGCGTCTCGCCGGGGGACGGGCCGTATTAGGAATTTGTGTGGGTCTGCAGATCCTGTGTGAGCGCGGCCTCGAGCACGGTGTGGACACTCCAGGGCTTGGGCAGTGGCCGGGGATAATCGAGAAGCTTGATGCCCCAATTTTGCCCCACATGGGATGGAACACGGTGGAGGCGCCCCCCGACAGCGTCTTGTTTCAAGGAATTGCCACGGAGCGCTTCTACTTTGTCCACTCCTATGCGTTGAAAACGTGGGAAATGGACCCTCACGGACCGTTGCCCCCAGCGCAGGTGACCTGGGCGAGACACGGTGAGAGGTTTGTGGCGGCGGTGGAAAACGGTCCGCTAAGCGCGACACAGTTTCACCCCGAGAAGTCAGGGTTGGCAGGACTGAGGCTGCTCACCAACTGGGTCAACGGACTCAGAAACGAGACCCCGCCGGCTGTCGGAGCTAAAGAAGAGTAGTCTGTTCAACTTATGTGTAATCCCATCACCCTATTACTGTCTAAGGACTCCTCCACACTCACGCTATGAACGAATTCTCGCAGTCACCCTCCCTTATTCTTCTTCCCGCCGTCGATGTTGCGGGAGGGAAAGCTGTTCGGCTCACTCAGGGCGAAGCCGGAACAGAAACCTCTTATGGCGACCCGGTCGACGCCGCAGAGGAGTGGATGCGCCAGGGCGCCAAGTGGCTTCACCTGGTTGATCTGGATGCGGCATTTGGGCGGGGCAGTAACCGTGCTGTCATCAGGCGCGTGGTGAAAGCGGTCGGCAAAAAAGTGAATGTCGAGCTCTCCGGTGGTATTCGCGATGATGCATCCCTGGAGGAGGCACTCTCCACCGGCGCTGTGAGGGTGAACCTTGGCACAGCGGCACTGGAGAACCCCGAATGGACTGCTCACGTTATTTCTGAATACGGCGAGTCCGTGGCCATTGGTCTTGATGTTCGGGGAGAAACTCTTGCGGCCAGAGGCTGGACCCAAGAGGGCGGCAATCTTTTTGACACACTGAAGCGGCTCAACGACTGCGGTTGTGCTCGCTATGTGGTGACGGATGTGACCAAAGACGGCACGATGCAAGGTCCCAACATTCCTTTGTTGCGAGAAGTTCTTGAGGCCACCGATCACCCCGTGATTGCCTCCGGGGGTATCTCCTCACTCGATGACATTGCAGCATTGCGCGAACTCGTTCCCATGGGATTGGAAGGGGCAATCCTCGGTAAAGCTCTCTACGCCGGAGCGTTCACCCTCACTGAGGCTTTGGATGTCGCCGGCCACTGATTCGGCAGGTCAACCGTTCGAGGGTCGCTCTTTCGAGCCCAATCCTCATGCGGGTGACGATGGTTCGGCTGACCCTGCGCTGCAGGGTGCACTGGAGAGCTTCTTTCACCTCACACACCGCGTGTCTGCTGTGCCAGAAACACCAGCGGTTGCTGGTGCGTGGGGGGCTGTTATTGAGGCGCTTCGTGGTGCCCGTGTTCTCACGCCCTTGATGGCGGAGGCCGGAGAACTCGGCCTCACGCTGGACGGGCGGGTGGTAGAAAAAAGCCAGGAACTTTCGGTCATTCATCTTGAAGGTCCAGACGGTCGCTCCGTGGCGCCCGTCTTTAGCGATGTGGGTTCCATGGCGTCGTGGAATCCCGAGGCACGGCCTATTCCGGTCCCCGGCCCTCACGCAGCGTTGGCGGCAGCGAGCGATGCGCTCGCTCTCATGGTTATTAACCCGGGAAGCGCGGGGGCGGTGACGCTGCGAAGGGGTGCGCTGAAAGCTCTTGCCTCCGGAGGCGACTATCAGCCACCCTATGTCGACCCCGCGGTGGCAGGGGCCATCGCCGAAGGGCTTCAGACGCTACAGGAGTGGGTCGTCTCACACACCATTCGCTCGGGCGACGTCACGCACTCCCTGTCAGGTCCCGAAGTCGTGGTGCTGCTCCGTGTGGCGGCTGGACTCTCACGAGAAGAACTTCACCAGCGTTTAGCTGCGGTGTCGATAACGTGGAGCGAAAATCCCGTGTTGGCCGCTCTGGTCGATGGGCTGGGAATTAAAGTCGTCTCCGTTTAGTTGACAGGGCCGGTGTATTTTTCACCCGGCCCGGAACCTGGAGCGTCAGGGTATGTTGACGCTTCACGGAAAGCTAATTGCACGGAGCGTAAACCGTCACGTAAACTTCGTGCGTGGTGGTCCCCGATTTCGGGTGCGGCGGCCACAACGAGACCGGCCAGCGCGGTAATCAGTTTCCGGGCCTCTGCAAGATCTGTTTCTTCTTGGGGGTTATCCGAGAGCCCACATTTGACTGCGGCAGCGGAGAGCAGGTGAACAGCGACAGTGGTAATGACTTGGACAGCGGCAACGTCGCCGATGTCTCTACTGAGGTCATTGATGGTCTCTTCGCTCACGGGAAGCCTTTCCACTCGCCAACAGCACACATCACTGCTATCATTTGGGTGCTTGAGACTCCTAGAGTCCTAAGCTCGCGAAAGTGGAGAAACCTCCCACCCGCGCCTGGGTAACCAAGGCTACCGGGTCGTTGCACTCCGTGAATGTTCATCATTCACAGTGGTAAGGGTGCGAAATGGTGTCAAGCCATTTAGGGTTGCTTCTCTCTCGCGTGACATGTCCGCAGAGAGATAAGGAGATCCGCATCAGCGATCCCAGGATTAACGACCGCATCCGTGCCGCCGAGGTTCGCCTCGTGGGGCCCAAAGGGGAGCAGGTCGGAGTCGTGCGCATTGATATTGCGTTGCGTTTAGCCCAAGAAGCTGACCTTGATTTGGTGGAAGTTTCCCCCAACTCGAACCCACCCGTGGTGAAAGTGATGGACTACGGGAAGTTCAAGTACGAGGCAGCACAGAAAGCTAAAGAAGCACGGAAGAACCAGGCCAACACAATCCTCAAAGAGGTGCGTTTTCGTCTGAAAATCGATACCCACGACTACGAGACCAAGCGCAAGCGTGCAGAAACATTTCTGAAAGCGGGCGACAAGGTCAAAGCCATGATTTTGTTTCGGGGCCGAGAACAATCGAGGCCGGAACAGGGGGTTCGCCTGCTTCAAAGGTTTGCCGATGACGTCGCTGAATCAGGTGTGGTCGAATTCACCCCAATGATTGATGGTCGCAACATGGTGATGATCGTTGCTCCACTGAAATCCAAAGCTGATGCAAAAGCAGCCCAAGCAAAAGTGAAAGCTCAAGCCCAGCAGGGCCCAAAGCCGACGAAGGAAGATGCCACCCCCGAGGCGGCAACACCACCCGCAGAAACGCCTGAGGCTGTCACCCCTGTCGTTGCCAAAGAAACCGCGGAGGCTGTCCCCGCTCCAAAGAAAGTGCCGGCGAAAAAACCGGCCGCAAAGAAACTCGCAGGGGAAGAATCTGCTGGGGAAAAAACTGTGGCCGACGAGTCAGCCGTCAAGAAACCAGCCGTGAAGAAACCTGCAGTGAAGAAGAACCTAGAAAAGAAGGAAGAGACAGATGCCTAAGCAAAAAAGCCACTCGGGCGCTAAGAAGCGCTTCAAAATTACCGGTAGTGGAAAAGTCATGAAGCAGGGCGCGGGTATGCGTCACAACCTGGAGAAGAAGTCCAGCCGCGTCACCCGTCGCCTCAACCAAGAACAGGTCCTTTCTAAAGCGGACGCCAAAGTCATCAAAAAGCTACTCGCGAAATAGTCCTGAACGAATCGAAGGAAGAAAATCATGGCACGTGTTAAGAATGCGGTAAACGCACACAAAAAGCGTCGGGTAATCCTTGAGCGCGCGAAGGGTTACCGCGGTCAGCGTTCACGCCTGTATCGCAAAGCTAAAGAGCAGGTTATTCACTCTCTCGTCTACAGCTACCGGGATCGCCGCGCACGCAAAGGTGATTTCCGTCGTCTGTGGATTCAGCGCATCAACGCCGGTTCCAGGGCAAACGGTTTGACCTACAACCGTTTCATTCAAGGCCTCGGTCTTGCCGGTATTGAGGTGGACCGTCGAATGCTTGCTGAGCTTGCGGTTCACGAGCCCAAAGCTTTTGCCACCTTGGTGGAGGAAGCAAAGAAAGCTCTCCCCAAGGACACGTCGGCTCCGGCCATCAAGTCCTAGGCTTCTGAGTAAGGGGGTCGCGCGTGCGCGACCCCCTTACTGTTTCTCTCCGCAATTCTGAGCGAGTCCTCCCTGCGGAGTGTGGGCGCACTCCTACTCTGGGAGGGTGTTAGACAACCCTCGATCCCCCCGCGTTCGAAATGTGGCAAAGCTTGCAAAGAAACAGCGTCGCCAGGAGGCGCGACTGTTTCTTGTGGAGGGCCCCCAAGCAATTCGGGAGGCGCTCATTCACGCACCCGATCTGGTGGAGGAGGTTTTTGCGACACCGGAGGGGATGGACCGCCACCCCGATATTTTTGCTCTTGCCAGCCGTGAGGACATTCCGGTGATGGTGGTGAGTGAAGCCGCTATTTCGCAAATGTGTGACACGGTGACACCGCAGGGAATTCTTGCGGTGTGCGGTTTTGTCGATACCCCCCTCGAACAGGTCTTGGCAACCGCTCCCACCAACATTGCGGTGTTGCATCGAGTGCAAGACCCCGGCAATGTCGGAAATATTATCCGCAGTGCTGACGCCGCAGGAGCGTCCGCCATTGTGGTCACCGCGGAAAGCGTGGATGTCTTCAACCCAAAAGTGGTGCGCGCCACCACCGGAAGCCTGTTCCACATTCCCCTGGTGATTGGGGTGGAGCTGGCTCGGGTGATTGATCTTGTGAAGGGGGCGGGAATTGCAGTATTTGCCACGGATGCTCGTGGAGAAAGCCTCGTTGATCTTCATGCCAGCGGGGATTTATCCAAGCCCACCGCATGGGTTTTTGGCAATGAAGCACAGGGGCTCACTCAAGAAGATGCGCAGCTTGCCGATAGATGTGTGGCGATTCCTCTCTATGGCCTTGCGGAGTCACTCAGTGTCCCCACTGCAGCGGCGCTATGTCTCTATCAGACGGCTTTTGCGCAGCACACCCCGGCCCACCCCGAGGCGGCATTGGGCCTTGTAGAATAGGCAACCGTGTCTGGAAATAATGCCATCACCCCCGAAAATGTCGAGGTAGCGATTCGCCTCGCTCTCGATGCGTTTTCCGGTGCCACAAGTCTTGAGCAGCTGAAAGCAGCAAAGACTGCCCACCTCGGAGAGAAATCTGCGCTTTCGGCAATGAACGCCACCCTGCGTGATCTCCCCCCGGAGGTGAAAGCCTCCGCTGGCAAACTGATGGGGGAGTCAAAGGCTCGGGTTGCTGCTGCGCTCGCCGCGGCAGAAGTGCACGTAGCGGCGAGGGAAGAGCGTGACGCACTCCAGCAGGAGGCCCTCGATATGACGGGCCTGGGGGGTCGGGCCCTCGTGGGCGCACGACATCCCCTCAGCGTTCTGATGGAAGACATGGCTGACGTGTTTGTCGCGATGGGGTGGGAAGTCGCTGAAGGCCCCGAGTTGGAGCACGAATGGTTCAACTTCGATGCGCTCAATTTTGATGCCGATCACCCGGCTCGCGCGCTCCAAGACACGTTCTTCGTGGACCCCGTGGAATCCCACCTTCTCCTTCGCACCCACACCTCACCGGTGCAGATTCGTTCGCTGTTGTCCAGAGAGCTCCCGGTCTATGTTGTTGCTCCGGGCCGCGTCTATCGAAGCGATGAATTGGATGCCACCCACACTCCGGTGTTTCACCAGATTGAGGGCATCGCGATCGATAAAGGTTTGACCATGGCCCACCTGCGAGGAACTCTGGAGCATCTCGCACGAGCAATGTTTGGCGATGAGGCAAAAATTCGTTTGCGGGCTAATTATTTTCCCTTTACCGAACCCAGTGCGGAGCTGGATATTTGGCATCCCACGTTTATCGGGGGAGCCCGGTGGATTGAATGGGGTGGGTGCGGGATGGTGAACCCCAATGTGCTTAGCGCGGCAGGCATCAACCCGGAAGAGTATCAAGGGTTCGCCTTTGGAATGGGTATCGAGCGCACGCTCATGTTTCGCAACAATGTCCAAGACATGCGAGACATGGTTGAGGGCGATGTTCGTTTCGCCTTGCAGTTTGGGATGGTGGTCTAGTGCGAGTTCCCCTGTCCTGGCTGGGCGAGTACGTCGATTTGCCCCCCGATGTCACCCCGGAACACGTTCACGAGGCTCTGGTGTCGGTAGGTTTTGAAGAGGAAGACGTTCACCGTTTCGACCTCCAGGGCCCCATCGTCGTGGGTGAAGTTCTGGAGTTCGTGGATGAACCTCAAACCAATGGCAAAACGATTCGCTGGTGTCAGGTTCGTGTTGCGCCAACGGACGAACCGGATTCCCCCGCGGTGCGGGGGATTGTCTGTGGCGCCCACAACTTTGTCCTCGGGGACTTGGTTGTTGTTGCTCTGCCCGGGGCTATCCTTCCCGGCCCTTTCCCCATCAGTGCGAGGACGACATACGGACACGTATCCGATGGAATGATTGCCTCGGCAAAGGAACTGGGTCTCGGGGACGACCACGACGGTATTGTGCGACTTGTCCAGTGGGGAGTTGACGCTCCGGTGGGGACAGATGCGATTGCTCTGCTCGGCCTCGATGATGTGGCGTGCGAAATGAACGTCACACCCGATCGCGGTTATGCCCTCTCAATCCGGGGAATCGCGCGGGAATATCACCACGCAACAGGGGCCGCCTTTCGCGATCCGGCCGCACAGATCACTCCGGATATCGGAGACGGGTTTCGTGTCACGGTGAGCGACGCTACACCCCTGCGCGGGGTTGACGGATGTCAGGTCTTCATCGCGCGAAGTGTTCGAGGCATTGATGTTTCTAGGCCCACTCCACCCCACATCGTGGCACGGCTTGCGCTGTCGGGAATCCGATCGATTTCTTTGCCCGTGGACATCACCAACTACGTCATGCTCGAACTGGGTCAACCCATTCACGCGTATGACCTGGATCGACTCCAGGGTGGCATTACCGTCCGTCGCGCCCACCCGGGGGAGCGGCTCGTTACCCTCGATGGTCACGATCGAACACTTCACGGTGAGGATTTGCTGATCACCGACGAGTCTGGCCCCATTGGTTTGGCCGGCGTGATGGGTGGGGAATGTACCGAGATTTCCGCTTCGACCAAGAACGTTCTGGTCGAAGCGGCATGGTTTGAGCCCGTGTCGATTGCCCGCACCCAGCGCCGTCACAAATTGCCCAGTGAAGCGTCGAAGCGTTTCGCCAGAGGTGTTGACCCCCTTGTCGCTGAAGCGGCAGCCGAGCGTGTTGTTACCCTCCTCGAGCGCTATGCCGGTGGGGTCCGCGATGAGCGGGGCTCCCGGGTCATCACCTCCGGTGCTGGAGCGATGCCCACCATCCATGTTCCCGAGGGGGCGACGGAAGCTCTTGTGGGGATTGTGGTGTCTTCTGAAGAAACCGCCCGCATTCTGGAAGACATTGGTGCGCGGGTGGAACGAAGCGGCACCGCTGTGGTGGTCACCCCGCCCTCCTGGCGACCAGACCTGATGGATGTGCCAGGGATCGTCGAAGAGGTTGCTCGCATTGTGGGCTATGACACCATCCCCTCGTCTTTGCCTCAGGCTCCAGCGGGTCGCGGTCTCACCCGCGAGCAAGCGGGAAAACGTCGAACGATGGCAGCGCTTGCAGCCTCAGGCATGACAGAGGTGTTGTCGTATCCGTTTGTGACCGAGGCAGACAACGCTCTTTTTGCGAAAAGCCCGGATATGCGCGACATGGCGCTCCACAATGCCATTGACACTCAGATTAATCGGATGCGGGTGTCTCTACTTCCCGGGCTCATCGAGGTTGCCAAACGCAATATGTCCCGGGGGTTCACCTCTCTCGCCCTCTACGAAGCAGGGCTAGTTTTTGATGCAACCGGGCAAGAGACCGGAACCGCCGATATCCCTCCGGGTGGTGTTCGCCCCAGTCCGGCGGAACTTGCCACGCTGTATTCTTCGACTCCCCAGCAACCGTGGAGCGTTGCAGGAATGTTCGTGGGTTCTGTGAGCCACGCCGCCCCCGGTCAAAGTCCCGCCCTCAGTGATGTGCGGGATGCCCTGGATGCTGCGCACGTCGTCGCCAGGGCGCTCGGAGGATCGTTTTCTCTGCGCCAGGCCACTCACTCCGCTTTTCACCCGGGTCGTTTTGCCCAGCTGTTGATCGGTGATGTCGTAGTGGGTGTTGTGGGAGAGCTGTTGCCCTCACTTGCCCTTCAGCGGGATATGCCACGGCGAGTGTCCGTGTTTGAAATCGACGGGGATGCGGCACTTGCCCTCATCGGCAGTGCCGTGCCTGTGGCCAGAGCACTGTCGGCATTCCCGGCGGCAACCCAGGATGTTTCACTGGTGGTGGACCAAGGGATTCCCGCTGGGGACATCCAGGCAACACTGGCACAGGGCGCAGGAGAGTTGCTCGAGGGAATCGCCCTGGTCGATGATTACCGCGGCGACGGTGTCGAGCCCGGTCATCGCTCGCTGACTTTTGCCTTGCGGTTTCGAGCAGCGGAAAAGACTCTGACCGCGTTGGAAGCAACCGAGGCAAAAGACCGGGGTGTTGCTTTGGCTGCAGTGCGCCATGGCGCTGCCCTTCGGACATAGTCACCGCCTCACCTTCAATAACTGTTCTAAGGTTGTGCTATGACGTTGCGGGTGGCAATAGCGGGAGCCAGCGGCTATGCCGGTGGTGAGGTAGCCCGCCTACTGTCGAGCCACCCCAAATTCGATGTGGTGACTCTGGCTGCCCATTCTTCTGCGGGAGCGTCGGTGAGAAGTGTTCACCCCCATCTGCACAGTTTTGCTGATCGCCATTTTTCACCCACGTCAGCAGAGGTGCTTGCGGGACACGATGTCATTGTGCTCGCACTTCCCCACGGTGCCTCGGGAGTACTCGCTGGCGAGCTTCGCTCTCTGGGGGGATACCAACTCCTGATAGATGTGGGTGCTGATCACCGCCTGGAAAGCCCGGAAGCGTGGTCGGAGTTTTATGGTGGAGAATTCCACGAACCTTTCGTCTATGGAATGCCGGAGTTGCCCCGATTCGATGGCCCAAGCCAACGTGAGCGCATCGTGGGGGCACGAGAAATCGTTATTCCGGGCTGCAACGCCACCGCAGTAACGCTCGCTCTGGCGCCATTGCTTAACCGCGGCGTGATGGCGCCCACAGACCTTTCTGCCACCCTCGCGGTGGGCTCATCCGGGGCCGGTCGGACACTGCGCCATGATCTTTTGGCCTCGGAGCTGTCCGGTTCTGCCAAGCCCTACGCCGTCGGTGGGGTGCACCGGCATATTCCCGAGATTCTTCAAAATCTTTCCCATGCGAGCGGACTTTCTTCCACGCTCTGGATGAACCCGGTCCTGGTTCCCATGTCGAGGGGAATTCTTGCCACCTGCAGCGGTGTGCTGAGCTCTCCAGCCAGCGTAGAAGACATTCGAGCGGTGTTTCTTGAGGCGTATGGCGATGAACCCTTCGTCTCTGTCTACCCCGCAGGATCCTTTCCTTCCACCGGTGATGTTGTGGGGTCCAACACGATTGCCCTGGGGGTGGCTCGTGAGGCCACAACCCAGCGCGTGATTATTGTTGCGGCGCTTGACAACCTCGTCAAAGGAACAGCGGGCGCCGCCGTGCAGTGCATGAACATTGCCCTGGGCTTCCCTGAAACGCTGGGTCTTGGCATGGACGGAGTGGCGCCGTGAGTGTCACGGCCGCTGCCGGATTTCGTGCCGGCAGCGTTGCTGCCGGTCTTGCTGCTCGAGGCGGACCAGATCTCACCGTCGTGATCAATGATGGCCCGCTGTTCTCTGCTGCCTGCGTTTTTACCTCCAATAAAGCGAAAGCGAACCCGATTTTGTGGTCAGAGGAAGCGATTCGAGATGGTTGTGCGCGGGCCATCGTCTTGAATGCGGGTGGGGCGAACTGTTTCACGGGCCCCGAAGGTTTCGCTCTGACCCATCAGAGCGCCGAAACCGTTGCCTCAGCCCTCGCGGATACGAGTGCGGGAGACGTGTTGGTCTGTTCCACCGGACTCATTGGTGAACCTCTTCCTGCAGCGGCGGTGATTGCCGGAATAGGGGTGGCCATCGCCGGGGCTGACAATTCTGTCTCCTCTGGAGACGAGTCCGCCAGGGCGATCATGACCACTGATTCTCGGCCTAAAACTGCGACAGTCACGGTCACCACCCCGGGTGGCGTGGCCACACTCGGTGGGATGGCCAAAGGAGCGGGGATGTTGGCGCCGGGGCTTGCCACCATGTTGGTCGTGATCACCACCGATGCCATTGTGTCCCCGGATGAGCTCGATCGCGCACTGCGCCACGCAACGAGGCTTACCTTTGATCGGCTGGATTCTGATGGGTGCATGTCGACAAACGACCAGGTCACCCTGATGGCCTCAGGTGCGAGCGGCGTGGCGCTTGCGGAAGGGGAGTTTGCTGATGCTCTCCGGGCGCTCTGTGATGATTTAGCCATGCAGCTACTCTCTGATGCGGAGGGTTCCAGCCACGACATTGCCATTGAGGTAGCAGGGGCTTTGAGCGAAGCGGACGCGGTGGCCGTGGGGCGCGCCGTCGCACGGAGCAACCTGTTTAAAGCTGCTGTGTTTGGGCACGACCCCAATTGGGGTCGTGTGCTGGCGGCTGTGGGAACGGTCGATGCCACCTTTGATATCTACAACGTGGATGTGAGCATGAACGGCGTTCGGGTCTGCCACCAAGGCCAACCCGATCGGCCCCGAACCGATGTGGATTTGAGCCCACGGGCCACCATGGTGGGCATCGCACTCAATGCCGGCGACGCGCGGGCGACCGTGTGGACAAACGACTTGACCCATGAATACGTCCACGAGAACAGCGCCTACTCCAGCTGACAATGTCTGATAACCGGCAAGCCCATCCCGAGGCGTTTATCAAAGCGGCAACGCTCACCGAAGCGCTGCCGTGGATTCGACAGTTTCAGGGTGCGATTTTTGTTGTAAAACTGGGGGGTAACGCGATGATGGACGCGGAGCTCCTGCAAGCTTTTGCCGATGACATGGTGTTTTTGCGCACCGTGGGAGTGAGGCCTGTGGTTGTCCACGGAGGTGGGCCGCAAATATCGGAAGCTCTAGCAAAGCAGGGCATTGTCAGCGAATTTCGTGGTGGATACCGGGTCACCAGCACGGAGGCGATTCCCATTGTGCGGGAGGTGCTGCGCGATCAGATTAGTGCCGATATTGCCCGTCGAATCAATCATCACAGCAATCTCGCCGTGGTGATTTCCGGCGATGAGCACGACCTGTTTCGCGCCACTAAACGGGGTGCCTCCGTGGAGGGTGTGGAGATCGACCTCGGCCACGTGGGGGATGTGGTGGGGGTTAATCCCTCAGAAATTCTGCGGCTCCTGGAGGCAGGCTCTATCCCCGTCGTGTCCTCAATGGCACCCGGTGATGACGGCGTCTCCCTGCTCAATGTCAACGCGGATTCTGCGGCTTCGGCTTTGGCCATCGCTTTGGGCGCCACAAAGCTTGTGTTGATGACCGATGTTGCGGGGCTCTATGCGAACTGGCCTGCCACAGATTCACTGATTTCGACCATTACGACCGTGGAATTGAGAGAATTACTCCCCGGCTTAGAAAGTGGCATGATCCCCAAAATGACTGCCTGCCTTGATGCGGTGGTCCACGGAGTATCGAAAGCAGCCATCATTGATGGCAGACTTGCTCATTCCATCCTGCTTGAAGCGTTCACACCCCACGGAATCGGAACGGAAGTTGTTGCCCCATGACTCGCCATTTTCTGCGCGATGACGATATTTCCCCCCTCGAACAGGCCGAGATCCTTGATCTTGCGATTACGGTGAAAGCTGACCGCTGGGGGCAGCGGCCGCTTGAGGGACCCCAGACGGTGGCGGTAATTTTCGATAAGTCCTCGACGCGCACACGCGTGTCTTTCGCCGTCGGGATTGCGGATCTGGGCGGGCAGCCGCTGATCATCTCTACCGCTAACTCCCAGCTGGGAGGGAAAGAAACCCCTTCGGATACAGCCCGCGTGCTCGAGCGCATGGTTGCGGCCATTGTGTGGCGCACGTACGGCCAGGACGGCTTGGAAGAGATGGCCAAAAACACCACCGTACCGGTGGTGAATGCGCTGAGCGATGATTTTCACCCGTGCCAGCTTCTTGCCGATCTGTTGACCATTCGCGAGCACAAAGGCGGCCTTGCGGGCCTGACCGTGGCGTTTTTAGGGGATGGCGGCTCGAATATGGCCCACAGTTACGCTCTCGCGGGGGCAACCGCGGGAATGCATGTGCGCATTGGGTGTCCGGCGGCATTTAGCCCGAAGGCAGCGGTGATCGGGGATGCCCGCGCCATCGCAGAAAAAACCGGGGGTTCGATCACGGTCACCACCGATACGGGCGCGGCCCTCCAGGGTGCCGATGTCGTGGTAACCGACACCTGGGTGTCGATGGGTAAAGAGTCCGAAAAGGCGGAACGGGTCGCCATTTTTGGGGAGTATCAGGTGGACGCCCTCGCCATGGCGCGCGCCGGGAGTGAGGCAATTTTCCTGCACTGCTTGCCTGCGGACCGAGGATTCGAGGTGACGCCCGACGTGATTGATGGTTCCCAGAGTGTGATCTGGGATGAATCCGAAAATCGTTTGCACGCCCAAAAAGCTCTGATGATCTGGCTGCTCGAGCGCGCCGGGGCACAGGCTGGCCGGTAGACTGAGGGTTTCCGGGGCTTCTCGGATGATGGTTGAGAGAGAGTAGTTTCTGTGTCCAATCGTGTTGTTCTTGCGTATTCCGGCGGCCTTGACACCTCCGTAGGTATTGGCTGGCTGAAAGATGCGACCGGCAAAGAGGTCATCGCGCTCGCTGTTGATGTGGGCCAGGGCGGCGAAAATATCGAAGACATCCGCCAACGCGCGCTCGATTGCGGTGCCGTTGAGGCGATTGTGGTGGATGCCAAAGACGAGTTTGCCAACGATTTCGTGATGCCAGCCCTCAAAGCGAACGCTCTCTATCAAAAGCGCTACCCACTGGTGTCTGCCCTCTCACGGCCCCTTATTGCGAAGCATTTAGCTCGGGTTGCCGCGGAGGTGAAGGCTGACTCTGTCGCGCACGGGTGCACTGGAAAAGGGAACGACCAGGTGCGATTTGAGGCGGCCGTGACCGCTCTCGCCCCGGAGCTGACGAGCATTGCCCCCATTCGCGATTTAGCGTTGACCAGAGATAAAGCCATCGCCTATGCAGAAGAGCACGGCCTACCAATCAAGCAGAGCAAAAAGAATTCGTACTCGGTCGACAAAAACGTCTGGGGTCGCACGGTAGAAACGGGGCCCCTGGAGGACCCGTGGAGCGCACCGGAGGATGATGTGTGGGAGTACACGGACAATCCTGCCAATGGCTTGGCTGGAGAAGATGTCACCATCACTTTCCTGAAAGGTGTGCCCGTCGCACTCGATGGTGTCGCGGTGACCCCGCTGGAAGCTATCGCGAAGCTCAACACTCGTGCCGGGCGCCACGGTGTCGGGCGGGTAGACATTATTGAAGACCGCCTGGTGGGCATCAAGAGCCGCGAGATCTATGAGGTTCCTGCCGCTCTCACACTCATCAACGCCCACGAAGAGCTTGAGAACTTGGTGCTCGAGCGCGATTTGGGTCGATACAAGCGCAAAATGGAAGCTGACTGGGCGAACCTGATTTATGACGGCCTCTGGTTTTCTGACCTCAAAGCCAGCATGGATGCATTCATGGAGAGCACTCAGGAGTATGTCTCCGGCGATGTGCGCGTCAACTTGCACGCCGGTGTGGCGATGGTGACGGGACGTCAGTCGGCCCACAGCCTCTATGACTTTGATTTGGCCACCTACGACACCGGTGACACGTTTGACCAGTCCCACGCCAAAGGTTTTATCGAGTTGTGGTCACTGCCGAGCAAAATTTCCGCCAAACGGAAACTAAAGTAGGCACGACGCGTGGCCGGTGAAACCGGGGAGGGCTCCCTGTGGGGCGGCCGATTTGGAGAGGGCCCCTCGCCCGAGCTGGTAGCGCTTGGTGTGTCCACCCATTTTGACTGGGTGCTCGCACCCTACGACTTGCAGGGGTCCATCGCGCACGCGCACGCTCTCGAACAGGCGGGGTTGCTGAGTGCCGCGGAAGCCACCCAAATTGTGCACCAGCTGGAGCTTTTACGCCAGAGGGCTCTCGCCGGTGATCTTCACCCGCTACCCAGCGACGAAGACGTTCACGGAGCGCTCGAGCGCATCCTGATTGAAAAACTTGGACCAGACCTGGGGGGAAAACTTCGGGCTGGGCGCTCCCGAAACGACCAGGTCGCGACCCTGGTGCGAATGTATGTGCGCGATCAGGCAGCACTGATCCACGATTTAGTGCTCGATCTTGCACAGGCTCTGGCTACCGTGGCAGCACACCATCCGGCAGTGGTGATGCCTGGGCGCACTCATCTGCAACACGCTCAGCCTGTGCTCTTTGCCCACCACCTTCTTGCCCACGCATGGCCGCTGATGCGCGACGGTGAGCGCTTAGTGGACCTCATGGGCCGCCTTGAGGCGTCTCCCTATGGCGCGGGGGCGCTGGCCGGTTCCAGCTTGGGGCTCGACCCGATGGCCGTGGCAATGGAGCTCGGTTTTCTTGTCCCCATGGAAAACTCTATTGATGCGACATCTTCACGGGATGTGGTTGCTGAGGCGCTGTATGTGTGCGCGCAAATTGGTGTGGATACCTCCCGGTTGGCTGAAGACATCATCCTGTGGTCCACCGCCGAGTTTGGGTACATCACCCTGCACGATAGTTATGCGACCGGGTCGTCGATTATGCCGCAGAAGAAAAACCCCGATATCGCCGAATTGGCCCGGGGCAAAGCTGGTCGCCTCATCGGTAACCTCGCCGGGTTGATGGCCACCCTGAAAGCATTACCTCTGGCATACAACAGAGATTTGCAAGAAGACAAAGAGCCCCTTTTTGACTCGGTCAAGACTCTTGCACTCGTTCTGCCTGCACTGCGTGGGCTGGTATCGACCATGAGGGTCAATGAGGATGCTGTGGCGCTGCGCGCCGCCGAGGGCTTCTCTTTGGCCACCGATATTGCCGAATGGCTTGTCACGCAGGGGGTTCCTTTCCGGGAAGCCCACGAGATTACTGGCCAAGCGGTAGCGCTCTGTGAGGCTGCGGGGAAAGATCTCCAGGAGTTGAGCGCTGCGGAGCTTGCTACATTGTCGCCCGCGCTCACACGGGAGATGGTTCAGGGGCTTGGTGTTCACGCTTCCGTGGGATCCAGACGGGGTGCGGGCGGGACGGCACCCGAGCGCGTCGCTGAGCAACACGCAAAACTGGTTCAGGATATTGCAAAACACCGGCTCAATCGGTTGATACCCTAAGGCGCGTGCCCCACACGCCTGAAAGCCTCGCTTCCCAATCGAATGACCCATCCTTTGGGTCGCTGTGGGAAGAGTTGGTGTGGCGCGGGCTCGTGCACGTCTCCACTGACCAGGAAGCCCTCGCGGATCTTCTGGCAGGCGAACCCATTGCCTACTATTGCGGTTTTGATCCGACGGCGCCCAGCTTGCATTTGGGAAACCTTGTGCAGCTGTTGCTCATGCGTCGTTTGCAAGTGGCGGGTCACCACCCGCTTGCGCTTGTGGGTGGCTCGACAGGGCTGATTGGCGATCCCAAGCCCACAGCAGAACGTGTTCTTAACGAACCGGATGTGGTGGCGGACTGGGTGGCCAAACTTGGCCTTCAGATGTCGGCATTTTTGTCTTTTGAGGGAACCAACCGCGCCATCCTGGTCAACAACTTGGATTGGACCAAAGATCTTTCTGCCATCGACTTTCTCCGAGACATCGGTCAGCACTATCGCGTGGGCACCATGATCAAGAAGGATGCGGTGTCGCAGCGGCTCAACTCTGCAGCGGGAATTTCCTACACCGAGTTTTCTTACCAAATTCTTCAGGGCATGGACTTTTTGCGTTTATACGAAAACTATGGGTGCGTCCTGCAAACGGGGGGGTCTGACCAGTGGGGCAACCTGACCAGTGGCACTGATCTGGTGCACAAATCCTTGGGGGTCTCTGTTCACGCACTGGGGACACCTCTGATTACCAACAGTGACGGCACGAAGTTTGGAAAATCTGAGGGTAATGCTGTGTGGCTGGATCCCTCACTGACGAGCCCCTATGCTCTCTACCAGTTTTGGCTCAACACGGATGATCGCGATGTTATCGATCGCCTCAAGGTGTTCACCTTTCTCACCCGGGCAGAGATTGAGGTCCTTGAGGCGGAGATGACAAGGGCCCCCCATGTGAGGTCGGCGCAGAAACGTCTTGCCGAGGATGTGACCACTCTTGTTCATGGGGCAGATCACACGCAGGCAGTGATGACCGCGTCGTTGGCCCTGTTTGGCACAGGGGACGTCGGGGGGGTGGACCCGGGGGTTTTGTCCAGCGCTCTTCGCGAATTACCGCACACCACCGTGACCCCGCAGACTACGGTTGCAGAGGCTCTGACAGCTACAGGGCTGTGTTCAAGCATTTCGGACGCGCGCCGAGCTATTGCCCAGGGCGGAGTGTCACTCAACAACAAGGTGGTGGTGAGCGAAGCCGGTACCGTCGGCGCAGCGCCAGAGGGTCACACCGCCCTGTTGTTGAAGCGGGGGAAGAAGACTCTTGCGGGTCTTTTTTATGCCTGAAATCTCGCGCTTTTTGGTGTTTACCGGCCCGCGACACGCCCGGGATGACAGGGATTTGGTGGGGGTCACCTCGGGCCCTATAGTTATGGAGTTGTCACCCCAAAGGATGGCAGGGCCAGCGTGCTCTTTCAGCCTCAAGTGGGACTTCATCTAGTACAAAACTCCACTGCTTGCAGTGGGAAGAAATACATACTAGAGTGACATCTCCAGCGTTTCACAGCGTCGGATTCTCACACTTTTCTCAAGTGGGGGATTCCACACCGAAAGCTGCGCTGGCTCGTAAGAAATTGGACAGACGTCCGACGCCCTCTTGGAAACAGGAAGCGGAGTCAGCGGCGCCCGATCCTTGAGAACTCAACAGTGTGCACTAAGTCAATGCCAAATAACCTCCGTGGTGGAAGCAATTCCGCCACAGAGATTCCTTTGGATTAGATGGACAAGTCAGTAGACAAGTCATTTAGTCAGAACAAACTCGCCTGAGTGCTTACGCACTCGGCAGCAAGTTTGTTGGTGGAAACACCAACACACAAGCTATTAACGGAGAGTTTGATCCTGGCTCAGGACGAACGCTGGCGGCGTGCTTAACACATGCAAGTCGAACGATGAAGGTGGGAGCTTGCTTCTACCGGATTAGTGGCGAACGGGTGAGTAACACGTGAGCAATCTGCCCCTGACTCTGGGATAACTCCAAGAAATCGGAGCTAATACCGGATACGACCCTTCCAGGCATCTGGTGAGGGTGGAAAGAACTTCGGTCAGGGATGAGCTCGCGGCCTATCAGCTAGTTGGTGAGGTAATGGCTCACCAAGGCGACGACGGGTAGCCGGCCTGAGAGGGTGACCGGCCACACTGGGACTGAGACACGGCCCAGACTCCTACGGGAGGCAGCAGTGGGGAATATTGCACAATGGGCGCAAGCCTGATGCAGCAACGCCGCGTGAGGGATGAAGGCCTTCGGGTTGTAAACCTCTTTTAGCAGGGAAGAAGCGAAAGTGACGGTACCTGCAGAAAAAGCGCCGGCTAACTACGTGCCAGCAGCCGCGGTAATACGTAGGGCGCAAGCGTTGTCCGGAATTATTGGGCGTAAAGAGCTCGTAGGCGGTTTGTTGCGCCTGCTGTGAAAATCCGAGGCTCAACCTCGGACCTGCAGTGGGTACGGGCAAACTAGAGTGCGGTAGGGGAGATTGGAATTCCTGGTGTAGCGGTGGAATGCGCAGATATCAGGAGGAACACCAATGGCGAAGGCAGATCTCTGGGCCGTATCTGACGCTGAGGAGCGAAAGCGTGGGGAGCGAACAGGATTAGATACCCTGGTAGTCCACGCCGTAAACGGTGGGAACTAGATGTAGGGACCGTTCCACGGTTTCTGTGTCGCAGCTAACGCATTAAGTTCCCCGCCTGGGGAGTACGGCCGCAAGGCTAAAACTCAAAGGAATTGACGGGGGCCCGCACAAGCGGCGGAGCATGCGGATTAATTCGATGCAACGCGAAGAACCTTACCAAGGCTTGACATATAGAGGAAAAGTGTAGAAATACACTCCCCGCAAGGTCTCTATACAGGTGGTGCATGGTTGTCGTCAGCTCGTGTCGTGAGATGTTGGGTTAAGTCCCGCAACGAGCGCAACCCTCGTCCTATGTTGCCAGCACGTAATGGTGGGAACTCATGGGATACTGCCGGGGTTAACTCGGAGGAAGGTGGGGATGACGTCAAATCATCATGCCCCTTATGTCTTGGGCTTCACGCATGCTACAATGGCCGGTACAGAGGGCTGCAATACCGCAAGGTGGAGCGAATCCCAAAAAGCCGGTCTCAGTTCGGATTGAGGTCTGCAACTCGACCTCATGAAGTTGGAGTCGCTAGTAATCGCAAATCAGCAACGTTGCGGTGAATACGTTCCCGGGCCTTGTACACACCGCCCGTCAAGTCATGAAAGTCGGTAACACCCGAAGCCGGTGGCCCAACCTTTTGGAGGGAGCCGTCGAAGGTGGGATCGGTGATTAGGACTAAGTCGTAACAAGGTAGCCGTACCGGAAGGTGCGGCTGGATCACCTCCTTTCTAAGGAGCATCAGGACGCCCTACGGGGTGTTCCAGAGCCATATCCCAGACGAATGTTCTGGGGTGGTTAGCTCATGGGTGGAACATTGACTTTGGTGGTGCCAAGCGCACAATTTCTTCAGTACAGCCCTCTGGGGCAAGGAAAGAGAAAGAGTGCCCAGTAACATCACCTGCACACTGTTGGGTCCTGAGGGACCGGGTCACCGAGTAATCGGTGCGCCGGCCTCGATCGGACCAGGATGAGGCAAGGTATTGACCTGCGACCTCGGCTGGTACCGCCCGTATGTTGAGAACTACACAGTGGACGCGAGCATCTTAGAAGGCACCATTTATGGTGTTCTTCTTATAGATCTAGATTTAAATAGATCATTGGTCAATCTGGTATCACTACGGTGGTACCACGATCGATTCATACTCATGTAGTCAAGTTTCTAAGAGCAAACGGTGAATGCCTTGGCATCTGGAGCCGAAGAAGGACGTAGCAATCTGCGATAAGCCTCGGGGAGCTGATAAGCGAGCTTTGATCCGAGGATGTCCGAATGGGGAAACCCCGCTGGGAGCCTTGTGCTACCCAGTGACTCCCGCCTGAATATATAGGGCGGGTAGAGGGAACGTGGGGAAGTGAAACATCTCAGTACCCACAGGAAGAGAAAACAACAGTGATTCCGGTAGTAGTGGCGAGCGAAACCGGAACAGGCCAAACCGATCATGTGTGATAGCCGGCAGGCGTTGCATGGTCGGGGTTGTGGGACTCCTACGGTCTTCTGCCGAAGGCCACGTAGATAGTTGTTGTATAGACGAATGGTGTTGAAAAGCCAGCCGCAGAGGGTGCCAGCCCCGTAGTCGAAATGCAGCACTAGTGCGAGGAGGATCCCAAGTATCACGGGGCCCGAGAAATCCCGTGTGAATCCGCCAGGACCACCTGGTAAGCCTAAATACTCCCAGATGACCGATAGCGGACAAGTACCGTGAGGGAAAGGTGAAAAGTACCCCGGGAGGGGAGTGAAATAGATCCTGAAACCGTTTGCTTACAATCCGTTGGAGCCTCCATGTAGGGGTGACAGCGTGCCTTTTGAAGAATGAGCCTGCGAGTTAGCGATATGTGGCGAGGTTAACCCGTGAGGGGTAGCCGTAGCGAAAGCGAGTCTGAATAGGGCGATTCAGTCGCATGTCCTAGACCCGAAGCGAAGTGATCTATCCATGGCCAGGTTGAAGCGACGGTAAGACGTCGTGGAGGACCGAACCCACTTGGGTTGAAAACCGAGGGGATGAGCTGTGGATAGGGGTGAAAGGCCAATCAAACTTCGTGATAGCTGGTTCTCTCCGAAATGCATTTAGGTGCAGCGTTGCGTGTTTCTTGCCGGAGGTAGAGCTACTGGATGGCCGATGGGCCCTACAAGGTTACTGACGTCAGCCAAACTCCGAATGCCGGTAAGTAAGAGCGCAGCAGTGAGACTGTGGGGGATAAGCTTCATGGTCGAGAGGGAAACAACCCAGACTACCGACTAAGGTCCCAAAGCGTGTGCTAAGTGGGAAAGGATGTGGAGTTGCATAGACAACCAGGAGGTTGGCTTAGAAGCAGCCACCCTTGAAAGAGTGCGTAATAGCTCACTGGTCAAGTGATTCCGCGCCGAAAATTTAACGGGGCTCAAGCACACCACCGAAGTCGTAGCATTCAAACTATAGGTAGGCCTTCGTGGTCCAGCCGTGTGAATGGGTAGGAGAGCGTCGTGTGGCGAGTGAAGCGGCGGAGTGATCCAGCCGTGGACGCCACACGAGTGAGAATGCAGGCATGAGTAGCGAAAGACGGGTGAGAAACCCGTCCTCCGGAAGACCAAGGGTTCCAGGGCCAGGCTAATCCGCCCTGGGTAAGTCGGGACCTAAGGCGAGGCCGACAGGCGTAGTCGATGGACAACGGGTTGATATTCCCGTACCGGCGAAGAACCGCAAGAGCTAAACCAGTAATGCTAAGAGTCCGAATTCTTTTTCTGATCCCTTCGGGGTGAGGATTGAGAGCTAGCACTTGACCCTATGCTGGCGCGGCTAGCGTATTAACAGGTGTGACGCAGGAAGGTAGCTGAGCCGGGCGATGGTAGTCCCGGTGTAAGGATGTAGGGCGAGGGATAGGCAAATCCGTTCCTCACGAAGCCTGAGATCCGACGCGTACCCCTCACGGGGGAAATCAGTGATCCTATGCTGCCGAGAAAAGCATCGACGCGAGGTTCTAGCTGCCCGTACCCCAAACCGACTCAGGTGGTCAGGTAGAGAATACTAAGGAGATCGAGCGAATCGTGGTTAAGGAACTCGGCAAAATGCCCCCGTAACTTCGGGAGAAGGGGGGCCGGATCGGTGAAGGGATTTACTCCCGGAGCCCTGAAGGCCGCAGAGACCAGTGGGAAGCGACTGTTTACTAAAAACACAGGTCCGTGCTAAGTCGCAAGACGATGTATACGGACTGACTCCTGCCCGGTGCTGGAAGGTTAAGAGGAGCGGTTAGCACTTGTGCGAAGCTGCGAATTTAAGCCCCAGTAAACGGCGGTGGTAACTATAACCATCCTAAGGTAGCGAAATTCCTTGTCGGGTAAGTTCCGACCTGCACGAATGGAGTAACGACTTCCCAGCTGTCTCAACCGCGAACTCGGCGAAATTGCACTACGAGTAAAGATGCTCGTTACGCGCAGCAGGACGGAAAGACCCCGTGACCTTTACTATAGCTTTGTATTGGTGTTCGGTGTGGCTTGTGTAGGATAGGTGGGAGACTTTGAAGCGGACACGCCAGTGTTTGTGGAGTCATTGTTGAAATACCACTCTGGTCACTCTGGATATCTAACTTCGAACCGTAATCCGGTTCAGGGACAGTGCATGGTGGGTAGTTTAACTGGGGCGGTTGCCTCCCAAAAAGTAACGGAGGCGCCCAAAGGTTCCCTCAGCCTGGTTGGCAATCAGGTGTCGAGTGTAAGTGCACAAGGGAGCTTGACTGTGAGACCGACAGGTCGAGCAGGGACGAAAGTCGGGACTAGTGATCCGGCAGTGGCTTGTGGAAGCGCTGTCGCTCAACGGATAAAAGGTACCTCGGGGATAACAGGCTGATCTTGCCCAAGAGTCCATATCGACGGCATGGTTTGGCACCTCGATGTCGGCTCGTCGCATCCTGGGGCTGGAGTAGGTCCCAAGGGTTGGGCTGTTCGCCCATTAAAGCGGTACGCGAGCTGGGTTTAGAACGTCGTGAGACAGTTCGGTCCCTATCCGCTGCGCGCGCAGGAAGTTTGAGAAGATCTGACCCTAGTACGAGAGGACCGGGTTGGACGAACCTCTGGTGTGTCAGTTGTCCTGCCAAGGGCACCGCTGATTAGCTACGTTCGGGATGGATAACCGCTGAAAGCATCTAAGCGGGAAGCCGGCTTCAAGATGAGACTTCCATGCCCTTCGGGGTGAGAGGCTCCCAGTAGACTACTGGGTTGATAGGCCGGATGTGGAAGTGGGGACTAAAGACCCACGCAGCTGACCGGTACTAATAAGCCGATAACTTGACACCACATGAGTGGTGCTCGCGTCCACTTTGTGGTTCTCGATTTACGGTCGAGAACCGATCGATGTGCAGCTTCGGCTGTGCATCCTCAGACTGAAAAATCAATAGTGTTTCGGCGGCCATAGCGAAGGGGAAACGCCCGGTTACATTCCGAACCCGGAAGCTAAGACCTTCTGCGCCGATGGTACTGCGAGGGGGACCTCGTGGGAGAGTAGGACACCGCCGGACTTCTTTGTGAAATGGCCACCCTCACGGGTGGCCATTTTGCGTTAACAAGGGATCACACACGTCATGACAGATGAGCGAACTCCGCGCAACGATCGCGGAACAGGCGGCAGTGGTCGCAGCGGAAGCGGGCGCCCCAACGGTGCAGGTTCCGGCGGAGCCAGCCGTGACGGCCGACGTCCCTCCACGGGCCGCCCGGGAGCGGGAAAGCCGTCCGGGGATCGCTCCGAACGCTCCGATGGTCCCCGTTCTGGCTCCAGCTCTGGTGGCGCGGGGGGAGATCGAGAGAGGCGTCCAGCTTTTCGAAGGGATGAGCGGCCTGCGCGCGGCGGCGATCGTCCTGGTGCGCGAACGGGTCGCCCGGAAAGGGATTCCCGTGACTCGCAAAATCCTCGGGATGACCGGGAGCGAGCGCCACGTGATGACGCTCCTCGACACGACGATCCGATGGTGCCTGAGGACGTTACGCCCGCAGAGCTTGATAAGTCAGCATGGCGCGAGCTCAAAGCGCTGACCAAAGAGAACGCGGAATGGGTAGCGGGTCACCTCGTGATGGCGTCTCGCATGATCGATGACGAACCCGAGCGCGCCCACAAACATGCTTTAGCCGCAGCCCGTCGTGCCGGAAGAATCCCTGTCGTTCGAGAAACCGTAGGTATTACTGCCTACCTGACGGGAGATTTTGCTCTCGCGCTTCGAGAGCTTCGCACCTACCGCAGGCTCACCGGACGCGATGATCAGGTCCCTCTGATGGTGGACTGCGAGCGGGGCTTGGGCCGGCCCGACCGGGCGCTAGAGCTGGCCGGGGAAGTAGACCGCAGTAGCCTATCGACGGCGGTCCAGGTGGAACTTGCGATTTCCCGCTCGGGGGCGCGTCTTGACATGGGCAAACCGGAACTTGCCCTCGGGGAACTGGAAATAGCGCAGTTGAAGCCGGATATGGCGTTCTCTTTTTCACCTGCCCTTTTTGACTCCTACGCCATTGTTTTGGCTGAACTTGGCCGGGACGAGGAAGCTGCACTGTGGGGCGAACGCGCCGATGTAGCTGCCCGCGCTCTCCGAGAAGCTGTCGATGGCCCGGACGATGATCACATGGTCATTGTCGACATGCCGGAGCAGGAGTAAGCATGGGTGGTCCTTACACTCCGCTTGCAGGAATCGATCTTGTTCTCGCCGATCTTGACGGGGTGATTTACCAGGGGGCGCGTGCGATTCCCCACGCGGCGAAGGCTTTGCAGAAAGTTGCTTCTCAAGTGCGCCTCGGTTTCGTCACCAATAACGCTGCCAGGACACCCCAGCAGGTTGCAGACCAGATTGCCGGCTACGGGATTCCTGCAACCGCAGAAGATGTGGTGACTTCCCCCCAGGCAGCAGTGCGGGTCCTTGCGCGGCTCGTCCCGCCTGGTTCCACGGTGTTGGTCGTCGGTGGTGAAGGGCTGACCACAGAGGTGGAACGAGCAGGTTTTGTCGTGACCCGACAGGCTGATGATCGACCTGCCGCTGTGGTGCAGGGGTTTGCGCCCGAGGTGGGGTGGGAACAGCTCGCCCAGGCGTCGTTTGCTCTGCAACGAAGCGACAGCGTTTCCTGGGTTGCCACCAACACCGACTGGAGCATTCCTGTTGCCGGAGGTATTGCGCCGGGTAATGGTGCGCTGGTCTCCGCTGTTCACCTTGCCGTGGGGCGCCTGGCAACTTTCGCAGGCAAGCCTGAAACAGAGATTTTTGACGTTGCCCGGGAGCGTTTCGACCCTCAGGGCGGCATCCTCATGATTGGCGATCGACTCGATACAGACATTCTTGGCGCCAACAGGGCGCAGATGAGCTCTGCACTGGTGCTGACAGGGATCGATTCGGCCAAATCTTTGCTGGCCTCGGATGCCAGCATGCGGCCTGATTTTGTTCTCGGGGATCTGCGGGAGCTCCATAAGCCCTACCCTCCGTGCGTGCGAAGTGTTGATAGCGACGGTGTTCACACAGTGGAAGTCGGCAACGCGGTCGTTCGTCGGCAAGGCCATGTGGTGCGTATCGCTCGGCGGGGTTCCACCCTCGATGTGATTCGCGCGGGGGCAGCCATCATTCACGACTCCGGGTTGAAAATATTCGGTATGGACATTGATCCACAGATATATTCGTGAGCATGGATAGCGCTAACTTCGACGCGATTGCCCTGAGGCTTGACGATATTGCCTCGCTTGCGCTCGACGAGCGCGCCGTCGCTCTTGGTGAAATCTATGAACAGCTGGTTCAGGCTCTGGAGACTCCTGAAAACGAGTCCTAATGGCAGAGCGTTTGGATGTGGCACTGGTTGCCCGGGGGGTCAGTGAATCTCGCACCAAAGCGCAACGAAGAATCAGCCAGGGAGACGTGTGGGTGAACGGGATCTGTGTCACAAAAACCTCCCACCCGGTGTCTACGGATGACGAGATTGTTCTCGCCGGCGGCTCGGATGACGTGGGGCGCGGTGCTGTGAAACTTCGGGCAGCGCTCACGCAATGGGATTGTGACGTTGCGGGACGACAGGTGCTCGATATTGGGGCATCCACCGGAGGTTTCACCGAAGTCCTTTTGACGGCTGGCGCCGCCCAGGTTGTTGCTCTGGATGTTGGTCACGGACAGCTGCACCCTCGGGTGCGCGAGGACCCGAGGGTCCGCGCTCTTGACGGTGTCAACATCAAGGGCGTGACTCCCGTCTGGTGGGAAAGTGTTGGGGGAGGGGATATCGATTTCATCGTCGCCGATGTCAGCTTCGTCTCCCTCACTCACGTGTTGCCCCCGGTGGTTGCGCTTTGGGGGCTGGTGCCCTGGGTGGTGTTGGTCAAACCCCAGTTCGAGGTGGGGCGCACACACATTTCTGGAGGGATCGCTCGTGATCCCCTCGATCACGAACGCGCGCTTGCCACCGTTCTTCGCTGTGCGGAAGGCCTTGGGCTGGAGTGTGGGGGCATCATCGAGTCACCAATCACCGGGGAAGCCGGGAACCGCGAGTACCTGTGTTGGTTAACACCCACGACATCAGAGAATCCGCCACAATGGAGTGAACGTATCCACCACCTCAGCCGTGCAGGGAGGAATATCCAATGAGTTCCCGCCACATGCTTGTGGTTGCCCACACAGGCAGGTCAGATGCACGCCAGGCCGCATCGGATGTCTGCGATCAGCTGCGTCACGCAGGTCTCACTCCCGTGGTCGCACCCAGGGGTAACTCTTTGCGCGCAGAGGTACAGGGGACAAGCCTGACACTGGGCACGGATGTCTCGCTTGGTGATATCGAGCTCACCATCGTGCTGGGTGGAGATGGCACCATTTTGGGTGCCGCCGAACTCACCAGGGGCTCCGCGGCACCGCTGTTAGGAATCAACCACGGACATGTGGGTTTCCTTGCCGAAAGTGAGCGTGACGATCTAGCCTGGACGGTCCAGAGAGCTGTTGCTGGCGAATACGACGTTGATGAGCGACTTGTTTTGGATGTTGTGCTGATGCAGGGAGACACCGAGATCTACCGCACTTTCGCGCTGAACGAGGCGACCGTGGAAAAAGCATCTCCCGCGCGGATGATTGAGGTCGCGCTCGAGATTGACGGCCGCCCGCTCTCAATTTTTGGTGCCGATGGGGTCGTCATGGCTACGCCCACAGGCTCAACGGCATACTCGTTCTCTGCCGGTGGTCCCGTGGTGTGGCCGGGTGTGGAAGCACTGCTGATGGTCCCGCTTTCGGCTCACGCTCTTTTTGCCAGACCTCTTGTGGTGGGACCAGATTCGGTAATGGCTGTCGAAGTGTTGGAGCACTCCACGGCTCCAGCCGTGCTGTGGTGTGACGGCAGGCGGGGAACCGATATGGAACCGGGCTCGAGGGTCGTGGCCACCCGAAGCAGCGAACCCATTCGACTGGCCAGGCTCCACCCGGGGCCCTTCACCGACCGTCTGGTAAAAAAGTTTGGGCTCCCTGTCACCGGCTGGCGCGGGCCGTTGGGAACTTAGGCGCCCATGATTCTTGAGGTAACCATCAGTGATCTGGGGGTCATCCGTGAAGCCCGCTTGCCTCTCGGCCCCGGGTTGACCGCTGTTACCGGTGAAACGGGTGCGGGCAAAACAATGGTGGTGACCGCATTGGGGCTCCTTCTTGGCGCGCGAGCCGATTCAGCCAGAGTGCGCCAAGGAGCCGACGCTACCTGGGTGGAGGGCAGATTTTCCCTAGGGGAGACGAGTTCGGTGATGGAGCGCGCCCGCGAACTGGGCGCATCCCTGGATGACAATGAACTTGTTCTTGCACGGGAAGTACAAGCCGAAGGCCGATCCAGAGCGCTCGTGGGCGGTCGAAGCGCCCCCGTGTCAGCCTTGGCCGAGCTTGCGTCACATCTCGTCGTGGTTCATGGCCAAAGCGATCAGGTTCGCCTCAAATCGGAAACGGCACAGAGGGAAGCTCTGGATCGTTTTGCCGGGGAAGCTCTGGCAGGCGTCCTGGACACTTTTCACACGGCTTTTGGGTCGTATCGCGAGCTTGTGGAAAAACGTGACACCCTGCGCACCGAAACAGATACTCGGGCGCAAGAGGCCACCCAGTTGCGTCAAGCGCTGGAAGATATTGATGCGGTGGCTCCGGTAGCAGGTGAGAATGTTGCGCTCGGGGAAACCGTAAACAGGTTGACCAACACCGAAGAGTTGCGTCAGGCGGCAGCCGCGGCTTCTGCGGCGTTGTCCTCTGATGAGAGCAGTTTTGATACTCGTGATGCTCTCTCCATGGCGGACAGTGCTCTCAAAGCTCTCGATCGGGTGGTCGGTTTTGATGCGGGTGCCCAGGCCTTGCGCGACCAGCTTGCTGATGCGTCCTATCAGCTGTCCGAAGTTGCTGTGGGTATTGCCAGTTATCTCGCATCGTTGGAGAGTGATAGCGGGCAGTCTTTAGAACACACCCATGAACGTCTTGCGGCAATCACCCATTTGATGCGCCGCTACGGTCCGACCCTGGACGATGTGCTGGACATGCAACAGGGCGCCAGCGAGCGGCTTCTGGAATTAGAGAGAGATTCGGAACTTCTTGGCACCCTCGATCATGATGTAGAGGTTGCCCTCCAGGCTGCGTGGGATGCCGCCAACACGATGACTAGCCTGCGGATCAGCGCGGCATCGACTCTCGCGGCGGAGGTCACCAAGGAACTGGCTGCGCTTGCTATGCCCAATGCCACCCTCCATGTTCGCGTCAGCCAGGAGCAACAACTCTCCAGCCACGGCGCCAACCAGGTCAACCTCCTTCTTGCCGCCCACCCGGGAGCAGAGCCTTTGCCTCTGGGTAAGGGGGCATCCGGTGGTGAGTTGTCTCGGGTGATGCTTGCTCTGGAAGTGGTCATTGCGGCCACTGACCCGGTGCCCACTTTTGTTTTTGACGAGGTCGATGCGGGTGTTGGCGGTGCCAGCGCTCTCGAAATTGGTCGTCGTTTAGATGTGCTGGCACAAACGTCGCAGGTGATTGTTGTCACCCACCTGGCCCAGGTTGCTGCTTTTGCTAACAACCATTTACGAGTGGTGAAGGATACGGATGGTCAGGTCACCACCTCGAGCGTGACGGCGCTGGAGGGTGAAGAGCGGGTGCGCGAATTGGCGCGCATGCTCGGTGGCATGGAGGACTCCCACAGTGCCCTCACCCACGCTCGGGAGCTGATGGAGAAGACCCATTCGGTGAGTCGTCGGTAATGGCCCCGGTAACCGGTTAGTGTTGGATTCCGTGGAGCACTCTTCCAAAAGCCTCAGGCAAGAAATCACCAAACACATTTTTGTGACCGGTGGAGTTGTCTCGTCCCTCGGTAAAGGCCTCACCGCAGCGTCGCTTGGGAATCTTCTTTCCGGCCGCGGGGTTCACGTGGTCATGCAAAAACTTGATCCCTATCTGAATGTGGATCCGGGCACGATGAACCCGTTCCAACACGGCGAAGTGTTCATCACCGACGATGGCGCAGAAACGGATCTCGACATTGGGCACTACGAACGTTTCTTAGATATCAACCTGTCCCAGGCAGCCAACGTGACGACCGGGCAGATTTACCAAGAAGTCATTGGACGTGAACGCCGGGGAGAGTATCTGGGAGACACCGTTCAAGTTATTCCCCACATTACGGATGAAATCAAACGTCGAATGCGCTTACAAGCCGACGACGATCCCCGGCCAGATGTGATCATCACCGAAATCGGGGGAACCGTAGGCGACATTGAAAGCCAGCCCTTCATCGAAGCGGCACGTCAGATTAGGCACGAGCTGGGTCGCGAGAACGTTTTCTTCGTTCACGTGTCCCTCGTGCCTTTCATGGGTGCTTCCGGCGAGCAGAAAACCAAACCCACCCAACACTCTGTGGCGATGCTGCGCTCGATTGGTATTCAGCCCGATGCTCTCGTACTGCGCAGTGATCGACCGGTGGAAAGCGCAAACCGCCGCAAAATTGCGCTGATGTGTGACGTCGATGAGGCTGCGATCGTGAACGCGGTGGACGTGGCGAGCATTTATGACATCCCCTCGCTACTGCACAGTCAAGACCTGGATGACTACATCATCGACGCACTCGGCATTGAGGCCGGAGAAATGGTCTGGGACGGGTGGAAAGATCTTCTTGATGCGGTGCACCACCCCCGCCACACCATCACCATTGGTGTGGTGGGCAAATACATTGAGTTACCCGATGCCTACCTCTCGGTGAGCGAGGCGATCCGCTCCGGCGGTTTTGCAAACCACACCAAAGTGGAACTCAAATGGATTGCCAGTGACCAGTGCGCGACACCGGAGGGTGCAGAAAAGGCCCTTGCCGGTGTCGATGGGGTGTGCGTTCCGGGGGGCTTCGGTATCCGCGGTATTGAGGGCAAAGTGGGTGCTTTGCGTTTCTGCCGGGAAAACAACATTCCCACCCTCGGGTTATGTCTCGGCTTGCAGTGCATGGTCATTGAATACGCGAGAAATGTAGCCGGTTTAGAGGGTGCCTCCAGTAGTGAATTTAATCCTGAGGCCGCACACCCGGTGATTGCGACAATGGCTGAGCAGATCGATGTTGTCTCCGGTAATGGCGACCTGGGGGGAACGATGCGCTTAGGTCTGTTTGAGGCCACCCTCGCTGAAGGGTCGTGTGTTCGGGAACTCTATGGCGAAGAACGCATTCATGAGCGCCACCGTCACCGCTACGAGGTCAACAACCTCTACCGCACAGAACTCGAGGCTGCAGGCTTAGTGTTTTCGGGAACATCACCCGATGGTTCTCTCGTGGAATTTGTCGAGCTTCCCACACGCGTTCACCCTTTCTACATTTCTACTCAGGCACACCCCGAACTGCGCTCGCGTCCCAACCGCGCACATCCTCTGTTTGCCGGGCTTGTGGCCGCCGCGCTCGAGCGCCACAATGCCTCCGCACTGTTTGCTGTGTCTGATCAGGACAGCTAATGCCTGAGGGCTTCTCGCTCGCCGATCAGCCCCACCACCCTGTCATTGTGTCCTCCGACACGGTTTTCCGCGGGGCAATATGGAATGTGATGCGCGAAACATTCACCCTGGGTGAGGGGGAGCTGACCAGAGATTTTGTGGATCACCCCGGCGCGGTGTGCATTGTTGCGCACAACGATGCGGGCGAGGTGATGATGATTCGCCAGTATCGCCATGCGATACGCGCCCTTGATTGGGAAATACCGGCAGGGCTTCTTGATATTCCCGGTGAAGACCCGCTGGTGTGTGCCAAGCGGGAACTGGTCGAAGAGGCGGACTTAGAAGCCGACCATTGGGAATATGTCACCCGGGTGTACACCACCCCGGGGGGCTCCAATGAATGCACATATATTTTTCTTGCCTCGGGTTTGCGCTCGGTCACCCACGATTATGTCCGCACGGGTGAAGAAGCGGAGCTCGAAAAACGCTTTGTGCCCCTGGATGATGCTGTTGCTGAAATTCTTGCCGGGTCCCTCACCAACCAAATTGCGGTCACCGCGCTCCTTGCTGCGTATGCCCTCCGACGCTAAAACGCAGCCTGCAGCTCCCACGGCGATCGAGCGGGAGCGCGATCGTTACCTGCGCTATGTGACCCTGGAGCGCGGGAGGTCTCCTCACACCGTGGCCGCCTATCGAGGTGACCTTGCGCGGTATCTTGAGTTCCTTGGTTCGCGGGGACTGATCACCCCGGACCAGGTCACTCCCGATGACCTTCGCTCGTTCGTTGATTCTCTCGAGGGCGCAGCCTCGACGGTGGCCCGCAAGCTCTCGAGCATCAAAAACTTTCACCGTTTTCTATTGGCGGAGGGCGTGGTTGTCACCGACCCCAGTTCTCCACTGCCCTCGCCGGCGAGGGCCACGCGTTTGCCTAAAGCGCTCACTGTCGACCAGGTGGGGCGACTGCTGGACAGTGTCATCGGCGATGATTCCCACGCCCTTCGAGATCGGGCACTCCTTGAGTTTCTGTACGCCACCGGAGCCCGAATCTCCGAAGCCTTAGGGTTGAGCGTCGATGACGTTCTCGGCGATGACGGTCGCGTATCGGAGGTGATTAGGGTGACAGGGAAGGGGCAGAAGCAGCGGATTGTGCCGGTTGGTTCCTATGCCCGGGCGGCGATGGACAGTTATCTCACGAGATCCCGCCCGTCCCTTGTTCGTGGGCAGAAAAAGGCGACCCCCGCGGTATTCTTGGGCCTTCGCGGTGCTGAGTTATCCCGCCAAAACGCGTGGCTTATTGTGCAAAGCGCGGCGAATCGAGCAGGCCTTGAGGGATTGGTCTCCCCGCACACTCTTCGTCACTCCTTTGCTACCCATGTTCTCTCTGGTGGGGCAGATATCCGCGTTGTTCAGGAGCTTCTTGGCCACGCTTCGGTGGCCACCACTCAGATCTACACCAAAGTGACCATCGACACGCTTCGCGAGGTCTACCAGGGGGCGCATCCGCGTGCTCGCTGAGTGCAGACGATAGACTTGCCCCATGGTAAATACGCAGGGAAACCTCGGTCCCACGGGGCGGGTTCTCCGCGACTTTCCTGAGCCCCCGGTGCTGAAATCCCACGGCCCCGCGCGGGTCATTGCGCTGTGTAATCAAAAGGGTGGTGTGGGAAAGACCACCACCACCATCAGCCTGGGTGGTGCTTTGGCCGAATACGGGCGCAACGTGTTGATGGTGGATTTCGATCCCCAAGGGGCGCTTTCTGCAGGTCTTGGCGTGAACACGCACGACGCCATCACCATCTATGACTTACTCATTGGTCGCGAGAAAGATGTTCGCACCGCTATTCAGCCCACAAAGACCCCGGGAATCCATGTGATTCCTGCCAATATCGATCTGTCTGCGGCCGAAGTGCACCTGGTAAACGAGGTGGCGCGAGAGCAGATTCTTGCCCGAGTGTTGCGCCCCATCATGGATGACTACGACGTAATCCTCATCGATTGCCAACCGTCTTTGGGGCTACTGACCGTGAACGCGTTGACCGCAGCCCACGGAGTCCTGATTCCCTTAGAGACGGAGTACTTTGCCCTTCGCGGGGTGGCACTCCTGATTGACACCATCGACAAAGTTCGCGATCGTCTCAACCCCGCGATCCGGGTGGATGGGATTGTGGCCACCATGTTTGATGCCCGCACCCTGCACGCCCGCGAGGTGATGGAGAGGGTGGTGGAAACTTTCGGTGACACCGTATTAGACACGGTGATTGGGCGGACAATCAAATTCCCCGATGCTTCCGTTGCTGCCGTTCCAATCACCGAATTTGCCCCGACCCACGCTGGCGCTCACACCTATCGTGCGCTGGCGAGAGAACTTGTTGCTCGTGGTGCCATCGCCTAACGCGTCGCAGCTGGAGCAGAGGGAGGCGGGCCCCGGGAGCACTCACTTTCGGGTCAGTCTTGCTAACTTTGATGGGCCCTTTGATTTACTCCTGAGCCTGATTGGCAAACGAGAGCTTGACATTACCGAGGTGGCTTTAAGCGTCGTCACCGATGAGTTTTTGAGCTACCTGAAAGAGTTAGACGGTGTGGCTGAGTTGGAAGCGGCCAGTGAGTTTGTGGTGGTGGCAGCCACCCTGCTCGATATGAAAATTGTGGGGCTTTTGCCCCAGGGTGAATTTGTTGATGCCGAAGATGTTGCTCTTCTGGAGGCCAGAGATCTCCTGTTTGCAAGACTTTTGCAATACCGCGCCTTCAAAGAAATGTCTGCGTGGTTTGTTGAACGCTTCGAGGCCGAAGAGAAACGGCACATGCGCGAGGTTCCCCTGGAAGCCCAGTTTTTTAGCAGCATCCCGGAGCTTCGCTGGAGCTTGAGCCCTGGTGACTTCCAGGCGCTAGCCCTGTTGGCACTCACCCCGAGAGAGATCCCCACGGTGGGGCTTGGCCACCTTCATGCGCCGCTGGTCAGCATTCGCGAACAAGCAGCCCACGTCATCGCCATGCTCAAAGGTGGCGCACCGGTGAGTTTTCGGGCCCTGATTGCCGGAATACAGGAAAAAGGTGTGGTTGTGGCACGGTTTTTGGCGATTCTTGAGCTGTATCGCGAGTCGGCCATCACCTTCCAGCAGCTGGAACCTTTGGGGGAACTCACCCTGCAGTGGGTGGCTGAAGACTTCGGGGTCGAAAATCTCGCAAATCTTGGAAACGAATGGGGCGGCGAGGAACACACAGATGAGCACTAATACCCATAAGCAGAGCCACACAGATCGTGCCCTGGCCCGCGAGATTGAAGCAGTCATGATGGTGGCTGATGAACCCATGAGTGTTATCGCCCTCGCCAGCGCACTGGATGCTCCTCTTTCCGAGGTGAAGACAACGCTTCTGCAGTTGGTGGCAGATTATGATGGGCGCGACGGTGGTGTTGAGCGCGGGTTCGAGCTTCGCGATGTCGGTGGTGGGTGGCGGATATATGTGCGTGCCCGCTACGACGCGGTGGTGGCCCAAGCGGTCAAATCTCAGGCACCGACAAAACTTTCCCAGGCGGCCTTGGAAACCCTTGCCGTGATTGCCTATAAGCAACCCATCACCCGAGGGCACGTGTCCGCTATTCGTGCGGTGAATGTGGATTCTGTGGTGCGAACCCTGGTTTCCCGGGGTCTGATTCGCGAATCCCACACCGACCCGGAAACGGGTGCAATTTTCTATGTAACCACGGAGATTTTGCTGGCCGAACTCGGCCTCGAATCCCTCGATCATCTCCCACCGCTTTCGCCTCTCCTGGATGAGGGGGCAGAAGGTTTTGTCGATGTCGAGTGAGGGTGGACCCCCGGAGGGGGAGCGCCTCAACAAAGTGCTCTCCTCCGCCGGGGTGACCTCGAGGCGCCATGCAGAAATTTTGATGCAGCAGGGCAAAGTGACGGTCAACGGGGTGGTCACCACAGAGATGGGCGCGCGCGTTGACCCGGCCGTAGACATTGTCGCTGTCCGGGGCAAAGTGGTGTCCCTCATCGCCGATGCTCGCTACGTGATGCTGCATAAGCCATTGGGGGTAGTCAGCACAATGTCTGATGACCGGGGGCGCCCTGACCTCTCGGCCTACCAGGATGATATTGGGCAAAGAGTGTTCAATGTGGGGCGCCTGGACGCTGACACCACCGGGTTGCTCCTCATGACCAACGATGGGGCTGTGGCACACCGGCTGTCGCATCCCTCTTTTGAGGTGGAGAAGGTCTATGCCGCCCGCGTCTCTGGAGAAATGGCCACGGCCGACATCACCGCGCTTCTGGCCGGGGTGGAGCTGGAAGATGGCATCCAGAAGTCCGATAGGGCCAGGCTGCTTGGCGCACCTCAGCAGGGGACCAGCCTGGTGGAAATCACGTTGCACTCGGGAAAAAACCGCATTGTGCGTCGCTTGTTGGAAGCACTTGGTCATCCCGTTATTGATCTTCACCGCAGGCGATACGGCCCCCTTCATCTGGGAGGCTTGATCCCGGGGGCGTGGCGGGAGCTGACTAGGCTGGAGGAGACGCAGTTGTTGACTCTTGCGTATCAAAAACAGGCCGAGGGAACCCCATCATGATCTCGATGACGACGGTGCCTTTTTCTCGCGTCCACATCGTGGGTGCGGGGTTGCTCGGCACCAGCATGGCTTTAGCTCTCAGTGAGCGCGGTGTCACCGTGACCTTGGCAGACTCGTCTCCGACTTCTCTCTCCCTTGCTCGTGATTACGGTGCCGGTGACGTGTGGGAGGCGACCATGCCTCACCCCGAACTGGTTATTGTTGCCACCCCGCCTGATGTTGTGGCCCGCATGGTGGTGGACATGTTGGAGGCATTTCCCGAGGCGATTGTTGCCGATGTGGCAAGCGTCAAAGGCGCCATTTATGCAGAGATCTCCCGCCTCGGCGGAAACCTCGAGCGGTTTGTGGGCACCCACCCGATGGCTGGTCGCGAACGCGGGGGAGCGGTCTCTGCCCGAAGTGACCTTTTTACCGCACGCCCGTGGATTATCTGCGAGGGTGCGGCTTCTCCGACAGAGCTGGTGACAAGGCTTGTCATCAGCGTGGGGGCGATACCCCTGGCCATGAGTTTCACCGAACACGATGACGCTGTGGCCCTGGTATCTCACCTGCCTCAACTCGTGTCCACCCTCACGGCCGCGAGGTTGTCGGATGCCTCGGCCCAATCGCTGTCTGTTGCCGGTGCGGGGCTTCGCGATGTGACACGCATCGCGGCGAGTGATCCGGGTTTGTGGGCGCAAATTATTGGAGCTAACGCTGGCCCGCTGCTTAATCAACTCACGGCGCTTGCCGCTGACTTACACAGCGTGATGGGGGCGCTATCTGATGTGGAAGCGAAAGGTTCACGGGCCACTCTCGCTGATACGCTTCAGCGTGGTCACAGTGGTGTGGCCAGGCTTCCCGGGAAACACGGTGTGTCCTCTCGCGTCGCGTCCTTGATTGTCGTGATTGATGACACGCCAGGGGAGCTTGCCCGGCTGCTCACTCAATTGGGGCAGTGGAATGTGAACCTGGAAGATCTTCGTCTGGAGCATTCGCCGGGAGCGAACGTCGGTTTTGCTGAGGTGAGTCTCGCCAAGAACGCTGTGGCTGAGGTGGAGAAAAAACTTGTCCAGGGTGGATGGAAAATTGCAGGGGAGAGACCATGACCGTCACCGTTGTTGCTATTGACGGCCCCGCCGGCAGTGGAAAATCCAGCGTGTCCAAGGCGGCCGCTCACACGCTTGGTTTTAGCTACTACGACACCGGTGCCGCCTATCGTGCGCTTGCGTGGGCAGCACTTGAAGCCGGTGTGGACCTGACGAGTGAAGACGCGGTGCGCAGGGTGCAAACCTCCATCGTCTACCGCGCATCAGAGGACCCAGAAGCTCAGAGGTGTGAGGTGGACGGGGTTGACGTGTCCGTCGCTATTCGCAGCACCGCAGTGACCGGCGCTGTGTCGGCCGTTGCGCAGCACGCATCTGTTCGCCAAGGTTTGGTCGACCATTTTCGCCAGGTCATTGAGCACTGCGACAACCCTGGAATTGTGATGGAGGGTCGCGACATCACCACCGTCGTTGCCCCGGACGCTGCGGTACGGGTGCTGCTCACCGCACCCGAAGAGGTCCGTATTCAGCGACGTCAGGCTGAGCTTGTCGGCGCCACAGCTACTACCCCAGCCGCGCCCATCGCTGAATCCCTGCGCGCCAGGGACGCCAGCGATCAGACTGTTGTGGATTTTATGAACGCCGCCCCCGGTGTGGTAGCACTGGATTCTGGGCCCCTCACTTTTGACCAAACTGTTGATGCCCTACTGGCCATCATTTCCCAGCCAAGGAGCGCATAGTGTCCACCATGGAAACACCCGACGATTCCTTCGAGGATCTCCCCTCAGACCCCACTCTGTCTGATCGTCTCAACGACATTGATGATGAAGAGGGGGAGCGCCGGGCGCAAGCTCTTCTGAGCGGTTTAGCCGAGTACGAACTTGAAGATGACGACCAAGCGGTTATCGACTCCCTCGGGGAAGAAGAAAGCCCTCTGGTCTATGGGAAAGCCCTTCCCGTGCTCGCCGTTGTTGGTCGACCCAACGTCGGAAAGTCAGCGCTGGTCAACCGCATCTTGGGACGGCGCGAAGCGGTCGTTCAAGACACCCCCGGGGTGACCAGAGATCGCGTGTCCTACAAAGCTCTGTGGAACACCACCTTTTTTACTGTGGTGGACACGGGTGGGTGGGAACCCGATGCCAAAGGCATCGCCAAATCGGTTGCCCTACAGGCAGAAGTTGCCATTGATTTGGCCGATGCCATTCTTTTTGTGGTGGATTCCACCGTGGGTGCCACAGCAACAGATGAACAGGTTGTGAAGTTACTGCGTCAAGCCTCCAAACCGGTAATTTTGATCGCCAATAAAGTTGATGATCAGCGGCATGAAGCGGCCTCTGGTGCGTTGTGGAACCTCGGGCTCGGTGAACCCTGGCCGGTTTCTGCACTCCACGGCCGTGGGGTTGCCGACCTTCTTGACCACGTGATTTCGATTTTGCCCAAAGAATCTGCCGTAGCAAAAGTAGAAGTGGGAGGCCCTCGCCGGGTCGCTCTGCTGGGCAGGCCAAACGTTGGAAAGTCCAGCCTTCTCAATAAAGCAGCGGGCAGCGAACGGGTTGTAGTGAACGAACTTGCCGGAACCACCAGGGATCCGGTGGACGAACTTGTTGATATTGCCGGCAAAACGTGGCGGTTTGTGGACACGGCCGGAATTAGGCGCCGCGTTCACATGCAGCAGGGTGCTGATTTTTATGCCAGTTTGCGCACCACAGCGGCTTTGGAAAAAGCAGAGGTTGCGGTTGTTCTGCTCGATGTGACCGAACCGATTAGCGAACAGGATGTTCGCGTGATCGATTTGGTGCTCGAATCAGGCAGAGCCCTGGTGTTGGCCTTCAATAAATGGGATCTGCTCGACGATGATCGTCGTCGCTACCTGGAGCGCGAAATTGACAAAGATCTCGCACACGTGGCGTGGGCGCCACGGGTGAACATTTCGGCGACCACCGGTCGGCATCTCGAGAGGCTGGTGCCGGCACTTGAAGTTGCCCTGGCGTCATGGGATCAGCGTGTGCCCACCGGTAAGTTCAATGCCTTCTTGGCAGAGCTTGTGGCTGCTCATCCGCACCCGGTCAGAGGGGGCAGGCAGCCGAGGATCCTTTTTGGTACCCAAGCCTCCACCAGGCCACCCACGTTTGTGCTTTTCACGAGCGGCTTCTTAGATCCCCAGTACCGACGGTTCATTCAGCGCCGGCTTCGGGAAATTTATGGGTTTGCAGGTTCACCCATTCTCACGAACATGCGGGTGCGGGAAAAGCGCGGAAAGAAGAAGTAGTCGTGACCAAGCCTCCTGCCTTGCCACCGGAACATCTTCGGGATCCCGGTGATGCGTGGGTGGAGGGCCCCGATGGCAAGAGATATTGGGGTCGGTTTGGCGCCGCCGGGCTTCTTGTTCTGCACCCGGGTGTGGGGGTGCTCCTCCAGTTGCGTGCGGAGTGGTCACACCATGGCGGCACGTGGGGTATTCCCGGCGGTGCGCTGAAAAAAGACGAGGGCGCTACGCAGGCGGCGCTTCGCGAAGCCAACGAAGAGGCCGGTGTTCCACCGAGTGCGGTAAGAATTATTGACCACAGCGTGGTGGATCTGGGTTTCTGGTCGTACACCACCGTCATCGGCATTGCTGATGAGTTTTTTGAACCCATAATCGGCGATCAGGAAAGTATTGCGCTGGACTGGGTTTCGCTAGACGACGTCGGTACACGGACGCTGCATCCGGCTTTTGAGAGTGCGTGGCCCCAGCTGATGGCCCGGCTTAGGGCCGAGGACAGCTTCTAGATCACACTCTTTTGTAACGAGGTGGCGATATCCCCCTTGAGTGCGGAGGGGTCCTGCGGCGTCACTTCTGCCTGGGGCGCGACGGTGTCTCTATTCTTTCGTGCGGGGAGCCCCATCTTTTTTGGTGAGAGCTCGGCCTCGATAGATTCCGACCTCAAAGGCGGTGACCGCAATCAGGGTGATCGCAACCAGGGGCAAAACGAACCACAGCATCACGCTGGTGAAACCCTCGGCGGCGGCGTGCTCGGTGGCTGCAAGTACGACATAGAGCGTGTAGGAAACATAGAGCAGGATGAAGAAGGCCCCCTCCCACCTGGCCACAATGAACCCGGTGAATGCGATGGGCACCAGAGCAACAGCCGCGGCGAGCATGAGGGGCAAGTCAA
>Ga0307980_1000025_pt1 | contig 81300 bp, 66 predicted proteins | sample OrgLakmetage1060_FD_201817 | JGI IMG/M metagenome (GOLD analysis project Ga0307980, IMG submission 201817) | Saline water microbial communities from Organic Lake, Antarctica - #1060 | ecosystem: Environmental > Aquatic > Non-marine Saline and Alkaline > Saline | place: Antarctica: Organic Lake... | reverse complement strand
TACACATCACAAGCACAATTAACAAGTCATCAACCTCTCGTTGCTACTGATTCTATCGCGCAAATGCAATGGGTAGATAGCGTATACCAAAGTCTTTCTCAGGAAGAAAAGATTGGACAGCTGTTTATGGTAGACCTGTTTTCTAATAAGGGAAAAGCACATACAGACCAGGTGCGCGACTTGGTTGAAAAGTATAAAATAGGCGGCATCATCTTCTCAAAAGGAGGGCCAGTGCAGCAAGCTTACTTAACAAACGAGTTGCAAGCCAAATCAAAAACACCTCTATTGATCGCTATGGATGCCGAATGGGGACTTGCCATGAGGTTGGACAGTACTTATGCGTTTCCATGGAACATGACCCTGGGAGCAACTCCTGGAACAAGATCCAGTTATGAGGTAGGAAAACGAATTGGAGAGCATTGCAAAAGACTTGGAGTGCATATTAATTTTGCACCAGTTGTAGACATCAATACCAATCCGCAGAATCCTATAATAGGAAACAGAAGTTTTGGTGAAGACATGAATAATGTGACCGACAAGGCCGGTGCGTTTATGAAAGGTATGCAGAGTACAGGTACACTGGCTTGTGCAAAGCACTTTCCTGGTCATGGAGATACAGATCAAGACAGTCATAAAACCTTACCAACAGTAGACTTTAGTGCTGCACGTATCGATAGCATAGAATTAACGCCCTATAGAAAGTTGATTGATAAAGGAATGGCGAGCGTTATGGTTGCCCATTTAAATATTCCTAGTCTTGAATCCAGGTCTGGCTATCCTACAAGTATCAGTAAAAAAGTAGTCACCGATTTATTAAAAATAAAACTAGGCTTTAATGGATTGATATTTACAGATGCTCTGAATATGAAAGGGGCGAGTAACTTTAGTGCTCCAGGAGAAATAGATCTACAAGCCTTTAAGGCAGGTAATGATGTGTTATTGATCTCTGAAGATATTCCTAAATCTATAGATAAAATAGTTGCTGCGATGGCAGCCGGCGATATTACAGATGAGCGATTAGCGCATTCGGTAAAAAAGATATTGATGTCCAAGTACATCGTAGGTCTCAACCACTATAAACCAGTGCTTATTCCAAATCTTATAGAGGATTTAAATACGGAAAAGGATGAAGTAGTCTACGAAAATGCGATTTCTAAAGCCATTACAGTTTTAAGGAATGAGAACAATACGTTACCTATTACCAATCTAGAAACAAAGAAAATCGCTTATGTAGAATTGGGTGATGATTCTGGGGATGTTTTTTATAAGGAGCTTAATAAATATACCAAAGTTGACAAGATAGTGGCTGATAAACTGGATGTATTGCTTCAAATGCTAGAAACCTACAATACGGTTATCGTAGGTTTTCATAAAGGTAACGAGAATCCATGGAAATCATATAGGTTACAAGAACGCGAGTTGACTTGGTTGTATGAGATAGCAAGAAAGCACTGTATTATTTTTGATGGTTTTGTAAGTCCTTATATGCTGGATCAGATCAAGACTGCAAAGAATTTTGAAGGAATCATTATGTCTTATCAAAATAGTGATTGGAGTCAACAAGTGAGTGCACAATTGATTTTTGGCGGTAGAGATGCGGTAGGGACCTTACCAGTAAGTGCCGGCTTGTTTAAAGTTAAGGAAGGTATGGCGGTAAAAAATGTAAAACGTCTTTCTTATGGCAATGATCCCTCTAGTGTAGGGTTAGATTCTGGGATGCTTGCAAAAATAGATAGTATTGCAAATTATACCATAAATGAAAAAGGGGCGCCAGGAATGCAAATTCTAGTGGCCAGACGCGGTAAGGTGATTTTAGACAAGACTTATGGCTATCACACCTATGATAAAAAGGATCCAGTCACCTATAGTGATATCTATGACATTGCCTCCGTTACAAAGATTCTATCGACGCTTCCATTAGTTATGGAACTGGAAGAAAAAAATGTCATCTCTATAGACGATGTTATTTCTAAACTTGATGCAGACTTAAAGAGTACGAATAAAGAGCAAATAACGGTAAAACAAATGCTTTCCCATTACGCTCGTTTAAAGCCATGGATTCCTTTTTATATCTATACACTAGATTCCCTGACGCACCAGCCTTTGTCTCAATATTACAGCAAAGGATCTAAAGCAAATTACAGAACTCAAGTAGCTGACGAGTTGTTTATCAATTCTATGGCGCAGGATACCATATTTAACCGTATTAAAAACAGTGAGTTAAGAGAAGATCTCGAATACAAATACAGCGACCTTCCTTATTATTTATTAAAAAAATATATTGAAAAACATTATCACAAAAACTTAGATGAACTGACGCAAGATCATTTTTATGAAAGTCTTGGAATGAACAGAACGGGTTACTTGCCTCGTAAAAAGTTCCCTATTTCTCAGATCATCCCTACAGAAAATGATACGACCTTTAGAAAACAATTGATTCATGGTTATGTGCACGATCAAGGCGCAGCGATGCAAGGCGGAATAGGTGGACATGCCGGCCTATTTTCAAATGCAAATGACATAGCAAAGATGATGCAAATGTATCTTCAAGGCGGTACCTATGGCGGGAGACAGTATTTTACACAAGAGACCATAGATAAGTTCAATACCTGCTACTTTTGTGAGAGTGATGTTAGACGGGGTGTGGGATTTGATAAACCGCAATTAGAAGAAGAAGGTCCTACCTGTGGATGTGTGAGCAAAAGAAGTTTTGGGCATAGCGGTTTTACTGGTGCTTACACCTGGGCAGATCCCGAAGAAGAAATAGTATATGTGTTCTTGTCCAATAGAATTTATCCAGATGCGGGAAATAGATTCCTCATCGATAAAAATATCAGAACTGATATTCAGCAAATTATCTATGACTCGATCATAGACTAAAACTAAATTAATGAAACTAGCTATAGTGTGTTATCCTACCTTCGGAGGTAGTGGAGTGGTAGCTACCATGTTGGGTACAGTACTTGCTGAACGTGGTCACGAAGTGCATTTTGTGACCTATAAACAACCGGTAAGACTGGACTTGCTCTCTAGGAATATTTTTTTTCACGAAGTAAACGTGGAAGAATATCCGTTGTTTCATTACCAGCCTTATGAATTGGCTCTGTCCAGTAAATTAGTAAATGTGGTACAGGAATACGGTATTGAACTATTGCATGTTCATTATGCGATACCACACGCTTATGCGGGCTATATGGCACAACAAATGTTGAAAGATCAAGGGATTACATTACCTATGGTCACCACCTTGCACGGTACCGATATTACACTCGTAGGAAACCACCCTGTTTATAAACCAGCAGTCACTTTTAGTATCAATAATAGTGATGTGGTGACTTCTGTTTCCGCTAGTTTAAAACGGGATACTTTAGAGCTTTTTGATATTACTAAGCAAATCGATGTAGTTCCTAATTTTATAGATATGTCTTTGTACAAGACAGAGTTTAAAGATTGTGATCGAACGATTATGGCATTCCCGCAAGAGCGCATTATTACCCATATAAGTAACATGCGACCTGTAAAACGCCTTATGGATGTCGTGAAGATTTTTGAAATAGTCGAGAAACAGATTCCGGCGATATTAATTATGGTAGGAGATGGACCAGAACGTTTTGCAGCAGAGGAATATGCTCATGACGCAGGTTTAAAAATGAAGATCAAATGGGTGGGAAACAGTACAGAAATCGATCGCATTCTCTGTTTTTCAGACTTGTTTTTATTGCCTTCTGAAAAGGAAAGCTTTGGTCTTGCTGCTTTAGAAGCCATGGCAAATCGCACTCCTGTGATTTCCACAAACACGGGTGGTTTGCCTGAGGTGAATGAAGACGGTGTTTCAGGTTACACGAGTGAAGTGGGCAACATTGAAGAAATGGCAGCAAATGCTATGAAGATCTTAAAAGACGATCAGGTTTTAAATGATTTTAAGAATGCCGCTTTCGCGAAAGCGGAACAATACGATATACTAAAAATAATACCACAATATGAAAAGTTATATGAAACTGTGCTTGCTGGCACTAAGTCTTTGTAGTCTCAGCTCTTGCTGTAGTAAAAAAGAAATAGCAAATCAGACCAAACAACCCATAGCCGAAAGCTTTGAAATTCTTATCAATGATAGCCACATAAATATTGTTGAGGAGAAGTCAATGATTATTGATACAGAAGAAAAGCTAAAAGAATTTTATGCGGGTCTCAATGCAAAACGATCCCCAGGTTTTGACATTCCAAAGGTAGATTTTGATACCCAATCAGTAATTGTGGTGGCTATGGGACAACAGAATACGGGTGGGTATAGTGTTTTATCGCCTCGTTATAATCTAGAACTGCGCACCTATGAATTTTCTTATTTAAAACCTTTACCAAATGCACCGGTTACTATGAGTATAACTACGCCAGGAACAGTTGTACTGGCAAATCAAGTAGCAGATGCTATTAGCATTATAGTAAACAAGAAGTAAACAAAAAATGGCGGCCAGAAATGGCCGCCATTTTTTTTATTACTATATGGATTGCTTAGAATTGGTACCTAATTCCTAATGCAATATCCAGATCATTCCCATCTCTAAAATCTCCAAAATAAAACTCTGGACGTACGTCTAGGGAAAGCAATAAGGGAATGTTAAAGTTGTATTCAATCCCTACTTGTCCAGCGGCAAAGAAAAAGGTTTCAGAATCATTATTATAATTATCCCTTCCAGGGAAATCATTATCTAGACTTATGGTTCCTACTCCACCACCAGCACCAGCATACCAGTTAAAGCCACCTTCTAGATTCCATACCCACTGATACACTCCAGTTGCTTTAAACCCGTCAAAGTTTTTACCGCTTTCATAACCCAAATCTATTTCCAATCTATTGTTATTTCCTAAGGCTCGTTGGTAGGATATTTCCGTACCAAAACCATCTCCATCTCCCGCTCGGATACCAATGGCATTTTTAGAAATTTCTTGTGCATTTGTTAAACCGATTCCTCCTATTACTATAAGAAGTGTAAAAACTATCTTTTTCATAAATTATTTATTTTGTTGTAAATGTGATATTAAAATAGGACTGAATCCTCTTTTATTATGTTAATTTATACATATATAATAAAAAAAATATTGTTATTGAAAATCATCGTCATCGTCTTTGTTTTTAGATTTTTTTATTTCCTTTTTTTATTAAATACCTACACAATACGCCACTTCATCTGTCGCTATCTTCATCGATATTCAATAGAGCCTATGGCGACAGCGACAACATTATATTGTACCTTTTTACCACTGTTATAGAGTCCATTACATTTTATAAAAATGCCATCTATCCTTCAAATTCGTATTCTTCACCTTCACCACCACGATCGTTGTTTTTCTTTCTTTGGTTGAATGTGTATATAAATGAAAGGGTTACTTGACGCTCTCTCCATTGGAACCTACTGTTAGAAACAAAACTAGGAGTATTGGTGAATGATTCTCGACGTCTTGCATTTAATAAATCACTCACATTAAGAGTAAGTGACCCTTGTCCTTTTAAAATCTCTTTACTAGCTGCAAGATTTATGGTAGCAATACCGTTTTGAGATCCTTGAGCACTTTCTGATGCCCCGCGGTAATTGATACGTGTTTGAAAATCAATTTTAGCCGGCAGCTCAAATTTTTGATTTAATCTTAAAAAGTAAGTGGTATTTACAAAATCAAAGTTTAGATCTTCAAAGTCTCCATCAGTTTCTACTCTAAAAACATTTACATCGCTATTGATGGTCCACCACTTGAAAGGTCGGTAAGTAAGAGTAAGCTCATAGCCTAATCGCTCTTCTGTAGAAAGATTCACTGGAAATCTAAAAACGGCTTGATTTCCATCTACTAACCTGGTAGTTTCAATAGTTTCTACATTATCAGTACTGCGATTAAAATAAAGAGATGTGCTCAATGTCAATTTTTTCCACCTTCTTAAATAACCTAAGTCCACTTGATTTGAAAAGGTCGGATCTAGATCTACATTCCCTTGATAAAAGGAATTTTGACTCGACCTACCTGAAAACGGATTCAATCTACGTCCTCTCGGCCTTCGTACTCTTCGGTTATAGCCTAAGGTAAAATTCTCACCGTCTTGTATTTCATAACCTAGATTTAATGTAGGGAACAAACTGCTGTATTCTTTTTTGCTGGTCACATCTGTGGTTTCTTGGTGGATAGAAATATTGGTTTGTTCAAATCTTAAACCAGCAAGCATGGAAAATTTACCAAACTCCTGACCGTATTGTCCATAGAAAGCGTTCACAAACTCTTCATAACTAAAGGTGTTGTTTAAAGTTACATCTGGAATTAAAAGTCCACTTGGAAAATCTTCTCTTTCTTCAAAGTAGAAACTGTTAGAGATATCTCTGTAGTTACCGCGATAACCTGCTTCATACTGTATGTCTTCACCAACTGGTTTTTCCCAATCAACCTGTATCAAGGCTTCTGTTTCATCTTCTGTTTCTAGAACACGTTCCAAGTCATTGATCGTATTGGAAATAATTTCAGTTTGTAGGATATTTGATTCCTGATTTTCTACAGAGGTTGAAAATTGTGCACTTGCTTTTAGTTTTTATCCATTCTTATCTAAATCGCTTTGATAATCTAAAGAAAATTGAATATCATTTTCATCTTCAGCTTCTTGCTCTTCTCTTAAGTTAGTTTCATTAAGGGTCGTATCAGAAAAAAATCGCTGGTTGTTATTTGTAGTTACATCATTATCATTACCTAAGCGATAGACGACATTAGCTAGAATACTACTTTCATCATTTATAAAATATTCAGCTCCAAAACTGGTAAAATAACTTCTTCCTAAACGGTCAAAATCACGACTTTCATTTACCCCTAATAAATCTGTGCCTGTTGGAGAAGTGTCAGGAAATTTGTATTCAATGTTGGTAAGAGCATTTCCAGGAGAAGTTCTGTATCGGTAACCTGTATTGGTAAAAAGATTCCATTTGGTGGTACGGAAATTTAAGTTGGTAGAGGCTCCATAACTTTCAGGGTAACTCGTGTTTAAATTAATAGAGCCATTAAAACCTATAATGCGATTTTTTCGCAGGATGATATTTAAAATACCCGCAGTTCCTTCGGCGTCATATCTTGCGCTAGGTGAAGTAATCACTTCAATCCTTTCAATAGCTTCTGATGGAATTTGACGTAAGGCTTCTGCACCGTTAAAGCCTACCAAGGCACTAGGTCGACCATCAATTAGAATACGCACACTATTATTTCCTCTTAAGGCAACGTTTCCTTCTACATCTACAGAAACTGAAGGTACATTATCAAGAACATCACTGGCTGTTCCACCTTGTACGGTAAGATCTTTACCTATGTTATAGATTTTTTTATCCAGTCTGATATCTACAGTTGTTTTCTCTGCAACGACTATAGCGGCATCAAGCTCTGCGATATCTTGAACTAAAGAAATAAGCCCGTAATCTTTGTCTTCTGTAAGGACTTGATTTTCTTTACTGATACTTTTAAAAGTGATGTATTCCCATTTTACGGTATAGGTTCCTGGAAGAACACTGATGCTGTAATTACCTTCTAAGTCGGTAACACCTCCTTGAGGAAGTTGGTCTGGCTTAGTGCTTATAAAAGAAATAGTAGCAAATTCTAAGGGAGCTCTAGAATCTTTGTCAACTAGTTTCCCTTTTACAGTAATGGGATTTGAATTTTGTGAATAGCTAAATGCCGAGGTTAAGAGCAACAATAAGAGTAGAAAATTCTTCATAACAGTCTTTAGGTTTTCTTCTAAGACCGCCAAACTATTTAAAGGATTAACCTAGCCTCACTAAACTTATGTTAAAGCTCGTCACTAGGGACTTCTTTACCATCTTCCATTAAGAAAGCCTTAAGAAAAGCATCTAAATCCCCGTTAAGAACAGCATCTGTATTACCAGTTTCATGACCGGTTCTTACATCTTTTATCAGTTTGTAAGGATGCAATACATAATTGCGTATTTGAGAACCCCATTCTATTTTCATCTTACCGGCTTCTATTTCTTTTCGTGCCGCATTGCGTTTTTGTAATTCAATTTCAAAAAGCTGAGATTTCAACATTTGCATGGCTTTCTCTCGGTTTTCTAATTGAGATCGCGTTTCAGAATTATGAATAATGATTCCAGAAGGATGGTGTGTTAAAATAGCCTTGGTTTCTACCTTATTTACATTTTGTCCACCAGCGCCACTTGAGCGAGCAAAATCCCATTTGATATCTGCTGGGTTGATATCTATTTCTATAGAATCGTCTGCTAGCGGATACACATAAACCGAGGCAAAAGAAGTATGACGTTTTGCATTAGAATCAAAAGGCGAGATGCGCACTAATCTGTGTACACCGTTTTCACTTTTTAACCAGCCAAAACTATAATCTCCTTCTATTTCTATCGTGACAGTTTTAATACCAGCAACATCACCAGCTTGAAAGTTGAGTTCTTTTACTTTATAACCGTTCTTTTCTGCCCACATCATGTACATTCTCATGAGCATCTCTGCCCAGTCACAAGATTCAGTACCACCAGCTCCAGCAGTTATTTGAAGCACTGCGCTCATGTCATCACCTTCGTTAGAAAGCATGTTTTTAAACTCTAGCTTTTCAATAAGGTCTTTTGCGGCCTGGTGCTTAGCCATGACATCTTCTTCACTAGCCTCCTCTTCTTTAAAAAACTCAAAGAGCACTTCTAGGTCTTCTGTAAGCGTCACAGCGGTAGCATAGTCTGTGGTCCATTGCTTTTTGTTACGCAATAGTTTCATGATCACTTCGGCATCTTTAGGTTTGTTCCAGAAATCTGGAGAAAAGGTTTTCTCCTCTAGATTAGTGATCTCAATTTTCTTGGCATCAATCTGTAAGTAATCCTTTAGTTTTAGGACGCGTTCTTGTAATTCTTTAACCTGTTCGGCAGTGATCATAGGGTCATTTTCAACTACTGCAAAAATAGAATTAAATTAGTTGCTTTTATCCATGCTTGTGTGTGGTATAGATATTATTTTTATAGCGCTTTTATGAATATCGCTTTCGCGAAAGCGAAACACATAAAGTTGATGCCGCACTTGCTCGTAATGAGTTTATCGAAGTAATGCGGCACGAAAGCCTAACAACCATAAATAAATGATAGATTTAAGAAGTGATACAGTAACAAAACCTTCCAAAGGAATGATGGAGGCCATGTTCCATGCCGAAGTAGGAGACGACGTTTATAAGGAAGATCCAACGGTTAATGAATTAGAAAGGCGAGTGGCAGAGCTATTTGGGATGGATGATGCATTATTTTTCCCTACTGGAAGTATGGCAAATCAAGCCGCGATTAAAATGCACACACAACCTGGAGAGCAGTTGATATGCGATAAATATGCACATGTTTATAATTATGAAGGTGGTGGCGTTTCTTTTAATAGTGGTGTTTCTTGTAAGTTGTTAGATGGATCCAGAGGTATGGTAACCGCTGCTCAAGTAGAAGCAGCGATCAATCCGCCAGATTTTTATCACAGCCCATTGACTTCTTTGGTATGTTTAGAAAACACCACTAATAAAGGTGGTGGCGCATGTTATGATTTTCAAACCTTTCAAGAAATTAAAGCTGTTTGTATAAAACATGGTCTGGGACTGCATCTGGACGGCGCACGTTTATGGAATGCGCTGGTGGCCACTGGACAAAATCCTAAAGAATATGGAGGAGTTTTTGATACTATTTCGGTCTGTTTTTCTAAAGGAATGGGAACACCACTAGGTACCGTTCTTACCGGTAAGAAAGAGATCATGAAAAAAGCGATGCGTGTACGTAAAGTTTTAGGCGGCGGGATGCGACAAATAGGCTTTATGGCAGCAGCAGCAAATTATGCGCTGGATCACAATTTTGATAGACTGGCAGAAGATAACGCTAGGGCACAAGAATTGGGTAACCTACTCGCTTCTCTTGATTATGTAGTAAAAGTAGAGCCGGTAGAGACTAACATTGTCATCTTTGAGGTGAAAGATGAGAAAGCTGTAATGGATTATTGTGTTTCAAAAAACTTGATCATCAGCAATATGGGGCAAGGCAAGTTAAGGTTGGTGACTCATTTAGATTATACTCAGGACAATCACTTGACGGTCCTTCAATATTTTAAAGAATTTAAAAGCCTGTAGTTTTCAACTTGTTTTATTTGTAGCAGTACGTCCTATGTTTTATATACAAGGCCTAAAATTAGTTATGCATTGATGGAAAGACTGCAGGTTTGTAGGGAAGTTTTAAAGGTAGCGGATTCACTTGTGAGAGAGCGAAGTAATGATGGTGGGTTTTTTAAAATAGGAATTAGGCATATCAATTGGTGTTCTTATATTTCTAATCTGCGTTCTTCCACATGTAATTTCAAATCCTCAAAAAATAGTCTGAAATGCCCTTCCAATTCTTGGTAGTATTTTAGTAAATCAATAGGAGCAAAGTTCATCTTGCTTTTCCCTTTTGTTCTGTGATTCATTTGTTCAAAAATCCTTGAAATACCTTCTACGGTTGCATAATTATACAACCAGTTTTGTTCTAGCATATAAGGTAAGAACCTTTGAACCCGCTCTGGTAATATAGCATGCTGTTCTTGTAGATCATTATAAAATTCTTGTACATAATCTGCTAAAGGTGTTTTATGAAAGTCAGACCAGTTAGCCGCAAGAAAATGATCGTAGTAAATATCTACAATAACACCGCTCCAGTGTCCGTATTTTTCTCTGATCAAGTCTTTGCTTTGCCTTACGACTGCATGTGTATCTGTAAAGGTATCAATATGGCGGTGTAGTATAATTCCCTGTGCCACACGATCTGGAAACATACTGAAGTCTTTTCCTTTAACAGCATCTGCTATAAAATTACCTATTCTCAATTCTTTGTCTTCTTTGGAAAGGTAAATGTGAGCGAGATAATTCATAGATGTAATTGGTAAAGGTTTTTTAGAAAGATTACTTTTGTCGTAAATGTAAACCAATAATTAATGACTCTTATAAAATCTATTTCAGGAATACGTGGAACCATAGGCGGTGCACCAGGTGATAATCTAACTCCTTTAGACGCGGTTAAGTTTGCCAGCGCCTATGCCATATGGATCAAAGAAAACGTCGGTAAAGCGGCTCCTAAAGTAGTTATAGGAAGAGATGCCAGGTTAAGCGGCTCGATGATACAATCCTTAGTACAAAACACCTTGATAGGTATGGGGTGTCATATCGTAGATTTAGGGTTGAGTACGACTCCAACTGTAGAACTTGCGGTACCTAATGAACAGGCAGACGGCGGTATCATTCTTACGGCTAGTCATAACCCAAAACAATGGAATGCTTTAAAGTTACTGAATAGCAAAGGAGAATTTTTAGATGGAGCAGAAGGACAGAAAATTCTAGACAGTGCAGATAAAGAAGATTTCTATTATTCGGAAGTGGACGATCTAGGAACGGTTCAAATCATAGAAGATTATATAGACCGTCATATTCAAATGGTGCTGGATATGGAAGTTACTCAAATAGAGGCCATCAAAGCGGCTGGATTTAAAGTGGTCGTAGATGGTGTGAACAGTACCGGAGGTATCGCTATTCCAGCATTATGTAAAGCACTAGGAGTAGAAGTAGTAGAGTTGTACTGCGACCCTACAGGTCACTTTCCTCATAATCCAGAACCTCTTAAAGAACACTTAGGAGATTTATGTAAAGCGGTAAAAGAACACCAAGCACACTTTGGAATCACGGTAGATCCAGATGTAGATCGATTAGCATTTGTGGATGAAACAGGAGAAATGTTTGGAGAAGAATATACCTTAGTCGCTTGTGCAGATTACATATTAGGTCACAAAAAAGGAAATACGGTTTCTAACCTTTCTTCCTCAAGAGCTCTACGTGATGTGACTGAAAAGCATGGTGGTACTTACTACGCAGCAGCGGTAGGTGAGGTCAACGTGGTGCAAAAAATGAAAGAAAAACACGCGGTTATAGGTGGAGAAGGAAATGGGGGTATCATCTATCCTGAATCACATTACGGAAGAGATGCCTTAGTAGGTGTAGCGATGTTTCTTTCTTTACTTACTGAAAAGAAAATGAAAGTAAGCGAATTAAGAGCCAGTTACCCTTCTTATTTTATGAGCAAGAAAAAAGTACAGCTGGTTAAAGGAATGCCAGTAGACGCTATTCTAGCGGATATTCATAAAAAATACGAAACTGAAGAAGTAACGAGTATTGATGGTATTAAGATCGATTTTGCAGACCAATGGGTGCACATGAGAAAATCCAATACAGAACCTATTATACGTATCTATACAGAGGCGCCTACTCAAAAAACAGCTGATGATTTAGCAGATCGTTTTATAGCTGAACTCGAGGAGATAGCTCAACAGCACGCGTAGTATTACCTAAATTAGATTTCCATCTTTTATGAGACCATAAATAATATTCTGGCTGCTTGATGATTTGTTCTTCGAGCAGTTGGAAAAATGTATCTGTTATTTCCCAGTCTTTTGTTTCTGCTCCGTTTGGGGTAATAGTGACAAATTCTGTCTCGTAATAGCCTCGTTTTACTTTAGCGACTTTAAGAAAAACAACTGCTGTGTGGTATTCTTTAGCAATGCGTTCGGCACCTTTAAAAACAGCACTAGGTACATTAAAGAAGCTGGTAAAATACTGAGCGCGTCCTGCTTTAGGAGATTGATCTGCCACCAGTGCAAATAAAGCAGCTTCTGTTTCTGCAGATTTGCTCATTACTGCGGTAGCTTTTTTCATAGCGACCAATTCACTATTGAATTTCTTTCTAATGTTAACGATTAAATTATTCAACCTTTTGTTCTTTAAAGGTTTATAAATGGCATAGACTTTATAATCCAATACATTATCGAGTACCATAGTCCATTCATAGCTTGCCTGGTGGCCGAACATAGCGATTATGGGTTGATTCGCTTTCGCGAAAGCGTTTACCATTTCAGGATTGCTACAAGTAAATCTTTTTTTCATCGATTTCTCGCTCATTCCCATGGACTTGATCATCTCTATAAAAATATCGCAAAAGTGTTGTGTACTTTTCTTAGCTAGTCGCGTAATTTCTTTTTCATTCTTTTTAGGAAAAGCAATTCTTAAATTATTTTTAATGACCCCTTTACGATAACCGATGACGTAATAAGTAACAAAATAAAAGAAGTCACTCAACAAATAAACAATAGAAAATGGCAAACGTGAAATGATCCAAAGAATAGGATATATAAGATAAAAAGCAACTGCCTGCATGTACTAATTTTAAGCAAATATACTATCTTGTACCTTATAAATTTATTCATGTACCAACTAGATATTGTCACTATAGTTATTATAGCGGCCAACCTGATTATAAGTTTCAAAGGATTTCAAGATTATGCCTTTAAAAGTAAATACCTTTTTAATATAGCTGGGATTCATCGTGGTGAAAAATGGCGATTTTTCACCAGTGGTTTTCTTCATGCAGACCAGCGACATTTATTCTTTAACATGCTGACGCTGTTCTTCTTTTCTAATGTGGTGGTGAGCAGGCTAGGATCTGTGAGTTATCTTATTATCTACTTGACCAGCTTATTAGCAGCTAACTTTTTAAGCTACCTTTTTCATAAAGACGAGTACCATTACAGTGCTTTGGGCGCAAGTGGAGCTGTTTCTGGAATCATTTATAGCGCTATATTATTAGATCCGTCTATGAGGATCTATTTTGGTATTCCCGGATTTGTGTTTGGGATAGGTTATTTGATCTATTCCTTTTATGGAATGAAGAAACTTAATGATAACATAGGGCACGATGCCCATTTTGGTGGAGCAGTGGCAGGTATTTTGGTTACTTTAATTTATGATTTTGACCTGATCTATACCAACACTATTACTGTGGTCACCTTATCGGCCACTATCGTAGTGCTGTTTATATTAATGAGATTTATAAAAAATTGACTTGATTAAGATGGACCTAGTAATTCTTCCAGTTTAAGGTGCAATTGCTGTCCACGTAAATTAGTTGCTATAATGATACCATTTTCATCCAGTAGAAAGGTAGCAGGAATAGCATTGACATTATAAAGCTTTGCAAGTGGCCCAAAATATTGTAATCTAGAAACATGATTCCAGTCCATTTTATCTTTAATAATGGCGTCTTTCCATGCTTTTTCAGCCCCATTACGATCTAAAGAAACACTGAGGATATTAAAACCCTTATCGTGGTATTTATTATAGGCACTTACCACATTAGGATTTTCTCTACGACAAGGGCCGCACCAAGAGGCCCAAAAGTCTATCAGAGTAACTTTTCCTAGAACTTCATGAAGTCGTATGACCTCACCTGAAGGACTCGCTCCCTCAAAATCGGGTGCTTTGGCACCTACAGCCACAGATTCTGCTTTTTTGAGATAGGCATCTATTCTTTGGGCCATTACAGTCTCTCTTACTCTAGGATCAAATTCATTAAAGATGGCTCTAGACTTTTTTTCATCTAGCATTTTGCTGTTCAATAACTCTCCCAGTATCATAGGTGCAATAACGCTAGAATTATGACTAGTTACCATTTGGGTAGCATAATCTCTGAAGTCATTTTCTGCGGTAGACCATTGATTAGTTACCGACATAGCAGCAGCGTTATCACCACTTTTGAGAGCTGCCGCTCTCTCACTGCGGTACCTTTTAGAGTTGGTAGCATAGGTAGATTGACGTTTTTTGAATATTTTCAAATCTTCATTAGACTTACTTCCCACAACATCGCTATCAAAAAGAGAGTCTTTTTTAATTCTCACTTCTAAATGATCATTTTCAATCAATAATAAAAAATTACCTTGACTACCGTCTAAAGTTAAAAACCTTATTTCTTCATTGTTCAATTCTTCTTTTTTATCAAAATAGAATTTTTCTTCCATCACAATACTGGTGTCTACAACAACAGTTCGCCCGTTTTCATCCAGATCATTAAGGTAAACACGCATGCCATTTGCTACTCCTGGTGCATCACCGTCTATAAAATGTGTTTCTTTGTTTTTTTCATTACATTGATTTACAGCTAGAAAGGTTAAAAAGATAATCAGATACTTCATTACTCATATTTTGAGCTAAAATAATTGACTTATGCCTTAATCAGGTTAAAGAAATCAAAAATTATAACAGCAATTTCCTTGCATTCATTATAACAAGTATCTTTGAAACATGGGAAATAATAGCAGTCGTGATCATATGATAGTCAATCTTACTTTTAAAAAGGTGGTCGATCAATACATGGCAAGGCTAGAGAAAGAGGATAGTAATTTTAAAAAACTATACATTTCTTCTGTATTGAGGTATGTAGATGATCATGAGGAGCTTATCGATGGGATTAAGGAAGATGAAATATTTTTACATAAAGAGTCTATAAGCGTTTTATTATCAGATCTTTTTCCTGCAGCTTTAACGCTCAATGAAATAAAAGCGGCTACAGTTCCTTTCTCTAATATATTATTCAATAAAACAGAACGTCTTAGCAACTTGCTTAGGGACGCTGGAAAGGATTTTCATTTGAATATTACGGCATTCGAATCTTTTGATACTTTTAGGATGTCTTGTGGGATCATTTTAAATAAATACTATAATAAATCTATAGATCTAAGCAGGCCTATTCTTGTTAAAATACCTGATATCAAAGGCTATGAGCGAACTTACCGAGTGACTTATAATGCAGATTTTATAGATATAGAGTTAAATAGTGACGAGTATAGATTATCTCAAGAGGACATAAAAAAGCTCTTACGTTCTCCAAATGACGAGCAATTATGGGAAAACTATTTTCTAAATGAGAGTTATACCTTCGATGGTTTTATTATCGTAACCTTCACAGATGTTACCATGGATGCTGCGATTTCAGACTTGAAAACGCTCTTACTTGACAGTGCCCAATCCACTAAAGATCAAACAGATAAAATAAAAGTGATTTTCAGGAAAATTTTTAATCTTGAAAACTTAAGAGTAGGCTTTACCTCTTTTGATCATTATGAAAGAAATTTTGAATCCATGATTTATAATGATTCAGAAAGTTTTTTATTGGGAAGTAATGTTGAAAAAAAATGTAAAGATGCCCTATGTACTGATAGTTACCAGCATCTGATTAAGGATTTTGAGCCATTGGTAATTACTGATGTAGCAGATTACGCTTCAAAAATTGAAAATACATACCTTACCGACAATCTTTTAAGGAACGATATTCACAGTGCTATTTTTTACCCCATCACAAAATCTAAAAAATTAATAGGGGTGCTTGAAATTGTCAGCAAGAAAAAATTTGCGCTTAACAGTTTTAATGTAATAAAAATAGAAAGTGTTGCCGGTTATATAAAAGCAGCATTAGTAAGAACAGAGCAAGAATACGAGAACAGTATAAAAGCTTTAATACAGACCGAGTGTACCTCCATCCATTCCAGCGTTCAGTGGAAATTTGAACGAGAAGCTCGCCGTATTTTAAAAGCGAGATCTCGTAACTCAAAAAATGAACCTTTTAAAGATGTAGGGTTTCAGGATGTTTATCCGTTGTACGGGCAAATAGATATTGTAGGAAGTAGCGATGCCCGTAATCAGGCCATTAAAAAAGACTTGATCAATCAAATGGATCAAATAGGTGAAATATTTGCTTTTGCAAAAAAATATGAGCATTTACCTATTTACGATCAAATTTCTTATCGTGTATTAGAGTTCAGAAAAGAGTTAGAAAATGGTCCTATTGATGCCAATTCACAGCGGGATATCATTAAGTTATTGAATGATGAGATCAATCCAGTTATAAAACATTTGATGAAGCTTTCTCCTAAAATTGAAAGATTAGTGGCGGAATATCAATCTCAGATTGATGAAACGAGTGGTGTCATCTATCAAATCAGAAATGACTACGATAATACGGTCCAGGCTATAAATGAAGCTTTAGCTAACTGTATCGATAGAAAACAAATGGAAGCCCAAGAAATTTTCCCACATTTCTTTGAACGATTTAAAACAGATGGTGTTGAGCATAATATTTATTTAGGAAGCAGTATTGCTGCCGAGCAGGAATTTAACGTAGTTTACCTTTACAATTTAAGGCTGTGGCAATTGCAAACCATGATTGCGATGGAAAATCAGTTTTATTCTGTTCAAGAAAACTTACCTTCTGTTATCGAAGCAGCTAGTATGATTCTCGTTTTTGATAATACCCTGAGCATCAGATACCGTATTGATGAAAAAAGATTTGACGTTGATGGGACTTATAACGCTCGTTACGAAGTGATCAAAAAGAGGATTGATAAAGCCAATATCAAAGGAACCCAAGAACGCATTACCCAAAATGGTAAAATAGCCATCATTTACACCAATAAAGAAACAGAACGGGAATACATGAGATACATCAATTTCCTACAGCACAACCAGTTGTTAGGAAATGAAGTAGAGCACCTAGAGCTAGAAGATGTTCAAGGAGTAGTGGGCCTCAAAGCCTTAAGAGTTAACGTATTGTATGATATAGATGTGGCAAAAGGCACATTGACTTATGAAGATCTCGTTAGGGAATTACATTTGATACAATAGCTTAACCAATAGTGGCATAGTCTATAGTACTAAACGCAATAATAAATGCTAAGACAGAACCAATGATTCCTATCATAAATATGGTGTAGGTCCAACGCAGTAAAGTATATTTTCTGTTCAACACCACTCCTAAGGACCAAAGATCTTTGGTCAAGGATTCATAAATCTCTTCTTTATCGTCAATCAAGCTCATCAGCGCTTTTTGATACCTTTGATATGGTACTTTATGAAAGTTTCCAAAAAACAATAAATTTACGTCTCTATTTTGAACTTGTTCATCCGTAAACTCACCACTAGTTATATTAGGTCTTGTGGACATTATAGACAGAATGATACTTGCTACAGAGAACAATACCAAGATCAAAGTAGGCCATAATAAATGTCGATTACTTACTTGTTCCAGCTTAGGGATTAAATTTGCCAACGCAAGAGATATAATAATAGCATTTACAGACAGCAGTATGTTTGCCTTAGTATCTGCAATATCACTTAGTTTGATGTGGTTGCGTAGGGTCGTTCTAAAAAGGGTTTGTACCGCTCTTTCTGGACTTTGATTTTTAAGATCAACTTTTACTTTTTCTTTATCAAATTTCTTTTTTCTTTTCTTTTTTGCCTTTATAAGTTTTAGGAGGTTATTATTTTTTGAAGTATTCCAGTTTTTTATAGCATAGGCGCTGTAATAGCGATGTTTCTCTGTGAAAACCAAGATGTTTTCTTTACGCCACTCCTTGTTAGTGTACTCACGACCTCTCAATTTCATTTCTTGTTTGAGTAATTCAGAGGTTTCTTTATAATAGTCTTTTGCAAAGTGAGAAGAATCTGCATCTCTCATAATTTCCTCTAGGGGACATTTAGGAACTCCATTAAATTTAGTAGCAAGTATGAGTCTTTTTACCAAATCAATGTTTTCTTGATCTTCTTTTTGTTCTTTTAAAAACATTTCGGCAATCTTAACGCTTTCTTCTTCATGATTTTCAGCACCATGAATATAGCCTGTATCGTGAAGCCATGCTGCTAAAAGCATTGCATTTTGCTCTTTAACACTGATTTCAGAATTGTCGATTATTTCCTGTGTACTTTTAACAACTCGTTTGGTATGTGTATAATTATGATACACATACTTATCTTCGAGTTGATTTTTTAACAAATTCAACACAAAATCATCAGTAATTTTTAAAATATCGCTCATTCTAAATGTTTCAGCTAAAATTAATATGATTAAAAGACTTACAAAGCAAAATAACATTCTTTTATTACTTACAACAATAATTCTTACTGGATGTGCCAGTTTTAAAGCACAGTATAAAGAAGAGGTTCAGCAAAGCTTTCCTACTGACTTAGAAATTGATAAATCTTTTTATTTGATAGGTGATGTAGGTAAATCTCCTATAGGAGGGAAAAGCGATGGATTACTCGCGCTGGAAAACTACCTAAAGTCTCAAACTACAGATAAAGACCACCTTATTTTTTTAGGAGATAATATCTATCCTATTGGAATGCCAGAAAAGGATTCGGAATTCAGGCCTATTGCAGAAAATCATCTGGACGCACAGATCGATGTTGCCAAATCTTTTAATGGATCTACTATTTTTATTCCAGGAAATCACGATTGGTACAATGAAGGACTTAAAAATGTAGAACGAGAAAAAAAATATATAGAAAAAGAGCTGGATAATAAAAACATCTGGGAACCTAAAGTAGGTTGTCCTATAAACAGTATTGACATCAGTAAGCAAATTCAATTAATCATTATAGACAGTCAGTGGTATTTAGCCCAATGGGATAAGCACCCGACCATTAATGATGATTGCGAGCAGATTAAAACAAGAGACCAATTTTTTTTAGAGATAGAAGGTGAATTTAAGAAAAACCAAGACAAAACTATCCTTTTTGCACTTCACCATCCATTGTTTACCAATGGTGTTCACGGTGGGCAGTATGCGGCGATCAAGCATTTATACCCGTCACAATCGGCGATTCCAGTCCCTATTTTAGGTTCTTTAGCGACTCAAATAAGAACCAGTGGTGGGGTAAGTGCTCAAGATAAACAGAACAAACGTTACCAAGAAATGTCCGATAGAATTACCACTCTTGCTCGAGCATCTGCCGCGCCTAGAATTATTTTTGCAAGTGGTCACGAGCATACCTTGCAGTATATTGTCAATGAAGGCATACGTCAGATTGTTTCCGGTTCCGGATCTAAACAAAGTTATGCTACATTGAGTAACGACGGTTTGTTTTCATATGGAGGTAATGGTTTTGCACGATTAGACGTGATGAGAGATGGGTGCAGTTGGGTGCGTTATTACGGCTTTGAAAATGGAAAAGAAAAACTACTGTTTACCCATAAAGCTATAGAAACTCCTAAAGAATTTGATTTGGAGACATTGCCTGATGCGTTTCCCGCTTTCGCGAAAGCGAGCATATACCAATCAGAAAGAATAGAAAAAAGCAGCTTGTTTAAATCCGTCTGGGGAACAAAATACAGAAACCTTTACGGAACAGAAATCAATGCCAAAGTAGCCATCTTAGACTCCATAAAAGGTGGACTACGAGTAGAACGAGCTGGAGGTGGACATCAGACACGTTCCTTAAGATTAGTAGATAAAAACGGCAAAGAGTACAATTTACGGGCATTAAAGAAAAGTGCCGTACAATTTTTACAAACCACAGTGTTTAAAGAAAATACAGTAGCCGCTTCTTTTGAAGATACTGCTGCCGAAGATTTATTATTTGATTTCTATACCGCAGCGCATCCATATGCAGCGCTTACCTTACCTAAATTAAGTGATGCCATAGGAGTTTACCATACCAATCCAGAAGTTTATTACGTACCTAAACAGAAAGCATTAGGAAACTATAACAATGAATATGGAGACGAGTTGTACCTGTTAGTAGAACGCCCTGAAGACCATCATAACGATTTAGAAAGCTTTGGAAAACCAGATGACATAGAAAGCACTGCAGATATGTTTGAGAAAACACGCGAGGATGAAAAGTATAAGATTGATCAAGAAGCTTTTGTTCGAGCGCGCATGTTTGATATGTTATTAGGAGATTGGGACCGTCACCAAGATCAATGGAGATGGGCGCAGTTTAAGAAAAAAAATGGGAGCAGCCTTTTTAAGCCTATCCCTAGAGATAGAGATCAAGTGTATTCTAATTTTGATGGGGCTTTGTTTGCTACCTTGAGAACCATGATAGGTTTAACTAAGCAATTTGCTACCTATGATGAAGATTTGGATAATGTAAAATGGTTCAATACTGCAGCAACTTATTTAGACCGCACACTAGCTCAAGAAGCAGATAGAGATATGTGGATCTCTCAAGCGCAGTACATTAAAGACCATCTATCTGATGAAGTTATTGAGGCGGCATTTAAAGAATTACCTCCCGAAATATATACAGATGCCACCACCCAAAAGATCATTAAGAACATGAAAATACGTCGTTCTAACTTAGTACTGACGGCTGAGCGGTATTACGATTACCTTTCTGATCTCGCTATAGTAACTGGAACAGATAAAGATGATTATGTAGTTATTGATCGGGTAGCAGATGGAAAAACTCGAGTAACTATTTATAGAAATAAAGATGGTAAAAAAGCCGATGTGGTGGTGGATCGATTGTTTCTAAAAGAAGACACTAAGGAAATATGGGTCTATGCGCTAGATGATGACGATGTCATTGAAGCGGTTGGAACAGGTAAAAACCCTATTAAAGTAAGAATCATAGGTGGACAGAATAATGATATTTATGATCTTGAAAACGGAAACTCTATTTTAATTTATGATCATAAATCAAAGGAAAATACGTTTAAAAATAAGGGGGGAGCTCGAGTGCATTTATCAGACAGCTATAACAACAACTTTTACAATCCTAAAAAAAGCATTACAAATTCAAATGTGCTGACACCAGCCTTAGGATTTAATCCAGATGATGGTTTTAAGATAGGTATCCAAAATACCTTTACAGTGAATGGGTTCCATCGCAATCCTAATACAACAGTGCATCAAATTAAAGCGGGTTATTATTTTGCTACGCAAGGATATGATATCAACTATAATGGAACTTTTGCAGGGGTCTTTAATACTGTCAATTTCACTGTTAAAGGAAGGTTTTCTGGACCTACGTTTGCAGAGAACTTCTTTGGTTTTGGTAATGAAACGCTCAATAATGATGACGACTTGGGTTTTGATTTCAATCGGGTGAGACTCAGTGAACTTTCTGCTGGAGTAGGTGTTAGTTACATAGGAGAATACGGTTCTAACGTCAAAGGAGGCATCGAGGTGCAGAGTTTTCAAGTAGAACAAGATGATGGAAGATTTCTTGAAACTCAATTTGCTGACCCTACAACTGATCCTGATTTTTTTGAACGCAAGTGGTTTGTCGACTTGAACGGGGGCTATAATTATGAGAGTTATGATAATAAGTTAAATCCAACTAGAGGTATGATCTTTGACTTGACCGCAGGTATTAATGCTGATAAAGATGACTTAAGGAATACCTTCGGTTATATAAAGCCAAAATTGGGGTTTTATAATGCTTTGAACCGCAGTAGAACTTTAGTCTTGAAAACAATGACTCAAGCTACGGTAAACATAGGCGATAGCTATCAGTTTTATCAAAGCGCACAACTCGGTCAGAATAATGGCTTGAGAGGTTACCGTACACAGCGATTCTCTGGTGGAAGTGCCCTAGCAGGTACTGCAGATGTACGTTATAGTTTTAAGGAATTTAAGACAGGTGTTGTACCCTTACAAATGGGAGTGTTTGCTGGTGTAGATGTAGGACGCGTTTGGGTAGATGATGTAGACAGTAATAAATGGCATAATAATTTTGGTGGCGGATTTTGGGTCAACAGTTCTGAGGCTATAGGTGCGACGGTTAATCTCTTTAGAGGAGAAGAAGGTCTGAGGTTTAGTTTTCAGCTCGGATTTAGTTTCTAATACCTATTTACAGATATTTTTATAAAAGCCTTCTCAGTTATTATCGAGAAGGCTTTATTTTTGGAGCATGAATAAAAAAGGTTCTATTTATTTGATCGCCTTAGGTAGTATTATTGTTTTGGTTGGGGCAGTCATGTTTCTAACAGAGGTGGTAGGCGCTAAAGGAATGATTCTTATCGGTTTTTTTACAGAGCTAGCTGGCGTATACTTTTACTGGCAAAACAAGAAAACAAAGTAAGCACGGAAGAAGGGCCGTGTAAGGGTACTAACGGTACTGTTTAGGTTAATTAATCCATGCCTAAGAGCTATAAAAATTTAGATTTCAATTCTGGTGTAGGAATCATACAGCTTTCTTTTTTACCAAACCATTTGTAACGGTTTCTCGCAATAAAATCATAGACAGTATCTGAGATCAAGCTGGGAATAATGATCAAAGAGTAGAGTAGTGGCCATAATCCAGTCAAGTGTTTTGAGATGCGTAATGCTGCTCCCGCTTTCGCGAAAGCGGAATCTCCACTAACCAATACGATAGAATCTATTTTAGAAGGATCAATTTGATACTTAGCGAGCAACTTTTTACCTACTTCACTTTCCAATGGAGCAAATCTAAACCGGTCGTTTTTATCGCGCTTTATAATGAACAGAATAGCTGCATTGCACAAATTGCAAACACCGTCAAATAACACTATGTCTTTATTTTCATTCATTTATATGGTATCTAATCAACTAAATAATTTTTTCATAAAAGCGCCTCTGTAAACTTCTAGATCTGTAAGACCTAACTTTAATCAACTCCTCAAAAATAGTACAAATCTTAAATGGAGAAAAGAATAGCCAAGTATTCAACTTATTTTTGAACAAACTGCATAGAGTTTTGATTCTAGTGTCTATAAGTGGAACGAAATATGCTATTTCCCTACTTTTTCCAATTGTTCTATAGGTGCAATGGTGGTGAAAAAGCCGTAGTTTATGGTCACTTTCCCCTTTTCAATACTATCAATAGTCCCAACCGATTTTGAATCGGCTAGTCGTACTTTGTCATTTATTTTAAGAGCAACCTGAGGTTTTTTTTCTGTTTCCTTAACCAGCGCCACTTTAGCTTTGATTTTTTCAGTTCTAATTTCCTGAACTTTTTGAATCACTTCTTGTTCCACCTGTTTTTGTTTTCCTTTTTGTTGTTTTACAACTTTAGGAGCTTCTTTCTTTTTGACTGGTTGGCGTTTTACGTTTTCTGTGATGACCATTTTCATCAGTTCATCAAGTAACAATTTTTTCTTTTTATTGTTTTCAAAGTTTGTTGCTAGACTATCAAACTTCTTACCTAGCTGTATAAAACGCTGGTATCCGTCATAGAGCTCTTGGAAATCTTGCAACTTTTGATGTACTCGTTCTTGGGTATCTTCTAGCTTAGTTGCTCGTTGGGTAGCTTTCACTTCTTTATCGCGCAAGCTGTCGTTATTACGTCTCAAATTAGAACGTTCCTTCTGTAAAGCAGCAATGGACTTGTCAAAACGTATTTTCCCACGTTCTACCTTTTTCTTTGCCTTATTGATCAAAGAATAGGGGATACCGTTTTTTTGAGCTACTTCAAAAGTAAAGGAACTACCCGCTTCTCCTAATTGTAATTGATAAATAGGTTCGAGAGAACTAGAATCAAACAACATGTTAGCATTAGTCATTTCAGGAAGTTCGTTTGCGAGCATCTTTAGATTGGTATAATGCGTAGTAATGATACCATAAGATTTACGGTCGTTGAGTTCTTCTAGCATACTTTCTGCTAACGCCCCACCTAGTTCGGGATCAGATCCGGTACCAAATTCGTCAATTAAGAACAATGTCTTATCGTTTGCTGTTTTTAAAAAGCTACGCATATTTTTCAACCGGTAACTATAAGTACTTAGATGATTGTCAATACTTTGATTGTCCCCAATATCGGTTAGTACATAATCAAAAACACAAATCCGGCTCTTTTCATGAACCGGAATCAGCATTCCTGTCTGTATCATTAATTGAAGTAATCCAATCGTTTTTAGGGTGATCGATTTACCACCTGCGTTAGGTCCAGATATAACAATAATTCTATTTTCTGGCGCCAGTCGTATGGTTTGTGGATAGGTTTTTTCTCCTCGCTCATTGTTGGCCACCCATAATAATGGATGGTAGGCATCTACCAATTCCAATTCTTGATGTTCTACCATCATGGGTAAGCAGCCGTTGATTTTACGAGCATATTTTGCTTTTGCCGCAACCACATCTGTATGAGTAAGATATTCCCTATACTCTTTAAATTCTGGAATAAACGAACGTAGAAAATCGGTTAATTCTTTAAGTATTCTCTGGATTTCTTCCAGTTCTTCTATTTCTAATTCGGAGAGCTTTCGCGAAAGCGTCAATACCCGCTCTGGCTCGATGTAGGAAATGCTTCCTGTTCTAGAGCTTCCCATTATTTTACCTTTCACCTTGCGTCGGTACATGGCTTTGACAGCAAGTACACGGCGGTTTTCCACCACACTTTCCCTAATGTCATCCAGATAATCCATCTGTCCATAATGACTCAGCGCCTGACCAAAGCTACCATTGAGCTGGCCTCTAACTGCATTCATCTCGCGTCTCAGATTCCTCAAATGTGGAGAAGCATCAACTTTGATCTCCCCAAACCGGTCCATAACAAAATCTACTTGCGTAGGAATGATTTCGTTGAAAACGATGTGTTGTAGTCGCTTGAATAATTCAGGAAAATATTCTTGTAATTTTTTAAAAAACTTGATGTGTTCATTAACGGTACGTGGCAATACCGCTAATTTTCTAATACTTTCTTTATCTAAAGTGCTGTTTTCTATTCCCAGCAACTGAAGTTCTTTTTCTATAAGGTCAAAACCGTGATTAGGAATTCTATGTTCGCTAGAAAAGGACCAAAGGTATTCATTGGTATAAGCCAGTTCTCGATCTATTAAGAACCTTGTGGTCAGTGGTTCTAAGGCGTTGATAGCAGTTTTTCCATCCTCGGTGACACAATAAGTGCTGGCTTGAGCTAGTACTACGTCGAATTCTAAATCCTGAATCGTTTTTGTTGAAATTTTCTTCATATAAGTGGCACAAAAATAAGCTAGGTAGAAATGGATAGCGGTGCATTTTACAAGAAATTAAGGAAAGAAGATGAAAAAGAGGGATGAAGGGTGAGGCATGAGGGAAGAGGGGATCGGGATGTGGGATGGTTGATGCGGTTGATGGATGCGGATGATGGATGTGGCATGAGGGGATCGGGATTTGGAATGGTGGATGTGGCATGAGTGATGTGGCATGAGGGGAACGGGATTTGGTATGGTGGATGTGGCATGAGGGGATCGGGATTTGGAATGGTGGATGCGGATGATGGATGCGGATGATGGATGTGGCATGGGTGATGTGGCATGAGGGGAACGGGATTTGGGATGGTGGATGGGGTTGATGGATGCGGATGATGGATGTGGCATGGGTGGATCGGGATGCGGGATGAAGAATGAGTAATGAAGGAGGAGGGATGAGGGTTGGTGGATGCGGGATGTGGAAATACCGCCTTGTTTATGAAAATAGAATCAAGAAAAAGAGTTCAGATCGTTTTGCTGCAGGACCAATAGGAATAGGGAAGATAGATCGCTGTCTCTGTAGGAATATGGATCAGAGAAAGAAAAAAGAAGAAAATGTTTGCTCGAGCGACAGCGATGCACTGAGATTTCCCTTCTCCAACCTTTTCATAAATTTTGGATATCGATTTCAAGTTCAAGTTCAAATTCACTCGAGCAAAAGGCTTCTCGCTAGGACTTGCAGTCGACGAGCTTTTTTGCAAGAGAAATGCACAGGACAGATTTTTTCGCAGCTCCAGTCGTTATAAAATTAAAAGTGGTGGATGTGGCCTTTGAAGTTAACGATTTATCCTTCCATGGTATTTGAAATAAATAAATAAAGAAAAGAATCCTACATTTACTCACCCATTCTTAGAATAAATCTATTAGTGCTTAATCAAGAAAGATAAAAGCAGTTTCCTAATCAACTGCGTAAAATCAGAACTTAAATGATCCTTTTATGCAGCAACCTTATTCGTGATGATAAGGTTCGTTTTTCAAGATGGTAAAAGCTCTATATACTTGTTCTACAGCAAATAAACGCACCATTTGATGGGAGAAAGTCATATCGCTTAGAGACAGTTTAGAATTAGATCTCGAATACACATCTGTAGAGAACCCATAAGGACCGCCTATGACAAAAATCAATCGCTTTAATCCAGAAATACTTCTTTTATTGATCAACTCTGCAAACTGTAGGCTGCTGTACTTCTTACCTTTCTCGTCGAGTAAAGTAACAAAATCACTCTTTTCTAGCTTATGGAGGATCAGTTTGCCTTCTTCATTCTTTTGTTGGTCTTCACTAAGGTTCTTTGTTTTCTTAAGATCAGGAATGATTTCTAACTCAAAATTAATGTAGTGCTGTAAGCGATCTACATACATTTGTGTGAGTTGTTCTATACGGGAATCGTCTGTTTTACCAACGGCTAGAAGTGTGATTTTCATGTTGCAAATTTAGGACATGTGTTTGAATACATAAAATGGGTGTTTAGTGGAGTTCTTTTGACCACCTATTAAAAATTACAAATATCATTTTTTATAAAAATTATAGGAATCAAGTATGGTATAGATTACACATAAACCATTCTAAAAAAGCCATGAACAAACAAAAGGAATGCCGTATTTTTGAAAAGAAAACTGATATAATGGATTACAATTCTAAAGAGGCTCAAGAAGAAATCACCCGTATTATTAAAAATGCATTGCGAGAAGACTTGGGTGACGGAGATCATAGTAGTTTGTCTTGTATTCCCGATACAGCCATGGGTAAAGCGCGATTGCTTGTTAAGGACGATGGGATTTTAGCAGGTGTCGCTTTCGCGAAAGCGGTATTCCACGAAGTAGATCCAACATTACAGATCGATGTAAGAATAGAAGATGGGAGTCCTGTAAAATATGGAGACGAAGCATTTTATGTCACCGGTTCTTCACAATCTATTTTAAAAGCAGAGCGCCTTGTACTCAATGCTATGCAACGTATGAGCGCTATTGCTACAAAAACTAAAAAATTTGTCGCCCTTTTAGAAGGTACCAAAACCCAAATTCTAGATACCCGCAAAACGACACCAGGAATGCGTATGCTTGAAAAATGGGCGGTAGTTATAGGTGGTGGTGTTAATCACCGATTTGGTTTATACGATGTGATCATGTTGAAGGATAATCATATCGATTTTGCAGGTGGCGTTTCTAAGGCGATTCAAAAAACAAAACAATATTTAAAAGATACCAATCGCGATCTTAAAATAATAGTGGAAGCTCGAGATTTAGAAGAAATCAAGGAGATCCTAACAAACCAAGGTGTTTACCGTATTTTGATTGATAATTTTAATTATGAAAACACCAAGAAAGCTGTGGAATTGATAGGAGATCAATGCCTTACAGAAAGTAGTGGCGGCATTACCCTTGACACAGCGAGAAAATATGCCGAATGTGGTGTAGATTTTATCTCTAGTGGTGCACTTACTCATAGCGTTTATAATTTAGATTTAAGCCTTAAGGCAGTACATGAGTAAAATTAAAAAAATAGTCGATCGCATACCGATCATCTCTTGGTTTGTCGCTCTCATTGACAAATGGAAGTTACCAGGTTTTGAGGGTATGACCGCTTGGGATTTATGGGAGACCTATTCTGTAGGAATTGTACAAGGAGCTTTTTCTGCAAGAGCCAGTTCCATTTCTTATAGCTTTTTTATGGCTATATTTCCATTTATTCTCTTTATCCTGAACTTGATACCTTTTATTCAGATTGATAATTTCCAAGAAGAAATCTTGCTTTTTGTAAATGATTTATTGCCAGCACAAGCGGCTGGAGCCTTTGATAATATATTCACAGAAATTGCATTAAAAGAAAATACAGGCCTTTTAACCATAGCCTTTTTAACCTCATTATTTTTAATGGCAAATGGAATAAACGCTATATTTAATGGTTTTGAGCGCAGTTACCACACGGAATTGAATCGTGGTTTTTTCAGACAGTATTTTGTCGCCATAGCGGTATCTGTTATGCTGGTGGTTTTTCTTTTTTTAGGGGTAGTTCTAGCAGGAGTGGTAGAATACTGGATAGCAGAACTTAGAGCACGAGATTTTATGACCCAAGATTCTATGGAAGTATGGTTAAAACTAATTAGATACGTGACCTTAATATTTATGTTGTTTATTTTTGTTTGTACCTTGTATTACACAGGTACTAAAGAAGGTAGAACGACTCGATTTTTATCACTAGGAGCGCTGTTAACGACTGTATTAATCATCTTATTTTCTTATCTTTATGGAATCTATATTGAAAACTTTGCCTCTTATAACGAGATTTATGGCTCTATAGGAGCTTTACTTATTTTAATGGTCTATATATGGCTTAATGCTAACCTGTTACTACTGGGTTTTGAATTAAATGCATCGCTTCGTGCATTAAAGGCACGGAATTTGGAAACAGTTTAGTATATTTAAATCTTAAAATTTATAAAAAATGAAAAAATTACTTTTAGCGGCTATGGCACTTTTGGGTACCTATAGCGCAACTGGTCAAAAAACCATTGAAGGTGTAACTGTAGAAAAGAACCTTACCGTTGCTGGACAAGAATTAGAATTGAATGGAGCTGGCTTGAGAGAAAAACTCTGGTATAATCTTTATGTAGGTGCCTTGTACGTGACTATAAAATCTAGCGACGGGAATACACTTGTAGATGCCGATAAAACGATGGCAATTACCTTAGATATTACTGATGAAGTAGTAACTCAAGAAAAAATGAAGTCTTCTGTAGAAGATGGTTTTGGTGATAGTTGTAGCACTAAGGAGCGCAAAGCCATTCAATCTGAAATCAATGAATTTATAGGTTTCTTTAGTGAAGCTATCGTTAAAGGGGATCATTTTGAAATCGCATACGTGCCTGGAAAAGGAACCTTAGTTTCTAAAAACGCTAAGTATATTGGTACGATAAAAGGTCTTAAATTTAAAAGAGGATTATTCGGCATTTGGTTAGGAAATGATCCAGTGGATGAAGATCTTAAAGAAGGAATGTTAAATCAATAATTATTTAATTCATTAATATATACAGCCCATGTAATTTGCATGGGCTTTTTAATTGGTAATAATATGAAATATCTAATCACCTTTTTTTTAGTGCTTCTCGCTTTTGCGAAAGTGAGCTCTCAAGAAGTCATAGGTACATGGAAAACTGTAGATGATCAAACAGGAGTTGTGAAATCGCATGTAGAGATTTACAAAAGGGATGGGAAAATTTATGGTAAAGTAGCTCAGATTCTTGATAAGAATGCGCTGGCAAATCCTATTTGTAAAAGTTGCGATGGAGCATTAAAAGAAGCTCCAATTTTAGGATTGGAAATTATACAAGGATTAGAAAAAAAAGGTGGTGTCTATAAAGGTGGAGATATCTTAGACCCAGAAACCGGAAAAACATATTCCTGTAAAATATGGCTCAATGAAGAGGATCCTGATAAACTAATGGTACGCGGTTATGTCGCCTTTTTCTACAGGACGCAGACTTGGGAACGCTTGTAACTTAAGCAGTGGTTACCCTAATATAATGCACTCTTTAGGAGTTTTAGGAGATACTTATTCATGACTGTGAAATCTTTATGTATGAGGCATCTATAGCTTCAATTTGTAATTTTAAACGTTCTAAATCGTGTTTATTTGAAATCGATTCTTGAGCATCGTTCATCATTAGCTTTGCTTGATGATGAAGTACAGCGTAATAAGACTGCTGGCAGGTTTCCCTTTTCATACAAAGAGAAAAGAGCTGCAATAGTTTTTGCATGACTAATAAATCTCCTTTGCAGTACTTGCGATAAGCAGCAAATACGGCATACATCAAGTCATCAAATTCTACTACTTTCAGTTTTATCAACACATTTTTATCGGTATCTAAGACCATGTCGTAATCTTGTTTTAGCATTCTAAGGCGCACAAGATCTGTTAAATAATCTATGGTGTCTATGGCAGTTCCCGGATCATTAATTCCTGGAGACATCGCTTTGATTCCTATTTCAGTAATTTGTTTAAAGCCTAAAACATAATTATCACTCACTAATTCAGATTCTGAATAGTGAAAGTTTTTATAAACTTCGTTGAGTTGATCGTCACTTAATTCTTTTTTAGACCTGAACAGCATTTCGTTGTGAAGAATATACTGACCCTTAATAATAAGGAGCTCAAATTTCGTTTCAAAATTTTGTGCGGCTTCCTTTAAGCCATCGGCACTTATATTTTGAATCGTACCGCTTTTTGTCGTTCTATATACGTACCAGCCTTCGGTACTTGGAAAACTTTCTTTTTGATTTTCCATCTCTATTAAATGCTTTAATCGATCAGCAGATTTATTATAGATGTTTTCAAGAATATTATTGATTTGTATACTCGTAGAAATGCTGTGAATAAAATAAACAAAAGCTGCTAGTGCTATAATGGAAATTAGGATTCCTAATAATACCGAAAAGCCAGGCAATTGATAATCATTCCCATAAGGCTCTATGCCTATTATAGTGATAATGTTATACAGAATGGAGGCTATAAAAGTACCTAAAATGTACTGGTGCTTTTTGTTCGAAATCAAATTAGGTAACACTCTAGGAGAATAATTTGCAGCAGCTTGACTTAATAGCAACATTACCATCGAAAAGGAGAAAACAAGCATGGATATGCCGCCAGCTATTAAGGTAGTGATAATGTTTCTAGCGGTATCCGCATTATTTATTACTAAAAAAGGCAATACTTCTTGAAGGCTTCTAGAAATACCTAACTCTTCAGCCCATTTCATTAGAAGTGCAAAAATAATAGCGCTTATAGCATAAAAAGTAGGGTAAAAGGCAATGCTACCAGTAATGGTGTTAAAAAAAGATCGCAGTCTTATCAATATAGTTTTCATATCCTAAATGTAGAGAAAACTGTTTAAGTTAATCCTAACAAATATGTATTTTTACCATCTATTATAATCAGCATGATCTATACGACCAAAGAAAAGAAACATATTATAAGTGAATTGATCCTGATGGCACACGCAGATAATCGTTTGAAAAAGGAAGAGATAACTTTTATCACATCAGTGGGTAAACGTATGAAATTGAGTGATGAAGAGATAAAATATATGTTGAACCATCCAGAAGAGCTCACTATTAAAGTTCCTAAAGATTATACCAAGCGCATTGTTCATTTCCACAGGATGATGTTAATGATGCATATTGACGGTCATGTAGACGAGCAAGAGTTACAACTGTTGCATGAGGTAGCCTTGCAATACGGCTTTAGAAAAACAACGGTAGACATCTTACTTCAAAGCATGATTAAATATCCGCATGGAGAAATACCAGCGTCAGAGTTGATGCAAATACACATAAGGGATAGTAATTAATTACGTTTTGTCATATAAAACAACTGTAAAAAGAGAGATTATGTCTCTTTTTACAGTTGGTACTCTGTTTGACTAGTGGAGTTCATAATACTTAAACTTATATTATGAAATTAGCACATAGAACTTCAAACCACTGGTTACCTTCTTTAATAGATGAAATGTTTACTAATGATTACTTAGGAGGAACGCAGCAAACAAGAAAACCTTTTACTCCTTCAGTAAACGTATCTGAAATGGAAGTTCAATATGTATTAAAAATGAGTATTCCGGGATTTAAAAAGGAAGAAGGATTTATAGAGATAGATAAAGATCTTTTAACTATTTCTTCGGAAGTAGATGCTGTAAAACAGGAGTCTACCGAACAATTTTCGAGAAAAGAATTTGGCAAAAAATCGTTTAGAAGAAGTTTTCACTTACCAGGAACAGTACATCTAGAAAAAATTGATGCGTCGTATAAAAACGGAGTGTTAGGTATTGCGTTTCCTAAAAAAGAGGAGGCTTTACCACAGCCTAAAAGAATGATTATCTTGAAGTAAGCACTTCAAATAGTTGGTTTTTAAAAATCCGAGTTGCTGATCGTATTTTTTGTTAAAATATTATGATTACACTATTTTTTTATAGTTAAATATAGTTAATTGTTAATAAATAAGGACAAAAGATATGTAAGTTTGTACCAAATTAACAATTATGAAGAATTTTTGGGTTTTGGGATTTCTAACCCTTTTATTAGTTGGTTGTGCTGCAACTAACGCCATAAAAGAAACAAAAAGGGCAGTGCGTGGCAATTGGGTGCTGACTACAGTTACCTACGACGGTAATGGAGCGTTTAAATCTACGCTGTTACAAGACGTAAGTGCTAGCTGTTTTGAAGGTAGTGAGTGGTATTTTGTAGCAAATAATAATAGAGGAACTTACACAATTACAGATAACGATTGTAAAACAGGGGAGAGAAAATTTATCTGGTCCGTACCTGGTAATAAAGAGATGACAGAGGGAGATCTACTTTTAAAAATTACTGATGCAAACTATAGATCAGAAACAAATGCTGGTTACCAACTCGAATTGGCCACAATCAATGAAACAAGAATGTCTTGGAGATTACCAGCTCTCGTAAATGGGAAGACTGTTTATATAAATATGAATTTTACAAAATCAACTAAATAAAAATCAACAAAGATGAAAACTAAATTAATAACAATAGCGATAGCTTTAGCACTGATAGCAAGTTGTCAATCCCTTAAAAACACTAATAAACAACAAAGAGGAACTGTCATAGGAGCCGCTGGAGGAACTGTTTTGGGATTGATAATTGGAAATAATGTAGGGGATGGAGATAACCAGACAGAAGGTGCGGTAATAGGCGCGGCTGTAGGTGGTATCGCAGGAAACATAATAGGTCGCAAAATGGATAAGCAAGCTCAAGAAATAGAGGCAAGTCTTCCTGGGGCACAAGTAGAACGTGTTGGGGAAGGTATTGTAGTCACTTTTGATGAAGGTAGCGGAGTGAAATTTGCAACCAATCAATCTGATTTAAATGCGGGCTCCCAAGCGACTTTAGACAAGTTGTTGAATGTGATGAATCAATACTCAGGAACAGAGGTTTTAGTGGCAGGACATACAGATAGCCAAGGAGCAGCAGAGTACAATTTAGAGTTATCTAGAAAAAGAGCTGCAAGTGTAAGAAACTACCTTTCTTCACATGGGATTTCTAGCAACAGAATAGCGATGACTTACAGTGGAGAAACTTCTCCTAAAGTTTCTAATGAAACGGCTGCAGGTAGAGCTCAAAATAGAAGAGTTGAGATAGGTATTGTCGCCGGAGAACAGATGAGAAAAGATGCTGAAATGCAGTCAAAACAATAGGAATAATATCATAAGTATTTTTAAATCCAGTCCCTTAAAGGACTGGTTTTTTTATGACCGCAACTGTCGCAGACCTTCATAAGTGATCACAGCCACAGCATTGGCTAAGTTGATACTGCGTATGTACTGGCTGTACTGAGGGATTTTGTACAAATCATTTTTAAATCGATCGGTGATAGCCTTAGAAAGACCTTCGGACTCTTTGCCAAAAACCAGCATGCTTTCCTCTTCATAAGGAATTTCTGTATAGTCTTTAGTTCCATGACTGCTTAAAAAAGCCATTTTTCTATCCTTATTTTTCTCTAAGAACTCTTCGGTGTTTTCATAAATAGAAAGTTCGATATGCTGCCAGTAATCCAGTCCAGCTCTTTTTAAACGTTTATCAGTCAACTCAAATCCGAAAGGTTTTACCAGGTGTAAATGAGAAGCAGTGGCCAGACTTAGACGGCCTATATTTCCTGTGTTGGTATGAATTTCTGGTTCGATGAGAACAATATGTAAGGACATAGAATTTTTTTAAAGGACAAAGATAGGAGTAAAGAGGTTGGTTAAAGTTTCGCTTTCGCGAAAGCGGAATAATTATCAAAAATTTAGATACTTATAGGACTGCTTTAACTCATAATTAACCCCAACAAGCCGTATTAATGAGTATTTTTAATAAAATCAAATAATGGCTGTATTAGAACATCTTTTGAGTCCGCTCCAAGGAAAATTAAATCTTAAAAATAGAGTTGTAATGGCACCGTTAACAAGGTCCAGATCAACATCTTCACATATTCCCACACCTATCATGGCAGCTTATTACGGAGAACGAGCTAATGCGGGTTTGATCATAACAGAAGGTACCTCTCCTTCTATTAATGGAGTAGGTTATCCGAGGATACCAGGGATTTATAATAAAGAACAAATTACCGCATGGAAAACGGTTACAGATGCTGTGCATGCTAATGATGGTAAGATATTTTTACAAATGATGCACACTGGTCGGGTGTCACATCCAGGAAACATGTCTGAAGATGCAGTAATCCTTGCACCAAGTGCTATTGCTCCCGCAAATACAAAAATGTATGTAGACGGACAAGGGGAGTTGGCAATTCCACAACCAAAGGAAATGACATTTGAGGAAATCGAGGCAACTGTTCAAGAATACGTCCATGCAGCAAAAAATGCTATAGAAGCTGGTTTTGATGGTGTTGAAATACACGGGGCTAACGGATATTTATTAGAGCAATTTATCAACCCTTCTTCTAATAGGAGAGAAGACTTATACGGAGGTACTGCAGAAAACAGATGTAGATTTATTCTAGAAGTAGCACGAAGAGTGGTGGATGCCATAGGATCAGATAAAACAGGAATGCGATGGAGCCCTAATGGACAGATGAACGATGTCCAGCCATTTGAGGGGCAATATGAAACATATGATTACCTCTCCAAAGAGGTCAATAAATTAAATATACTATACGTACATTTAGTCAACCATGCTTCTATGGGAGCACCCGAATTACCAGAAGCTATACATAAGATGATTCAATCTAATTTTGATGGTTTGATCATCTTAAGCGGTGGATACAATAAGGAATTAGCAGAAGAGGATTTGATCGCTGGAAAAGGAGATTTAGTAGCTTTCGGAAGACCATTTATTGCAAATCCAGATCTTGTAGAACGATTCTCACAAGATGCCATATTGAATGAACCTAATGCAGCTCTTTTTTATACTCCTGGTAAAGAAGGATATTTAGATTATCCGAGGCTTGAAAAAGCACAGAAATAACAAAACATACAAATAACCTAAAAATAAAATTATGCAAAGTATAAAAGCTTACGGTGCTGTAAATAAAGACGCCGATTTAAAGGAAATGACGATCAAACGTCGTGATCTAAATGATAATGATGTTAAGATGGATATCCTTTATTGCGGTGTATGTCATAGTGATATTCACGCAAAAAACAACGATTGGGGAAATGCAAAATATCCTATTGTACCTGGTCATGAAATTATAGGTAAAGTTACAGAGACTGGTGAAAAGGTTTCTAAATTTAAAGTAGGAGATATAGTTGGAGTGGGATGCATGGTAGACTCTTGTGAGACTTGTAGCGCGTGTGAAGATGATCTAGAACAATTTTGTGAAAATGGTATGACCGGCACTTATAATGGTAAGGATCATATAGGTGGAGCAGATAGTGATCATACTTTTGGAGGTTATTCAACAAGCATTACAGTTAAAGAAAAGTTTGTTTTAAGCATTCCTAAAAATCTAGATCTCAAAGCAGCAGCACCCTTATTATGTGCAGGAATCACCACTTTTTCACCTTTAAACCATTGGAAAATTAAAAAAGGTGATAAAGTAGGAGTAGTAGGTTTAGGTGGATTAGGTCATATGGGAATTAAATTTGCCGCAGCAATGGGTGCAGAAACCATTATGATTACCACTTCTCCAGGTAAAGCAGAGGACGCTAAAAGACTAGGGGCTAACGGTGTGCTTATTTCAAAGAACGCTGATGAGATGAAAAAACATCAAGGTTCTTTTGACTTTATTTTGAATACTGTTCCTGTAAAACATGATATCAATCCTTATTTAAGTTTGTTAAAACGCGATTCTACTATGTGTATGGTGGGAGCTATTGAGCCTTTAGAGCCTATGCACGGCGGAAGCTTGATTCTAGGAAGAAAAAGAGTAGCAGGTTCTTTGATAGGTGGTATGAAAGAAACTCAAGAAATGTTAGATTTCTGTGGAGAGAACAATATTGTTTGTGATGTAGAAATGATCCATATTGACGAGATCAACACAGCTTTTAAGCGCGTGCAAGACAATGATGTTAAATACCGCTTTGTTATAGATATGAAATCTTTAAAAAATTAATTTAATCTATTGAATCGTAAAAAAGACCGTTTATAAAACGGTCTTTTTTTATGCTTCGTTAATAACAGTTTTTTTTGTTACTCGAGATATAGTAGTTTTACCACTTAACAATTCCCTTATTTATGCACTCATTTAACATACAACAAATCAACGACATTCTTCAAGGAGAATTGGTCGGAAATACTACACAAACGATTAGTGGAGTAGAAGAGATAAGAAATGCTTCTAATACTGATCTTACGTTTATAGGTAATAAAAAGTATGCAAAATTTTGGGCAGACTCTCATGCTTCTGTAGCGATTATCAATGAGGATATAGTTTTAGAGCCGGGTAGTAACCGTGCTTTTGTAAAAGTAAAAAATGCAGATCTTGCTATGGCTAAGCTACTAGAAGCTTTTCAACCACCAGCCCCTGTTTTTGATATTGCTATTCACCCTACGGCGGTTATTCATGAAACAGCAAGCTTAGGTGATGGTGTGCAAATAGGTGCTCATTGTTACGTAGGTAAAAACGTAGTTCTAGGCGATGGAGTTATTCTATACCACAACGTGAGTGTGTTTGATGACACTACTATAGGGGCTTATACTACCGCTTGGTCTGGCACAGTTATACGAGAACGCTCTCAAATAGGAGCACAGTGTATTTTTCACAATAATGTAAGTATAGGTGCAGACGGCTTCGGATATCGTCCAGCAGATGATGGTCGGGGACTGGTTAAAATACCGCATATAGGAAATGTAGTGATAGGAAATGGCGTAGAAATAGGAGCAAACTCCTGCGTAGATCGTGCAAAATTCAATTCTACTATTATAGGAGACGGTTGTAAGATCGACAATCTAGTACAAATAGCGCATAATTGTATTATGGGAAGATCTTGTATTATGGCTGGACATAGCGGTCTGGCAGGATCGGTAACTTTAGGCGATGGAGTTATTATAGGAGGTAGTGCGAGTATCAAAGATCATACTACTATAGGTTCTGGTGCCGTAGTAGGTGCTGGAAGTGGTGTTATGAATGATGTTAAAGCAGGTCAGACGGTATTGGGCTATCCAGCGGCCGACTCAAGAGACATGTTAAAGCAATGGGTTGCTTTACGGAGGTTAGCTAAATAAATTTTACTGTTTAATAGCAGCCTTATTCCTTTAGAAGTTAGGCATCCTTATATATGGATGTTTTTGGATTATCATTATTTTGATTGTTTAAGCTGTTTATTTTTAAATCTATCCTAAAGACACATGTAATTTTTAAAGCTATTTTTGGCGGTTAGTTCTGATTTTATAGAGGTTAGTTTAGTAAACAGGTCTGCTTGGGTTCCTTACGGAGTTTGTCGAAGTGAAAAGGTAACAGAAACTTAGCTATAATATTCCTTAAAAGACTTTGACCCGATTTCATTTTCAGATAAGTTGCTCACAGGTATCTAAGGTAGGTAAGAGTTCCTTGATTTATAACCTTAAAAGAGACAGTTAATGATAAAACAAAATAGGACTCAAAGAGTCGTGGTTAGTATACTATTGTCATTGATAGTTTTTCTTTCTTACGGACAGTCTAAAAGTGTCAACGGTTTTAAAGATTACTATCCCATATCTGTAAGACCTGATGCTACAGTTGGTATAGGGAATAACAAGTATGAGCAAATATTACTTGAAGCGAGTCCAGTAGTTTATTACGGTTTTTATAATGATTTACGGGAGGCTTTAAATAGGGATACGATAACTAGTGGAGATGCTATCTATTTGTCTGTACAACCCCAGTTTAGGATATATAATGAGGAATCTAAACCTGTGAAAACTCCGAGTTATAAAGTCTTGATAGGATGGCAACGGATTATTAAAACAGACCAAAATAACTTTTTGACAGCAGCAATAGAATCGGGTCATTTTAGCAATGGGCAATCTGGAAGTGCCTTTAGTCCGGAGTTTGAAGACAATTCTGAGGAAAGTACAACACTTTATGAAGAGTTCACTGATGATACTGACCTGGCGGCATTATTGAATAGAAGTTCAGGCAATTTTTCAACTAACCTAACTAGGCTTAGTTTTAATTACAGGGTCAATACATTTAACAGACTTAACGTTCCTCAAAAGATTCATTCCATAACAGTTACCTATCAATTGTACCATAATAAATTTATGGGTTTTGCAGATTTTGGCGGCTATAATCCTGAGGATATCGATATCTACGGAAGACATCAAATAGAATTAGGGTATGAATTTACATCGCATCTCAAGAACATGCGTTATACATTAAGCCAAGAATTTAACTATATGTTTGGTTCACATCCTTCTAGTGTTCCTCATAGATCAGTAACTCAAGCAATTATCTATCCTTGGGAAAATGACTTGGGCTTTTTTACTAGATTTTCATTCGGTAGAGATAATTACAACTTTAGATTTTTAGATAACTTTCCTCGATTGTCATTCGGTATCACATGGGATTGGTTCACTCCTTTTGTGATAAAACCTTCTGAAAATCAGTTGGATCCTTCCTTTATAAATAATTGATAATGCCTATTGATATTTTAACATTTGTTCCCTTTTAAATGATGTACTTTTGCGCGGCCTTAAAAAGAGGAGCACATGAAGCGTATCAATCAGTACAAAAAGATGTTCAACGTAGAGAAAGACATCAATCTTAAAGAGTTAAAGAAAAGTTACCGCAATTTAGTAAAAGAATGGCATCCAGATAAATTCCAAGATGGGGATGAAAAAAAGGAAGAAGCTGAGGTGATGAGTCGTGAAATTATAGATGGTTACCACTTTCTAGTAAGTATTGCTCCAGAAACGAAGGAAGCAAATATCAATGAGTATACAGAAACAATTACCAATACAGGAATTCAAGACTTTGATCATAAAGGTCGAGTATTAGAGGTAGTTTTTACCGATGGTACTACTTATGAGTATTTTGGAGTAGATGTAAAGATGTTTAAGAAATTAATCAATGCAGATAATCGTTATCGATTTGCAAAACGCAATATCTTCAACAACTTCTTATACCGCAAGTCAAAGAAAGATTTACAGGAAGCATAATTCCTGATTCTAAAATACAATAAAAGCTATTTCAGTACTGAAATAGCTTTTATTGTTTAAGTAGTTTAAAGTCCCGCTTTAATCCAGCACAAAATTATGATTGACAGTCTTTTACAGGACGATTTGTAATTTTATATAAAATTATGTATGTTTTTATTGTTTTTTAATTGCTACTTTAAATAAAATGATTACTTTTGCATTATGATTGGAGTATATGGTCATAAAATTTAGTAGGATTTCTTATTTATTTTTTATCATTTTTCTAGTTATATCGAGCTTATCCATGGTGAATACTCTTGTGGAGCGGCTTTTCAAACTAAATAAGAAGTATTATTAATTTAAATTATTACAGATGAGTACAGGTACAGTAAAATTTTTCAATGACGCAAAAGGATTTGGATTTATCACAGAAGAAGGATCAGGTCAGGAACATTTTGCACACGTAACAGGTTTAATCGATGAGATCCGTGAAGGTGACAAAGTTGAATTCGAACTAAAAGAAGGAAAAAAAGGCTTAAATGCCGTTAATGTTAGAGTAATCGACTAATTCGATTCTTTAAATTTCTTACAGAGCCCATCTAATTTAGATGGGCTTTTTTTATGTTCTATTTTCACAGTACTTATCAATTCTTTTAAGTAATATAAAAAGGTTTGAATACTTTTAGTCTTTGTGCTTTAGATTTATATTTAATTCTAATTTTTTAGAAATACCATCTTATTAAGAAGGACCTTTTATGCGTTGTTCTTAGAGCATCTATTAACTCTTTTTATAGATAGTCTTCTTATTTTTTTAACTGGATATACCACCCAATCTGATTATATTTTTGAAAATAATAATTATGAGTGATAAAAAGATTACTACAATTAATCCAGCCACAGGAAAAGATATCAAATCATACGACCGTATGACCGAAAAAGAAGCTCTTTCTTCTTTAGAGTTATGTCATAAAGCTTTCACTAAATGGAAAAATAAATCTATTGATGAACGCGGCGCTATCATAAAAAAAATAGGAGTGAAGTTTCAAGAGCATAAGCAAGAGCTCAGTAAACTCATGACTCAAGAAATGGGTAAGCTTCTAACACATGGTGAGCAAGAAGTAGATCTTTGTACAGCGATTTGCGAGCATTCAGCTCAGATAGCCCCTAAAGAGTTAGCTGCAGAGGAAAAACACCTTGCTAATGGTGGTAAAGGGATCATCACTTATTCTCCTATGGGAGTAATATATGGGATCCAACCTTGGAACTATCCGGCATATCAAGTGGTACGTTATGCTATCGTAAACTTAATGGCAGGTAACGCTATACTCCTTAAACATGCTGAAAACGTAACTGGAAGCGCTATTAAATTGAAAGAGATCTTTGAAGAGGCAGGACTTCCTAAAGATCTATTCACTGTGTTGATTATTAATCACGATGTAAGTGACGCTATTATTGAACATAAATTAATACGCGGTGTCACTTTCACAGGAAGTGCTTCTGGCGGTGCTCAAGTTGCAAAACAGGCTGGCGCGTCTGTCAAGAAAACTGTAATGGAATTGGGAAGTAATGACGCTTATATGGTTCTTGAAGATGCAGATATCGAACTAGCTATAGAAAAATGCATAAATGGCAGAATCTACAATAATGGTGAAACATGTGTCGCAGCAAAAAGATTTATAGTTGTAGAATCTATTTTTGAAAAATTTAAAAAGGGTTTTGTAAAAGGCATGAGCGAGATAAAATTAGGAGATCCGACAGACAAAGAATCTCAACTAGGTCCTATGGCACGACATGATCTCAGAAAAAAAATACAGGAACAAGTTGAAGAAAGTGTTTCCAAAGGAGCCGAAATATTATGTGGAGGAAAAATTCCAGATGGTGAAGGGTTTTATTACCCATCAACAGTTTTAGGAAATGTGCAGCCTGGCCAACCTGCTTATGAAGAGGAGTTATTCGGACCAGTTGCTTCCTTAATCTTGGCAAAAAACCAAGAAGAAGCGATACGCATTGCAAATGATAGTCGTTTCGGGCTAGGTGGTGGGATCTTCAGTAAAGATACTAATAAAGCAGTACGAATTGCTCAGGATCATTTTGATACTGGCATGATATTTATCAACTCCTTTGGAACTGCACAACCAGATATGCCATTTGGCGGCGTGAAAGACTCTGGTTATGGAAGAGAGCATTCAGGTTTTGGAATGAAAGAATTTGTTAATGTAAAGGCGATTAGTTTACTAGACTAACTTCTAAAATCTTATGGAATTAAAACCGCTATTTATTAGCGGTTTTTTTATGCTATGTATAATAATAACTATCGCAGTAAAGATATAAAACACCTAAAAGATTTAGATTTACCAAATGAATAGAAGCACTTTGCTCATTGTATTAGCCTTTTTCTCCATTTATGTGTTTTGGGGCTCTACTTATCTCTGGAACAAGATGGCGGTTAGTGAGTTATCTCCGTTTATGCTTGCCAGCATTCGCTTTACTTCGGCAGGCACTTTAATTTTTATCATAGCCAGATCATTAGGTTACAGCTTGCGTATTACTAAAAAACAGCTGGGAAACTCTGTTCTAGCAGGTTTTCTATTTCTAGCCTACGGGAATGGTGTATTTGTCTGGGCGTTAAAGTATGTAGACACTAGTTTTGCAGCTTTAATAGCAGCTTTACAACCATTATTTATCTTAGTCTTAATGAGAACTCTTCAGCGCAAAGCTTTACAACCTAAGTCTATTATAGGAGTCTTGTTAGGGTTGTCTGGAATGTATATTCTAGTAAGTCAAAATGATATCACTACCAAAGATGGAGCAGTAACGGGTATTATAATGATTCTCACTTGTATTCTAAGTTGGAGTATAGGTAGTTTATTTGTTGCAAAGGCTGACGTTCCACAAAACTTTTTTGTTTCTACTGGCTATCAAATGATTGCTGCTGGTGTTATTCTTGCCATTGCAAGTTTAGCCTTTAATGAAGTCTGGGTATCTCTTTTAGATTGGAGTTCTGATGCTTATGTAGCACTGACTTGTTTGATTTTGTTCGGCAGTATAGCAGCATTTACTTCTTTTAATTTTTTGCTTAAGAAAATTTCTACAGAAAAAGTGGCTACCTCTTCTTATGTGAATCCTGTAATTGCGATGCTTTTGGGTTGGTATTTTTTGGAAGAAGAAATAACTTCTCAATCCATGATTGCTGCGGCGGTTATGTTAACAGGTGTCTATTTTATCAATAGTCGCAAACGCGATAAAAAAGACATCAAACCATCTCCAAAAAATAGGTAATCCTTATAATTTAGGATAGTACATACCCTTGTTATAGCTCTACATAAAAACGATAGTATAGAACATCAAATTACTCCATGGAATTAGACGTGTTTTAAATCTTTAGCTATATCGCTTTCCTGCTTGCCGACAGGCACAACGCAAATTCAAAATCAAAACAAGCTTTCACCTAAAATAAATGGCTGTTATGAAAATACTATTAAAAAATAGCCTGTCTAAATCACGCTTTTACCATTAAATTTGCGCCTTTAATAAAAAACTATGAGTGAGCCTAAAGACATGGATTTAAATAAGACTTCTACACAAGAAATAGAGGCCTGTATCCAGACACTTCATAAATTCATAGATGATCCCAAACAAATTTTCGAACTGCCGGAAGAACAGCGAGTGGCCTTAATGAAGGCTGCTGGAAAAATATCTAGGCCCACTAGAGAAGAATACAAGCGTTCTAAAAAAGACGCTAAAAAAGCTATCAAAAGAAAGCAAGTAGAACGGGATAAACACGCTCGTAAAGAAACAGGAATAAGAAGTGTTCGAGAGGATGCCATTTTTAAAGCTCCTAAATTACTTACCGCAGCTGACCTGTCGCAAAAAGACCCTGGAGAGCTTTCTTCACCTCGCAATTGTTACGTCTGTAAAACTATGTTTACTAAACTACACCACTTTTACGATCAGATGTGTGCTGATTGTGGGGATTTTAATTATGCCAAACGTTTTCAAAATGCCAACGTAAAAGACCAAGTAGCGGTTATTACAGGCTCGCGTTTAAAAATAGGATATCACATTACCCTAATGTTATTGCGAGGTGGTGCTACGGTGATCGCTACGACGCGATTTCCTCATGACAGTGCATTGCGTTTTTCTCAAGAAGCAGATTTTAAAGAATGGGGGCATCGATTACATGTTCATGGTTTAGATTTAAGACATATACCTAGCGTAGAGATTTTTTGTAATTACATAGAACAAAAGTACGAGCGTCTAGATATTTTGATTAATAATGCTGCTCAAACCGTTAGAAGGCCATCTGGATTTTACTCGCATTTAATGCCTAATGAAGAACTGAGCTTTGAACAGTTACCCGCTTTTGCGCAAGAAACATTGACAGATCATTATATATGTCTTCAGGAACTCCAACAATTAACTCCTGGAGCTTCTTCAAATAAAAATATGCCGGTTACTTGGCATGGTCCAGAGCCTGGAATAGGACTGCGTGCCAGCGCTAAGCTTTCTCAAATCCCTTATAGCTTTGATAAAGCACTGGTAGCACAAGAAGTTTTTCCCGAAGGAAAATTCGATGCCGACTTACAGCAAGTAGATCTTAGAAAAACCAATAGCTGGCGATTAAAACTGGGCGAGATAGAAACTACAGAGATGATAGAGGTCCAACTTGTAAATTCTGTAGCACCATTTGTACTCTGTAACCGTCTTTCTGAAATTATGAAAAAGGATCAAACGGGTCAGAAACACATTATTAATGTAAGCGCGATGGAAGGCAAGTTCCATACCTTCCATAAGGAAGACCGTCATCCACATACCAATATGGCAAAAGCTGCCTTAAATATGCTAACACATACTGCGGCAGGAACACTTGCTAAAGATGGAATTTATATGAATGCTGTAGACACAGGATGGGTTACTGACGAAGATCCAGCACAGCTTTCTAAACAAAAACAAGAAGTACATGATTTCCAACCACCTCTGGATATTGTAGATGGTGCGGCTAGAGTAATGGACCCCTTATTTGATGGAATAAATACAGGGAAGCATTGGTGTGGAAAGTTCTTGAAGGATTACAGACCCATCAGCTGGTAATGTATATTAACATCTTATAACATACATTAATATAGAATTGGGCAGCAGACTTCTTGTTAATTATTATCTTCGGTAAAAAGAAACATGAGACTGACAGCAACCTTTTTATACCTTCTTTTTGCTTTGGCATCAGCGAGTTGTCAAAATAAATCCAACCACGAAGCTCCACAAGTGGTTCTTGATGCTTTTGAACTAAAATATCCAGGTGAAAATGATCCAGATTTTGAGCAAGATGTTCACGGATACTGGGAAGCTCATTTTAAAAAAGGCGGAGAAAAATACCGTGCAGATTTTCATGCAGATGGTACCTGGAGGGAAACAGAAAACTCTATAAAGGACAAAGAAATCCCTGAAGCGATTCAAAAAGCGATTCAAAGAGAATTTCCAAACCTGAAAATAGCAGAAGCAGAGCATGTTATAAGCGCTACTAAAGGTGAATTTTACGATATAGAGTTCAAGCAAAAAGGCAAGAATAAAGATGTCGAATATAGACGAGACGGCTCTAAAGTATAGGGTCGAGAACCACTTGCGCAAAAAGCCTTTTGATTAAAGTCAAAAGGCTTTTTCTTTTTGGGACATCTAATGGATGGATTAAGATATTTTTACCTTCTTAGCAAGATGTACTTTAAATTCTGTCCATTCTCCTAATTGGGATTCAACAGTTATATGCCCATCCATATGCTCTAAAAGTCTGGCCACTGTAGCAAGTCCTATTCCGGTTCCTTGTTTGCCGTTTCTATCTTGTTTTGCTGCCACATAGAACAACTTGAATACAGAATCGATATTCTCTGGAGCAATACCACTTCCATTATCTCGTACGCTTATTTCATACTCTTCTTGATGTGTGATCAGTTTTATATCGATCTTAGTATGGTCTTTATCGCTGTATTTTACGGCATTAGAAATCAAATTGATAAGAATTTGCTGTAATGCTATCTCGTTAGTTATTAAGCTGGTTTCTTTTTCAGGAGTATAGCGTACTTCTACACTTTCATCTACTACAGTCATTGCGACCACCTCTTCGATAAGATCAACATAACTAACTTCATCATAATCTTCACTAACCAATTCTTCACTTCGGTAAAATTGCAGCATTCCGTCTATATAGCGACTCATACTGTTAGAGCTCTCTTTTAAATAACCTAAATATTCGTCAGATTGTTTAGATAAGTTTTTTTCTCCTTTTTGCAATAATTCTGCGATCATGATGATATTAGACAAAGGTGATTTCAGGTCGTGCGATACAATACCAGCAAAATCTTTTAGTTCTTGATTACGCACATCAACCTGCTCTTTGAGCTTTTGCAGTTCAAAAGTTTGAAATCGTTCTTCAAAAAGTGACATTACTTGTTTGGCCATTGCTTTTAGAGCACCTTTTTGCTTCTCTGTAAGAGTTCGAGGTTTGTGATCGTAAACACACAATGTCCCTAACTTATAACCATTTTTATCAATTAGGGAAGCACCTGCATAGAAAATTAATTTAAAGTCATTAACTAAGGAATTTCCTTTAAAACGCTCATCTTCTCTGGCGTCGGGAACAATCATAATATCATCATTACCAGCAATAGCATGACCACAAAAGGAAGTGTCTCTAGGTGATTCTGAAATATCTAGCCCGTTCCTCGACTTGATAAAGTTCCTGTTTTTATCTACCAGTGTTATTAAAGAAATAGGAGCATCGCAAATGGTTGAAATAATAGAAGTGATGTTGTCATAACTCTCTTCTGGCATGGTGTCTAGCAATCGGTATTTTTCAACAGCAGCTTGCCTTTGGAGTTCATTATCTGGAATAGGAGGTGTAATCATTTATGGGTTAATTACTCTTTTTAAAGAAAACATATTATAGGTTGTCTGGGTTCTAACTATTAAGGTTTTAGCCACAATGTAAATATACAAACTCATTACTAATGGGGTCTTATGAACTGTTGTAATTCCGCTTTCGCGAAAGCGTTATTTATTTTCTAAATAGAAATCACTTTCTAAATTCACAGATGTTTACGGTCTGCTATTTGAATCACATAAGATGGTACGCGCATATCTAATGGTTATGTCTTCAAAGTCTTTTTTAGAGCTTATCACAAAATAGGTTACGCAATTTAAATAACTTTATTTTGAATAGTTTAGTAAATCAACCACTCGATATTGTGGCGCTTTACCACAAATAAATGTAGTCAAATTTTTCAACTAGTCCTGTGTAAATAAGTATCTTGCGCTTTTTAAATTGAATCATATTATAGTGTGATATAATGAAAAACATTTTGTACTTTTTATTTTTTCTACCTATTTTCCTTTCTGCCCAAATCAACGAAAGCGATACGCTAAAGTTAAAGGCAAATCTTTCTTTAACTGGGTTTTATCAAGGAGGAAATGTAGAAACCTTGATTTTTAGAGCAAAATCAGATTTCAGTTTTAGGCCTTTAAAAAAATGGGTATTCAAAACACAAAACTCTTATGTTTATCAAGAGTTCGGGAAGGAGAAGGCAGATGAAGATATTTTAAGTCTCAACTTTTTATATTTAAACCCTGAGCGAAAAATATACCCTTTATTACTAGGTTTTGTAAGCACGAATTTTAGAAGGGAAATTGATTTGAGATACTTGGTAGGAGCAGGAGTCACTTATCAACTTCTCCATAAAAAAGAGTACTGGCTTAAAATTGCAATGTCGACCGAATATGAGCAAACAGACTTTGGTAAAACTAATTTTAACATCTCTGAGTATGATGGAAGTGAATCGATCGACACTTTCCGTGCTACGGTATGGGTTAATGGTAAATACCTATTGTTTAAAAAGAAAGTAATTGTCAACCATGAATTTTACTTTCAGCCATCTTTGGAGCAAAGCAATAACTTTCGATGGCAAGCAGATATCAGTTTAGAATTTCCACTTTGGAAATTTTTAAACTTTAAGATCAACTATATTTATAGCTTTGAAAACATAGTGATAGAAAATCAACAACAAGAGGACAACTTCTTGACCTTTGGCTTTACCCTAAAAAGCTATTGACTAGGTTACCACGGTTGCATTATAGCTGCCTTTGCAACAACCTCTACAGCTATTGATACCAACTATATCTCAGGTATGCAATCAGCCTAATGGAAGACTTTTATATGATCACGTCTCCAATCATCAATTCCACCAACAATTTCTATTTTTTTATACAATTGGAAATTAGATCGACTTTTCCATTTTTAGAGGAGTCCATCTCTGAAAAGAAATTTTAAGGAACTTTTACGATAACGAATTTCATAACAGATCACAAATTAGTATAGTTATAATCTAATGATTACTTACTAGAAATGATAATCCGTACGCTCATTTTGCTATGTGTTGAGAAAGCGTATGATTGAATCATTATCAAGGTTTTAGTCTGGGTTTAAGAGGGATTAAGCTTAATTTTGTTCCTTATTAAAGTCATTGTTAAGCCATGGATGAATCACATAAATTAGAATTAAGTAAAGAGGAAATGAAAACCTACGGTTATCAGGTAATTGACTCTATAGTGGAACATTTTACGACTCAAAATGAAAAGAGTCCGGTAGCTATAGGAAGTAGAAAGGAAATGGACGATTTGCTTGAAGAAGAAGTTCCTGAATTACCATCAAATCCTAAAGACGTTCTGGACTTTGTTACACAACACGTATTGCCTCACAGCAATATAGTTTCACATCCTAAATCCTATTCTTTCGTTCCTGGGCCCAGTAATTACGTAAGTGTTATGGCAGATACGCTTGCTACAGGTTTTAATATTTTTTCTGGTGGTTGGGCAGCATCGCCTGCAGCCGCAGAGCTGGAGATCGTGACGATGAACTGGCTGTTAAAGTTGTTCAAATTCCCAGCAAAAAAAGGTGGTGGTATTTTTACAAGTGGTGGTTCTATGGCAAATCTTACCGCATTGGTAACCGCAAGAAGACAAGTGTGTGGTGATGATTTTTCTAAAGCGGTCATTTATATGTCTGACCAGGCCCATTCTTCTAACGTGAAAGCGATACGCGTTATCGGATTTAAAAAGGAGCAAATACGTATTATACCTACTGATGGCGAATTCAAAATGGCTATTAATAAATTAAAAAATGCTATTTCTAAAGACAGATTAAGTGGTTTGCAACCATTCTGCATCATTGCATCTGCTGGGACAACTAACACAGGAACTGTAGATCCTTTAGAGCAAATTGCCGATATCTGTAAAAATGAAAAGTTATGGTTCCATATCGATGGTGCTTATGGAGGAGCTGCTATATTATCAACAAAAGGAAGCAAGGCATTAAAGGGAATTGAAAAAGCAGACTCGTTGACGATCGACCCACATAAATGGCTGTTTCAGCCCTACGAAATGGGTTGCTTGTTAGTGCGCAAAAGTAAGTGGCTTCACGATACTTTTGTAGAGAAGCCAGAGTACTTAAGAGATATAGAAGGGAATACTTCAGAGATTAATTTCTATGATCATGGAATCCAGCTTACGAGAAGGTTTCGTGCATTGAAGTTTTATATGTCTTTGAAAACCTTCGGTATGAAAGCTTTTAAAAAAGCAGTAACCTATAACATAGATATCGCTGAAGAGGTAGAAGATATGTTGAGAAAAAGTTCCTTATGGCAGGTAGTGTCTCCCGCAACTCTGGCGATCATTAATTTTAGATACAATCCTATTCATTTGAATTTAGAGGACAAAGAGCTGGACGTTCTTAATCAGGAAATCTCTAAAAGAGTTATTGCATCAAAAGAGGCGCTACTGGTGACCACAGTTTTAATGGATCAAGTCGTATTGCGTATGTGCCTCATCAATCCTCGAACTACCATGCAGCATATCAAAGAGACTTTTGCGAGCTGTGAATATTTTGCACAACAGATTCTAGAGGAGCAATCGCTTGTATGAGTTTAGAAGAGATATAAGGCTTTTGTTTTTTATTTCTTAAAAAACAGACTCCATCATGGAGTTTTATTCCATATAAATGCTCATATATTGTAAATTTTGTTAAAAATATATTTATTAGCATGAATTTATAACCTACACTGGTTGTTAATTTCTATTTTTAGAAAAAAATAAAAAAATGGGATTTATCGACATTATAGAAATTATTATTAAACTAGGTGTAGGATTTAGTATTCTTAATGTGTGGTTATTAAATAGAAATAAAAGTACCCCTTGGCGTGGAGCAAATGCCAGTAGTATGGAAGAAGAGTTTTCTGCTTACGGGCTCTCTAAAAATGCGATGATCGCAGTGGGGACCTTAAAAAGTCTTTTTGCGATATTGTTGCTTATTTCTATATTTTTCCCGGTGACAGAATATATAGGTGCAATAGGTATTGCTGTTCTTATGACTGGAGCAATTTTTATGCATTTTAAAATAAGGGATTCCTTTAAAAAATCATTTCCTGCGGCCCTCTTTTTAGTACTTTCTGTTATTACTCTTTTTATAGGTCAATAGATCCTTACTTACTTTGTTTTATAGTAACTATAGATAATGGAGTGCGAGTTTATAAAATAGGCAGGCTTTTCTACTAGCTACAAAACCCTAGACTTAACAGGGTGCTTCTGTTATAATTATAAGGTTACTTATTGACACACAACTCCTTTTATTTAGAGTAATTTTATAAATCTATAGCAAATAATACCGCTAAGGACCATAAAAACAAGAGCGGGGGATGACTTATATAAACTATCTTTTATTCTTATCCGAACAAGTAATCCAGAAAACATTAAAACACATAGGCCTGCAGAGGCAGCTATACCTACTTTGGTATTAAAGATACCATAAAGGAGACCTACAGCGCCCATTACCTGAAAAAACCCAGTGAGTAAGCGCTGTAAGGTGTTCAAGCCGTACCTTGTGAATTCCAACCTCATGCGCGGATTAAACATGCAGTTCATTCCAAAAAAGAGGAAAGAAACTATGGTAAAATAGAGTAGGAGATCAAAAGTTTTCATGATCCCAAATTACAGCATATCCTTAATTGGTTACGTTAATTATATGTTGAAATTAGGGGAGATTGCTCTTTTATTCCATTAATCTAAAACTCTCTATCGTTTTACGTCCTTTTCCTAAGTCTAAGTCATAACAATAGACTGTTATTTCGTAAATTAATTGTTTTGATTTGTTATGTATAACTCCTATAAAGACAGGTATAACATCTTCACCATGAATATCTGTAGCTCTTACATAATATCCACTAGTTAGGTTAGATAATGGAATCGCTTGTTGCACATCCCTGAGCGACAACTGACTAGCGATTGATCTTGTTGTCTTTTTTAAATCATCTAAATAGCTAGAGTTTACCTCAGATAATTCAAAAACTTCAATATCTATCGCAAAATCATCATTTTCAAAACCTAAAACTCGATCTGACTCAGTCTCGTAAACAGCTATATCCTGAGTAGTAGTAAACTGAATGTGATACTTTTCAGATGTATGGGTTGTCTGTGACTGCGCGTTCAGGACGCTTACCAACAAAAATGCTAAGCGGCCTATAATTTTAAGATTCTTCATGATGTTTTATATGTATAATGGTAAATAAGGAAGTTTTCCATTCAGTACAATCACCTATTTATAATCCATTCTAAATTATCACTTTTTCCTCAATAGTGCAACAATTAAAAAGTAAGCAAAAAACAGCCATGGCACACCGTGAAGAAAGGTATCCCAATAATCCATGAATCCCATTCCTTTTGCACCACCAGCAATCCATTTCAATTTACCCCATATATGAGGTTCAGGACTAAAGGGTGCTAATCCTAAGGTAAGGCAAGCGACGAGTGCAAAAAGAATTTTTGTTTTTAGTTTCATGGCCTTCATTTTGCTATTGCGATTAAAGTGCGTCTCATTAAAGTGCTAATTACTAATTGATTTACTTTCTTATACTATTTGTGCAACTTACCAACTCCTAAACCTAATAAACGACATCGCTATTCATAGCAGTAATACGCTGTTGTAAACTAGGATGCGAATAATGAAACCAAACGTAGGCTGGGTGCGGAGTTAGATTGCTTAAACTTGTTTTAGAAAGTGTTTTTAAACCACTGATAAGCGGTTCTTTCTTGTAGGTATCCTTGGCGTAATAATCAGCTTGATATTCAAACCTTCTCGATAATAAACTCATGACAATACCCGTAAGCGTTGAAATAGGTGCATAGAGCAAACCAAAAGCAACCAGTCCTACATGAAAAGAAGGAATACTAACTCCTAAGGCATCTGATAATAAACTGCTATCAACAAATAAAGAAAATAGCCAAAGTGTAAAACCAGTAGTTAGAGTTCCTGCTGTCAAATTGTAAACGATGTGCTTTCTTTTGTAATGACCTACTTCATGAGCAAGGACAGCGACTATCTCCTCCTCAGTTAATTGTTCTATCAACGTATCGTATAAAGTAACTCTTTTCTCACTACCGAAACCGCTAAAATAAGCATTTGCCTTTGTAGAACGTTTACTTCCGTCAATGACAAAAACCTTGTCTAATTGAAATCCTACGCTAGCTGCATAATCACTGATTTTATTTTTCAAGGCCCCTTCTTCTAGCGGTGCCTGTTTATTGAAAAGAGGTACGAATAATTTGGCATAAAACATATTCAGGAATAGGGATATCATAAATATCAAAATCCATACATACCACCAGAAATTAGCTCCGGCCCAGTCATAGCAAAGAATAATTAAAGAAAGGATACCACCACCCAAGAGGGCGGTTAAGAAATAACCTTTAACTTTATCTAAAATAAAAGTCTTTACTGTGGTTTTATTAAAACCAAATTTCTCTTCAATCACAAAGGTTGAATAAATAGAAAAAGGCAATGAAAGAAGCTCACTTGCCAGCATCATAATTCCAAAAAATAATAGAGCCACCAGGATTTGATTAGTTGCATAGCTTCTAGCGATTTCATCTACTACAGCAAAACCTTGGAAAGACAGAAACACTAAAATTCCTAGAAAGGAAAAAGTGCTTGACATCAATCCAAACCTGAAATTAGCTTTTTTATATTCCTGAGATTTTTCATAGGCTGCTTGATCATAAACGTCTGACAGGTCTTTTGGAATAGGCTTGGAGTACCAAGTATAATTAAGAAATCCTAAAATACGTTCTAATAAAAAGTCAAAAACGAGTATTCCTATTATAATATAAAATATGGTGGTTGAAGTCATGTAACTAATTATAGATGTTTAAATAAAATTGCGTTGTCTTTTAGCCTCGAAGATCATAATTGCAGCACTTACAGAAACGTTCATAGAATCTATCTCACCAGACATGGGAATGATGATGTTAGCTTTTGCCGCCGCTCTCATTTCTTCAGATAATCCTGTAGCTTCTGTTCCTACTGCTATAGCACTAGGGTTTCTGTAATCGATGTGATCGTAACGTTCACTGCTTTGCAAGGTCGCTGCATAAAGATTAATGGAGTTGCTTTTCAAGAACTCTATCACTTCTTCTGTGCTTCCTACAGCTGTGGGTACTGTAAAAACACAACCCACACTGGAGCGTATGACGTTGGGATTATATAAATCTGCTGTTGGGTTAGCAATGATTACGGCATCTACCTTTGCAGCATCAGCTGTTCTTAATAAAGCACCTATGTTACCTGGTTTTTCGGTAGACTCGGCAATTAGGATTAATGGTTTTTCTGTTAATTGGAGATCAGATAATTGTTGTGATTTTGTTTTCGCGAAAGCGAGACAGCCTTCAGTTCCACTGCGATAAGCCATCTTTTCATAGACTTCTTCTGTAACAGATATGATTTCAGGATGTTGATCCATTTCAAAAAATGAATACACCTCTTCATTTGTAAATTGATCTTTATGGAGTAGGATAGGGCCACAAATCAATAATTGATCAATCACATACCCCCCACGAGCTGCCAGAGCTACTTCCCGTTGTCCCTCAACAATAAAAAGCCCTTCTTTTTTACGTGCTTTGCTCTTACGCTGCAGTTGTTCTACATGACGTATTATCGCGTTATTGGGACTAGAAAGATGTTTCATATAGCAAAAATAGGTTTTTCAGGTAGATCAAATGTATCTTTGATTGCAAACTATAACATATGAATTTTCATACTAGAAAATGGATCAAACCAGAAGACTTGAATCCTAACGGAACACTCTTCGGAGGAAGGTTACTGGAATGGATTGATGAAGAAGCAGCGCTCTATAGCGTGATCCAATTAGAGAATCAAAAAGTGGTTACTAAGTATATGAGTGAAATCAATTTTGTAGGCAGTGCAAAGCCTGGAGACATTATCGAGATAGGTATAGAGGTCAGTAAATTCGGCAATAGCTCTATCGATTTAAGGTGTGTGGTACGCAATAAAATGACCTATGCGACTATTATTACTATCGAAAGTATCATTCTAGTTAATCTAGGCGAAAACGGAAAACCAGCAGCTCACGGTAAAACTGAAGTAGAATACCAACACAACCGTATGAAAAACAAAGGTTTTGATACTGATTAAGGAATAGCTTTTAGATCTTCTTTTAAGTAGGTATCTTCCATCCAGAACGTCCCAAAAGGAACTACCGACATGGCGAGAACGATTAGCAATTTTTTAAAGTTCCATTTTAACAGTTGGCTCAGCACTATGGCAATAACTACGTAACTTAAAAAAAGAATACCATGAGCCATTCCCATTATTTTATTGGGTAATAGCACACCGCCTAAATATTTAAGAGGCATGGTAAGGAACAGGATGAGTAGAAAGGAATAGCCCTCTACTAAAGCTAAGTATTTGAAGAATTTAAGCATCTTTTGTAACTCGTTTATCTTTAATAGACAAAGGTAAGTCAGATTCACGACCGTATAGCTTTATTTCCTGAATATCTGCTGGTAAATAGAAGCCTTTTTCCATTAATGCTCTTTTTACATTTCCAATCACACGACCACGAGTTGCGTTAGCAACTCTTCCAAAATCAAAAGTATCCACCCAGAAGAAAACCTTTAAGTTTATTGTGCTGGTAGCTAGCTCATTTTCAATAACATAATTGACATGTCCTTCATCTTCAATTACTTTAGAATCTATTTTTAGAGCTTGCATGATGCAATCCTTTGCCAGGTTGATATCGTCTTCATAATCGATACCTACTATAAAATCCCAACGAAAGAATCCATCTTCAGTATAGTTGGTTACCGGCTGCGTGATAACGTCAGAATTAGGAATATACACATCTTTACCATCAAATGTTTTAAGTTTAGTATATCTAAATTCGAGCTCTTTGACCCTTCCAAAATTAGCACCTATTTCTACGGTATCATTCACATTAAAAGGTCGGTTAAAACTTAAAATAATACCTGCAATAAAGTTCTGACCAATATCTTTAAATGCAAATCCTAAAACTACGGCACTGGCTCCAGCTGTAGCTAATATCCCTGCGCTGATATCACCTAATCCAGCTGTTCTAAGCGCTAGCATTACAAATACAATGATGAGCATAAAACGAATTGCTTTTCCCAAGAAACGGCTCATCAAGGGGTCTTGTGTGCGCTTACTCACTCTGGAAGTTGTAAACCTACCAAAGAAGCCAGCTATAAATACTCCTAGTATAATAATGGTAAGTCCTACACCTAGTCGTGGTATGTATTCAATAAATTGTTCGTAATAAGATAGCGTAGTGGACACTATTTTATCTGTAAAACCTACTTCTTGGGTATTTTCTTGCAATAACATGGAGTTGGTGTTTTTGTAAAGATACTTGGTCTTAAAATTCTTTTTGTTAAGCATTGAATAAACCCTTTGAAATCTCCTGCTCTAGATTATTTTTACGCCATGGAAAAAAGCCAACCCCAAATTACTATTATAGGCGCTGGAGTTAGTGGTCTAACTGCTGCTTTAACTTTACAAAACGCTGGTTATAAATCAACCATATATGATGTCAATTCATTTGTGGGAGGACGCGTGAATAGCGTTATTAAAAATGGCTTGATACTCGATCAGGGTTTCCAAGTGATGCTGGATGCCTATCCGGCGGTACATGAATTTCTAGATGTAGAAGCTTTAAAATTGCGCAAATTCGTTCCTGGGTCCATGATTTTCAAAGACGGTAAGACTTATAGGCTTGGTGATGCTTCTAGAGATTACAGTTTCTTATGGAGCACCTTAGTTGCAGGAGTCGGTTCTTTAAAAGATAAATGGTTGGTGTTCTCGCTTTCGCGAAAGCTAAAACAAAAAACACTTCAAGAGGTGTTTGCTTCACCAGAAACGACTACAAAAACCTATCTGGAAGAATACGGGTTTTCTCAAAAGATGATATCCAGTTTCTTTACACCTTTTTATGCAGGTATATTCTTAGAAACAGAGCTAGCGACCAGCAGTCGCATGTTTGAATTTGTCTTCAAAATGTTTACAGAGGGCAATGCAACCATACCCGCTGGCGGTATCAAGGCAATTCCAGAGCAACTGGCTTCTCATCTACCCAAAGGTACTATTCAGTTAAAACAAAAAGTAAGTGCTGTCTTAGGAAATAAAATCACATTGGAAAATGGAGAAAAGTTTTTGTCAGATTACACGATTGTTGCAGCCCCAGCGGGAGATGTAGTTCCTAATTTACCTAAAGAAATGATTCCATGGCACCAAGTAACGGTTCTCTATTTTGAAACAGACCACGCCGGTTTTGACGAGGCCATCATAGGTTTAGTATCTAACGAAGAGGTATTGATCAATAATTTTCATTTTTTACAAGATGTTTTTGAAAATCACAGGATTGTAATCAGTGTATCTGTTATTAAAAAGCATCAATTAAGTGATCAACAACTTGCGGAGCGTGTGATCAAAGAATTGAGAGAAGAAACGGGGATCAAAGCATCTGAATTGATTCAATTGCATCACATTAAAAAAGCATTGCCTCAATTGGACTCTTTAAATTATTCCATGACTCCATCAGAAACACAATTGACAGAACATATATTTCTAGCAGGGGACCATCTAAGTAATGGCTCTCTTAATGCGGCCATGTTAAACGGTAAGGCTGCCGCACAGGCTGTGGTGAGTAAGATTGAAAGTGCGGTATTATTGTAATAGAGGCACTTTTTTCTCTTATCATTTTTTACAAAAAAAAAGCAATAAAAATTTGGGGTCATTTTAAGGAGAGGTGAATTTTAAAACAATTCAATTCGAGCTGGTCTCCACGGGTTATTAAGCAACTTTTAATAAGGCCTCAGCCCTAACAAATCCCTATGAATATGCTAGTATATGGAACTATAAAATCTTTTACCAACCAAAAGCTTCATTGATCTCTTCATAAACTACTTTACCAGAGATGATATTCAATCCTTTTTTAAGGTAGGCGTCTTTTTCACAAGCAGCTTCCCAACCCATATTTGCTAATTTCAACACAAAGGGAAGAGTAACATTAGTCAATGCAATTGTAGAGGTGCAAGGAACTGCTCCAGGCATGTTAGCTACACAATAATGCACGACATCATCAATAATATATACAGGATCTTGATGGGTTGTAGGTTTAGTGGTCTCTACACAACCACCTTGATCCACGGCTACATCTACAATCACTGTTCCTGGACGCATTTCTTTAAGCATATCTCTCGTAATCAAATTAGGAGCTTTAGCACCCTTAAGTAGCACCCCTCCAATGATCAAATCATGAGTTTTGATGTGTTTTCTGATATTAAATTCGTTGGAAAATTCTGTCACTACATGCGGGGGCATGACATCGTTTACATAACGCAATCGTTTCATGTTGATGTCCATAATAGTAACATGAGCTCCTAGACCAGCTGCCATTTTTGCGGCTTGTATACCTACCACACCAGCTCCTAGAACCAAAACTTTACCCGGAGCTACCCCCGGTACGCCTCCTAAAAGCACACCGCGACCTTTGACTGGTTTTTCTAAATATTTAGCACCTTGTTGTATAGCTAATCTTCCGGCTACTTCAGACATAGGAGTTAGTAGTGGTAAGCCGCCTTCTTGGTCTTCAACAGTTTCATAAGCAATGCAAATCGCCTTTGCTTTAATCATGGCTTTTGTCAATAGCTCACTGGAGGCAAAATGAAAGTAAGTAAACAGGATCTGACCTTCCTTTATCAAAGCGTATTCCTCGGCAATAGGTTCTTTAACCTTTACGATCATTTCACAACCCCCATAAACTTGCTCAATAGTATCGAGAATTAAAGCTCCTGCTTTTACATAATCATCATTTAAAAAACCACTTCCATCTCCGGCATTTGATTGAACGCATACCGTATGTTTGTTTTTTACTAATTCAAAAACTCCAGCAGGTGTTATACCGACCCTGCTTTCGTTGTTTTTAATCTCTTTAGGAATACCAACAATCATGATGTTACTTTTTAAATTATTTGGGGAAGTTCTGTTATTTATATAAAATCTGAAAGGTTTTTCATATAAAATTTAGGGTGTATCTGTTGATATGTATCAAAAAAGCAATAGTGCACCCTATTATTTAAAGGGGTGTAGTTAATAATAAAAAATAATTAAGTTGCATCATAGTGATTTCTAAAATGCCTGTTTAAAGAGAACTTTCACGTTAAACGGAGGTATGGAGTGCAGTACAGCAGTACCTCCTTCGGTGAGGGAAACAGAAGAGAGTTTCTTAGCTTTTATTGGAATTTGTTTACTTCTTTAATCAAAGTTTTGATCAAAAACATTTAGAAAGCCCTAACCGAGTTCTATTTTAGAAATAGATTTTGAAACAATCGGACTGCTACTGCATAGTATTTCTAGATGATGATAGGTGTGCAATATATGGTTTAAAATTACGCCTATAGTTGAGGTATTTTTATTGCCGTATAAAATTAAGGTTCCCTATTTAAAAAATAGGGAACCTTAAATAACTCCTAAGCTTTTTTAGATCTTAATGACTTTCACATAGTTGTTTTGAAAAACAACGTTAAAAGTCCTAGGATACTTTTAAAGAATGTAATCGGTACTGACAAAATTGGAAATCCTTGCATCCATCAAATTCTTTAAAATAGCATTGTTGTATTCGTTGTCTTTAGCAGCTACAAATGTTCTAATGGAAAAGGAACGTAAGGCATCATGAACACTTAACGTACCTACAGCAGAATCTTTTCTTCCCGTAAAAGGGTATACGTCAGGTCCACGTTGACAGGAACTGTTCAGGTTTACACGGCAAACTAAATTCACCAACGTATCTATGAGCGGTGCTAATGTTTGCACGTCTTTTCCAAATAAGCTGACTTGCTGGCCGTAATTAGATGCTGCCATGTCATCCAATGGCTCTTCAATATCTGAAAAGGAGATGATAGGTATAATAGGTCCAAATTGCTCTTCTTCGTACACCCGCATATTTTTTGTTACTGGATATACGACAGCTGGAAAGATATAATTATGAGTGGTTACGCCTCCTTTTTGATTGATAATTTCACCTCCTTTTTCTAAAGCGTCGTCAATCAATTCTTGTATGTAAGCAGGTTTATTAGGTTCTGGTAAAGGAGTTAATTTGGCACCGTCTTCCCATGGATTACCGAATTTAAGAGCATCTACTTTTTGAGAAAACCTTTTGTTAAATTCATCAACTATCGATTCATGTACATACAATACTTTAAGTGCGGTACAACGCTGACCATTAAATGATGTTGTTCCTGCAATACATTCGTCTATGGCCAGATCTAAGTCGGCATCTTTTAATACTATTGCTGGGTTTTTTGCCTCTAATCCAAGGACCATACGCAAGCGATTACTTTTAGGATGCACGCTTTGTAGGGCATTTGCAGAATTACTATGCCCTATAAGCGCTAGCACATCAACACGTCCATCTTTCATGATTGGATTTGCTACTGTTCTTCCTCTGCCAAAAATAATATTGACCACTCCTTTTGGAAAACTATTTTGGAAAGCTTCTAGTAGTGGGCATAACAATAGAACTCCAAATTTTGCAGGTTTAAAAACCGCCGTATTTCCCATGATTAATGCGGGGATTAAAAGGGCAAAGGTTTCGTTTAAAGGGTAATTATAAGGTCCGAGGCACAACACAACGCCAAGAGGTCCTCTTCTTATATGTGCGTTTACACCGCTGTGTTTCTCAAATTTTGCGCTATCGCGGTCCATTTGTTTGTAATCTTCAATAGTATCGTAGATATAGTCTACCGTTCTATCAAACTCTTTTTCGGAGTCTGGTAGGTTTTTGCCAATTTCCCACATCAACAACTTCACAATTTCTTCTCGCTTCGTTTTCATTTGTTCCACAAACTTTTTCATACAAGAAATACGGTCTTCTACTTTCATTGTAGGCCATAGACCTTGGCCTCTATCATAGGCGTCAACGGCTGCGTCTAGCGCTTCTATAGCTTCTTTTTCTCCTAAAGTGGGAATGTTACCCAAAAGAGTAGGCTGGTAGGTCTCTGTTGAAGATATGCTAGAAAACACTTCGGAACTTTCACCATTCCATTGTCTTAATTCCCCATTGACGAGGTAGGATTTTTGTATTACTATTTCTTTGATTTGATACTTCTCTGGAATGTTCATAAGTAAGTCTTTATAAATGATCTATTAAAAAAGGAATATAGGAATTTTCTTGTTATACTTTTCTCCAAAAATGTTAAACCAATGTCTAAGGTTCCTTGCTTTTACTAGTGGAATGGTTCACTTATCTAAGCTTTCTATTTCTGGCTTGTTATCAATGATATTGGTGTTTTTATCGCTTTCGCGAAAGCGATACCAGTAAATAAATTTATAGCTTAAAGCCCCTATTTATCCACAATTGAATCCTGTAAAAGATTTATATAATGAAATAGTTAAATTAATGATTTACTACAGTTTGTTATTTGTAAATGTTTGTCAATCAATTCCATAAAGCAATAAAAAATCATTTAAAAGTTTAATTAATAGGATGATGTAGTATCTTTATAATTAAACCAATACCAACGATCATGAAAAAAACCATGAAATTAGTTACAGTTTTAGCCTTTTTTATTTTAATTATTTCAGCTTGTTCGACTAAAGAAAAGGAAGAAGAAGTGCTGGATATGGATCAGGTTAAAAGCGAAATTCAAGCATTAGAAGATGCTTATGCCGAAGGAGAAAAAGCTCAGGACGCTACCGCTGTAGCAGACTATTACGGCGAGGACGCTGTAACTTACAGTCGTAATCAACAACCTAAAAAAGGTAAAACAGCCATAAGAGAAAACATAGCTTCTAATATGGCAAACGACACATTAGGAAATTATAACGTCTACAAAATTGTAGATCTTTTTGCAGAAGGTGATAAAGCTGTTGAAATAGGTTCTTGGACCGAATTTGATGCTGACGGGAACGAATTACAAAATGGAAATTACATGTCTTATTTTGAGAAACGCGATGGTAAGTATGTGTGTGTACGTGATATGAGTACAACTACAGCTCCAGCTAAATCAAGTATGTAAACTAAACAGGTTAGCAGCATAATAAAAATCACGTGCGTTCTGCTTACTGCTAATAGGGTAGTAGCTTTTACTTTAAAGCTTACCTTCTATAGCTACCATGTTTTATCAACTATAACTTCCCTATGATATAGATTACAGGGAAGTTTGCTTTAAATCTGTTATTTCTTCTTGGTCTGTAAAGATAGAGGTAACAGATTTAAGGTTTAAAAGAAGGAGGTTGATAAGTTTTTATTTATTGTTTTGTTAGGGCAAATTATACAGCTCTTGAAAATATTTTATCAGCACTGTTTTATTTTACTTCGCTTTCTAATTCTATATGTTTTTAAATGCCCTAATCTTTCTAAGAGTGGTGGTAGTTATGTCGTTGCTTATTTTATTTTTATAGTGAGATAAAACAATTAAATAGCTATTGATTTTTTTAAGATGAGCAAACTGTTTTTTACAAAATTTAAGCTCATTAGGGTTGAAAGTGAATACTTACTAAGTATCTTTATAGAAGATATTTTTATTATGAAAAAACTACTATTATTATTTGTGTGTTTGATAAGTTCTCTTGCTAATTCTCAAGAAGTAAAACGAGTAAATATTGAAGGAAAAATTATAGTCGAAGGAAGCGATATTAGAGGTATAGCTATATACAATTCGTCATCAAAATTAGGTGCAACTACTAATGAAAAAGGAGAGTTTAACCTTTCCGTAGCTTTAAACGATCTTATAGAAGTTAGGGCTTTAGAGTATCAAAACTTTGATGTACTCGTCAATAATTATATTTTAGAATCAAAAAAAATGCGCATTTTTTTGATTGAAGAAGTTGAAAAATTAGACGAGGTTGTAATTACTACTAAGTTACTGACAGGTAACATTGAGAAAGATGTTACTATCGCAAAAACATTTGATTTAAAATCTAATGCAGTTTATTTTGGTATAAAAGATAAAGACGTGATTGAATTTGGTGATGAAAATAAGGACCAAATCGAAGAAATAGGTAATGAATCCATCGCTATTTCTATGGTGACGGGTTTAAATATTACAAATGTGGTAGATCAATTATTAATACCTCTTTTTAGATCTGAAGTAAAAGATAAAAAAGCGGCTGGTGTTCCAGAAGTTCCAGCAAAATCTATAAAATACTATCTAGGATCTACCTTCTTAGTGGAACATTTTAATATTCCGGAGCATCGAGTAGAGGAATTTATTAGATATGTTGAAACCAAAGGTTTTGATTTTAATTTGTTGAATTACGGTAACGAAATAGAATTTCTTGAACTACTTAGTAAAAAAAGTAATGCATTTTTAGAAATTAAAAACAGTACCGATTAAAAAGGTATTTATTACGGAAGGCCACCTCTTACTTGTTTTCTTTTAAATGTTTTTATGCATGTTTAAAAAGTGATTTCTTGGATGTAATGAATAATATCATCTTATACAGGTACTAGCCAGATTTATAAAGCCTTTGCGAGCTATATTACCTTACTTCATTTTCTAATTCTAGCTTATTTTCAAATGCTTTGATATTTTCTAGAGTCGTGGTGGTAATTTCTTCCATGGCTTCTTTAGTGAAATATGCTTGGTGCGAAGTAATTAATACATTAGGAAAACCATTAAGTCTTAAGATAAGTTCATCTTGTATGATGCGTTCTGATAAATCTTCATAAAACAGGTTTTCTTCTTGCTCGTATACATCAATTCCTAAATATCCAATTTTCTTATTAGAAAGCCCTTTAATGACATCTACGGTATTTATTAGTGCACCTCTACTGGTATTGATAATCATGACTCCTTTCTTCATTAAAGCGATGGACCGTTCATTTACCATATGTTTGGTATGCTTGTTTAAGGGGCAATGTAGGGAGAGAATATCTGATTGTTGAAAGACTTCATCTAACGTTAAGTATGTCACTCCCAAATCAATCAATTCTTGAGATTTTGAAATATCAAAAGCAATAATACGACATCCAAAGCCCTTGATAATTCGACAAAAGGTTTCACCAATTTGACCAGTGCCAATAACTCCAACTGTTTTACCGTGAACATTAAAGCCGATTAGATTTTTTAGAGAAAAGTTTCCTTCACGAACTCTATTATAGGCTTTATGTGTTTTTCTATTTAGAGTTAAAATTAAGGCTAGTGCATGCTCTGCTACCGCCTCTGGTGAATATGCGGGTACCCGAACCACTTTTATGTTTTTAGCTTTGGCAGTTTCTATATCAATATTATTAAAACCTGCGCATCGCAATGCAATCAGTTCCACCCCATTTTTAGACAGGATTTCAATAGTATCTTTATCAACATTATCGTTGACAAAGACACATACAACCTGAAAGCCTATGGTTAGATTTGCAGTGTCTTTATTTAGAGCAGTTTCAAAAAATGAAAAGTTATAATTGTTCGTATCATTATATTTTTCAAAGTATTCTTGATCGTAAGATTTAGTACTAAATACGGCTATTTTCATTTTTAATGTATCTGGGTTCTTAATAAGTTACTGGTTTTAAGTGTCATTTAGCTCGCTTTTTACAGGACTAAAAAATACCTTTTGAAAGTTTATAAATATATTTCCAAGTGAACTGAAACGAGTAATTGATGGTGAGCGTAATAAGCTTTTAGTGCTATTTTAATTCCTTGATGGAAAGATCCCCCTAACGCAAATAATATAATTTAGTCCTATGTTGGGAGTGTTTCTACCTCCATACCTTTACTAATTTTTGCAGCTTCTTTTTTATCACCTACTTTAATCTCAGTATTATCGGTATCGGTATCGGTTGTTTCTATAGGTACTCTGCCTCTTGAGTTAGGTAAGGCAAAGGTAGTACGTCGATCTCCACCGTAGTTGGTTCCAAGGATGGAAAATAATGCTTGGTTTTCATTAATGGAAATTGTTTGTCCCTGACATAATGCCCAACCTTTTGGCGTAAAATTGCCCGCAAATAATTTTACTTCTCCAATAAAAGATTCTTCTGTTTGACTTAGAGCGTTCATGGAAACGAGCAAGAAGGCAATCGCTATTATTTTTTTCATCTTACGATATTTAAAAATGGAACTTATGGTTTTTAATTCCATTTTAAAAATAAGGCATTTTAGGGTATTAAGTAGAACAGCTTGTTTTTTGTTTCAATTGATTTGTTGAGGATCTTTATTTTTTTAAGGTAAATATAAATCTAGCTCCTTTTTTCGGTTCGGATGTTACTTTTATTCTGCCGCCACTATGCTCAACTACTTTCTTTACTGTCGCTAAACCGATTCCGTTACCTTTCTTACCAAACTTATCTTTATTGCCCAAGACCTCAAACATCTCGAATATCTTATTTTGATTTTCTAAAGCGATACCAGGGCCATTATCTTGAACATAAAATTTGTAGTGAGTGGCAGATGCGGTAACACCGATTTCAATTTCTACTTGTTCTTTATCGTTATATTTAATTGCGTTTGTGATGAGGTTAATCAGCACTTGCTCTAGGACTGTTTTATTTACTGATATCTCAGTTATAGAAGAATTTAATTGGAGTTCTAATTGGTGCTCGTAAGCAAAAAGACCGCTAATGTCTTCTATCAAATGTTTTAAATTTATGTTGGATTTTTTTTCATTTAATATAGTTTCGCTTTTACTGTATTCAAGTAATCCGTCAATAAGTTTTCCTAGTTTATTGCTTGAGCTTGTAATGAGACTGATCATTTCTTTTCCTTCTTCATCAATTTCAGAACCATAAACGTCTAAAAATAATTGCGACAGCCCGTTAATATTATTTAAAGGGGATTTAAGATCATGCGCAGCTAAAAATGCAAAGCGCTCCAATTCTAGATTTTTTTCTTCTAGATTTTCTAATGTTTTTTCTAAGGTTGATTTTGTCTTCCTGAGATTTAATATATGCATCACTTGACGCCCTAAGGCTTTCAGAGATTTCACTTGTGTTTGACTCAATAATTTTGGTTTTTTATCAATCACACATAAAGCACCTAAAGGAAGACCATTGTCGCTCACTAAAGGAACACCGGCATAAAAGACTAAAGAAGTCTCTCCTGTTACCAATGGGTTGTCATGAAATCGCTCGTCTGATCTGGCATCTTGAACAATAAACACATTTTCTTGGTCATTGATAGCATGAGCACAAAAGGCATTTTCCCTTGGAGTCTCTTTCAGGTCTATTCCGTGAGCAGATTTGAGCCATTGACGTTTATCGTCAATTAGGCTTATCAAAGAAATTTCTGTCCCACATATTTCTGCTGCAATAGCCGTTATATCATCATAATCAGTTTCTGATAAGGTATCTAAAATAGAATAGGATTGAAGATCTTCTAATCTTTCTTTTTCATTTTTATGATCTGCTGGTTTTATCATCTATAAATTTTTATTTGTGGACAATTGTTCTTTGGTGATTTGCTTAAGTACTCTTGTAAATAAAAGCCCAATAGAAATTCTACAAGGTGTTTATTATGTGAGCTTTTAAGAGCTCATTGCAATACACTTAGAGCTGTGTATTTATGATTTTTTGAGCAACTACATGAGCTGCATATACTGCTCCATCCATATACCCGGGGAATTCTGCAGCTGACTCTGAACTGGAAATAAACAATTTATCATCAAAATAGGAGTTGCTAAAAATTAGGTTTCCATTATTTTGATGTGGATAAAGAAACTCATCAGATGGTTGAAAGGTGTTTTCTTCTTCGCTCCACACACATTCGTTGTAATCAATAAACTCTTCCGCCTGATTTCCAAAAACATCTTTTAGCTGCTTGATCACGCTCCTACGTCTATCAGCATAAGATAAGTTTTTAAAAGATGAATTTATAAATCCGCAGAGGGCGTATTTAGTTCTTTGATGATTGCAGTGGTCATATAATTCGGTAATGGGTCCTGTAGGACTGTAAAAAGTTCCAGAGAGATTTTCTCCTTCCCAAAATGGTAGACTATAGGTCAGAGCAATTTTAATGGAATCCTCCATCCACGTATGAGTTTGCTGTGCAATATCTATCAATTGTTGAGGTAAAGCAGGCTCAAAAACGATTCTTTTAGACCACAATTTTGGAGGAATGGCCATAATAACTTTATGACCTTCAAAAACCTCATTTGTAATCACTTGAACAGTATTCTCATAGCATTTTATACTCTTTACAGATTGATTCAGCAAGATATCCTTACTATCTAGCTTTTGCAGTAAGCTTTCTATTAGGTGGGAGGTACCGCCAGCGATTCTATGGCTAGGCTGTTGACTAGGGATTTTAATAGATTGTATGGGTGAAGTATTGGAGGATTGAAATAAAACACTACTGTCCGTATGCTGGTCAAAATAATTCAGCTCCAATTCGTTTAACAGCGCTATCAAGTGTTTATGTTGATTGGTGAACCATGTAGCTCCCATTTCAACAGGTGTATTACTAATTCCATAGACCGTGTTGATTCTTCCACCAACTCTTTCTCTCGCTTCTAAAATTTTAAACGGAATGCCTTCTTTTTTTAGAAAATACCCTGTTAAAAGGCCAGATAAGCCAGCTCCAATTATTAGCATCATTATTTTAAATTATTTTTTTATATTTATTAAGTAATTGGTTGTTCTCAAAATATAATGGAGCAGTAGGGGATAAACTGCTTATTTGTAAAAATATTAACCAAATAAAGGAAAAAATAGAGAATATATTAGAAAACCCTATGGTAGCTTAGATTGCACAATGAATCAAGTTCGTTATTTTTTCTTGGGTACGGAGATTGTTTCTATATTTTACACTTCAACTTTAATCCTCATTTTTACTGTATTTTAATTTGCAGTAGAACATATAATTCATTTGCCTCAATGAGAAGACAGAATTATTTAAGGTCAATTCTCTATTGCAGAGAAAAACTGACCATTTGGTCCGTCATCATCAATTAAAAGAGGTGCTAAGGCACCAGGGAGCACTGCTTCCACTGGGTTATCAGCATGTTCACCACCTAGATCTGTCCTCAACCAGCTTGGATCCATATAATTTATTCGTACAGGTGTATTCTTTACTGCAGCAGCTATATCTTGGGACAATTTGTCAACGGCCCATTTTGATGCACCATAAGGAGCTAGTTGGGGCTGGTCCATTATTCGAGAAGTGGTGTTTACCACTCGTCCAAAATTATTTTTTATCATTAAAGGGACAAATGCACTACAAAGTTTATACATGGCAACAACATTCACTTTGTAGGTTTCTAGCCAGTCCTCTGTTGTATGAGACCATATATCCTCCCGATAATCTCTCATTATTCCCGCGTTGTTGTATAATATGTCAATTGGTATTTGTAGCGCTCTAACTTGGTCTATCAAATCATTAATTTGATTTTCATCAGATAGATCGCCATAAACACTATAAGTATTTACTGAATAGGCTTTTAACAGTTCCAACGTTTCTTTATTATTTTCTTCTTTCCTTCCGTGTACAATAACATGACATCCTAGTTGGGCAAGTCCCAATGCAATTTGTTGGCCTACTCCTCGACTAGATCCTGTTATGAGCGCATTTTTCCCTTTTAATTCTATCATTTTATCTTTAATAAATGTTTTAACTATTTACGATGCATTAGTATCCTTAAGTTCAAATAGCCGTGTTCGTCTAATTTTGCCATTATACTTTTTTTGATCACTCTTTTAATTTCTTATGAAGTTGGCAAATTTATCTAAGGTATTTACAATGTTCTCTAATTTAAAATAAAAACCTATTTTTTCTACTTTTCTTATGTTAAAAAAGGTCAAAATAAAAACAAATTTTATCGCTATTGAGTGTCTAATAACCTTATTGAAAATAGCTCTGTATAAAGTAAAATTGTAAGTATCGGTTAAAAAAGGAGAAGTGCAAAAAGCAGTCGGAATTTCCTACCCTCCTACACCTATTTTATATAGGTTTGCTTTTTTAAGGGGTTTTTGAATAACATCTATCACATAAGAATTTTTTTGCTGGGTTAATGTCGATTAGATTCATAAAGGATGACAGGATCGTATAAAAACTATGCTCCAACCAGTAGAGCAAGACATTCTTTAGATTAGGAACAGCTATTTCTACACAGGATCCATAGGTCATAAGCGGACTGTATTAACAGGTAGTTGATTTGATGAGACTTGTAAAAAGTCTAATTCAAGTTTATGATGGTGCCAATATCTTCTTTACTTAATGGTTTATGCAAGAATCTCTTGATAAAGCTATATTGTCGGGCCTTTAAAATATCGCTTTCATCGGTAGATGAAGAAACTATATAAATAAAAAGTTGAGGCAAGTTGTAGAAATGACATTTCTCAATCTGATCCAAAAAACCCCAGCCGTCTAGAACTGGCATGTTGATATCCAATATTACGATGGTTGTATGATTTGAATTCTTTATTTTTTCCAATTTTTCTAAACCTATTTTTCCATTCTCAGATTGATCAACAATCAAAGAGCAGTCTATAATCTCAGCCATTTTCGAAATAATTATTCGTTGAATGGGATCATCATCTATAATAAAAAGTTCTTTTTTCATTTGCGAAGTCTATTTATGATCAAAACGATTTGTTTCATCAACTATTTTTTTTACGATTTCATCCATTTCATTGGTTGAATTTTTTAACTGCTTTAACCAAAATGAAAGTTCATCAAAGTTTTCGGGTTCCTCTTCAATTAAGTTTATAATCCCTAATATTCTGGATAATGGGGCACGTACCACGTGAGATTGGGTCCATGCAATTTCCTTTAATGTAGCATTCTGAAATTCAATGGTATCGATGCGTTTCAAGGTCTCTGATACATCATTGGATTGCACAATCAGCCGGTTGCCTGAATGGGTTTTAATTTCCTGAAAATAGACATCTACTTTGATTTCAGTACCATCACTAAGTAGGTGTGTGAAGTGTTCATCATTAACATCGCGCTCCTTTGAAAGGAACTTGTTTTTGATACGCTGTTTTTCCTCTACCGTATGTAATTGTGTAAACGACATATTTAAAAAATCGTCATTAGAGATCCCATAGGTCGTTTGTGCCGCAATATTTGCATTGAGTACTTTTAAAGACTGAGCCTCTAAGAGCCAAGTAGGTTGCGGACTAAAGTTAAAAAGGTTCTCGTAATTGTCCTTTTCAGCTTCAATTTGATGAATAAATTCGCTTCTTTTTAAGGCAAAAACAATGGTTTTATGGAGAACGATTGGGTTGATTTCATCTTTAATAAGATAGTCATATGCCCCAATTTGAAGACTTTGCTTAGCCAATTTAAGATCTGAATATCCAGTTAGAACAATAGTGGGTATATGAAAATTATGGTCTGATAATTTTTTTATCAAATTAACACCTTGCATGTCTGGCAAGTGCAAATCTAACAATATGACAGCAACTTCTTTCTCCCTACTTTTAAGGTATTTTATGGAGCTTTCATAATTGGTCTTATGTATGATGTTTATTTGTTTGAACTTCTCAAGTAAATAATCTTCGATCAAAATAAAATCCCCTTGATTGTCCTCAATAACGAGAACAGTCAACTTTTCTATATAGTTTTCCAATTGTCTGATCATGTTACTTTGCTAATGAAGTGAGTTGCAACCAAAATTGCTCAATTTTCAGTATCGCATCTAGAAATTCAACCATATTAAGAGGTTTTTGCACATAGCTATTGCAGTAGTTTTCATAAGCTTTATTGATATCCATTTGATTAGACGAGGTCGTCAGCATAATTACAGGGATTTTTTTGAGCTTAGAATCGGCTTTAATTTGCTGTAAGACTTCATGTCCATTAAATATAGGCATGTTGATGTCTAATAAAATGAGATCAGGAGTTTTTACATCTTTAAACGCCCCTTTTTTAAAAACAAAATCAAGAGCTTCCTTGCCGTTTCTCGCAACGCTCAATTCTATTTTTAATTTACACTCTTCAAAAGCTTCCATCGTGAGTAGAACATCCCCTTCGTTATCTTCTACGAGCAAAATGTGAGCGAGTTTGTTTTTTTGATTATTCATAATCAGTTGATTTAGGAATTGTAAAGTAAAAAATAGATCCTTTTCCGGGTTCAGATTCTAGCCAAAGTTTCCCTTTTAAAATCTCTACGTGTTTTTTAGCCACAGCAAGTCCAATTCCTGTACCGGCATAGGTTTCATTGTTATGCAGTCTTTGAAAAATAACAAATATTTTATCATGGAATTGAGGTTCTATACCAATTCCATTGTCTTTAATAGCAAATTCCCATCCCTTTTCATTTTCTGTTGCATCTACTTCAATAATAGGATTGATACTGTCTTCTGAGTACTTGAGCGCATTGTCTAATAAACAGTGGAATATTTGTGTAATAGCTGCTCTGTAAGTAATTAAGATAGGTAAAGTGTTAGATTTAAATGCCGCATTTTTCTCTGAAATAAGTTTTCTCCTAAGTTGTTTAAATTCAGAAAGAACCTGATTTACATCTACTGTTTCTGTTCCTTCGGTAAGTTTGCTTGCTCTTGAATAATCTAACAGATCAAGTATAATCTGCTTCATCCTTTTGGCTCCGTCAGTAGCAAAATAAATGTACTGGTTTCCTTTATCATCAAGTTGGTCTCCATATTTTCGCTTCAATAAATCCATAAAGCTAGAAATCATTCTTAAGGGCTCTTGTAAATCATGAGAGGCTACAAAAGCAAATTGTTCTAATTCATCATTGGAGCGTTTCAATTCGAGCGTTTGTTGTTGAAGGTCCTTATTGAGTTCGCTTAATTGAACTGTCATGCGTTTTTGGTCTGAAATATCAGACATAGCACCTATCATGCGCAACGCAATTCCTTCCTTATTTCTCATGATCAAACCTCTGTCTTTTACATAGAGTATTTCTCCTTTTTCATTAATTACTCTGTATTGCAATTCCCATCTATTGCAGGTAGGGTCATTTATAGCTTTGTGAACACTGTACTGAACTTTATCAAGGTCTTCTGGATGAAAGTTGTCTTGCCAGAAGCTGGTAATAGGAGATGATTTGGAAGATTCTTTTCCAAAAAACCGTTCCACAACTTTATGGCGTTTGTTAGTATTTTTTACGAGATCCCAATCCCAAATGGAATCATTGGTTGCATCTATTACTTTTTCAAAGCGTTCATTGGCATCAAGGATCTTTTTCTCTGCTTTTTTCCTCTCGGTAGTATCCCTGATAAATGCACAGAAAAACTCTTCTCCTCCTTGTTTTATCGGTAGTATTGTTAATTCAATGGGAAACTCCTCACCATTTTGCCTGATAGCTGATAACTCCAGTAAGACATTGAGGGCTTTACCTTCGCCTGTTTTAAGATAATGCTTCAACCCCTGCACATGGTATTTGCGTAACGGTAAGGGTATAATCATTTCAGATAGTAGTTTTCCAATTACTTCTGCTTCTTTCCATCCAAAAATAACTTCAGCCTGCTGATTCCAGAAAGTGATCCTTTCATTCGTATCGATAGAAATAATTGCATCTAGCGCACCGTTCAAGATAAGCTTTCTTTTTTCCTCACTGTCTCTAATAGCTAACTCCGCTTTTTTCCGTTCGTTAATATCTTGAAAACTACCATAAATTTTAGTGCGCTTGTTATTTACGACTTCGCTTTTACCAATGGCACGGCTCCATCGTTCATTTCCTTTAGCGGTAACTAGTAATATTTCTTCATCAAACTCAACACCATCACTAATTAAAACCTCTAGTACTTTCTGTATTTGCTCTTTACTTTCCCCTATATGGAATTCTATAGCTCCGGTTAAGGTTGGTTTGTAGTTATCATCCAGTTCCAATATGTCAAATAACATAGGAGACCAGTACATATGATTGTCATCTTGGTTTGTTAAATCCATTTCCCAACTGCCTATACGTGCAATTTTCGCAGTCTGTGCGAGCAACTCCTCGTTTTTGGCCTCTTGTGTTACGTCAAGTATAATGGAGTCAAATAAAATGGTGCCGTCTGCCAAAAAAGCAGGGGTTCCACTTCCTAAATGGGTTCGAAGTTCGCCAGAGGGCATCACATATTTGAAGCGACACGTCCACTTTGTTTTGAATTCGACAGAATCTGTTATACTTTTTTGAACTTTTTCAAATTCTCCTCCAGCTTTTATATTATCCCATACCAACTGATTGTTTTGAAGAACTTCTTGAGAAGAAAAACCCCAGGTTTTTTTTGAACCTTGGGTTACGAAATTCAAAGCATCAGTACCGTCAGGATATATTAAATATTGAAATACTACGCCTGGAATATTATCCGCTAAGGATTTCAGTCTGATTTCGGCTGCTTTAAGGTCGTCAATATCCTGAGTACTGCCATAAATACGTAAGCACTTACCGTCCACAACTTCCGCATTTCCAATGACGCGCACCCACAAATCTTTCTTTTTGGAAGTGATTATAACTGCTTCAATATCAAAAGGCTCACCAGTGGATATACATTTTTCAACGTTCAATTTTACTAAAGGCTGGAAATCCTTACGATAAAAGTTGATACTACTTTCTAAACTTGGAACAAACGACTCTGGGTCTGTTTCATGCAATTTATGAACTTCATTGGTCCAAAAAGTATGTTGATTTAATATGTCAAATTCCCAACTACCAATTTTCCCCAGCCTACCGGCTTGACGGTTCAACTCTCTTAATTTTTTTTCTTCCGTAATGTTCTTAGCAACTGAATACACAGTGGCATATTCGGGCACCGAAATAGCTGTCCAGCTTAACCATACCATGTCTCCTTTTTTTGTGATATAACGGTTTTCAAAATTTCGGAGCGCTTCACCGTTATACAGATTCTGTTGCTTTTTACTAGTGGTCAACCTATCCTGCTCATGCATAAAAGAAAGGATAGGTTTGGAGCGTATTTCTTCTAGAGAATAGCCTAGTAATTCTAAGCCAGCTGGATTCATACGTTTAAAATAGCCATCAAAGCCTGACAGACAAATCATATCAGGGGTAAACTCAAAAATTTGAGCAAGTTCGATTTCTATTTTCTTTCGACTTAGTTCCGTACCAATAATGGACTCTAATTTTTTAAATAGCCCTGAATATGGAGCTAAAGTAGATTTGGCTTTTCCCGTACCTATCAAGAGTACTCCTACAATTTCATTATTGTGCTTTAAAGGCATTCCCAACATGGATTTTATTCCTGCTTTTTTAGCCGCTGCTTTTCTTTTAAAGAATTTCCATTCTTTATCAGTATCTTCCCAAATCTCCGTCGTTTGGTTTTTCCAGACATGGCCTGGAATTGCCTTTCCTAATTCAAAGGAATCTAAATCCTTAACTGTGTTATAAAATAGACTTCCTACGTTTCCTATAAAATAATTTGCTGCACGATTGATCGTTTTTCCATCTATAGCAGGCAACCAGAGTTCAGCGAACTCAAATTCTCCAAACTTAGTGATGTGTTCACAAAGATCTTTTAGACAACTGCTTAGGTCTTTATCATCAGATTGATTGAAAATCTCGTTTATTTCGTTAACAAGATCTCTTTCCTGTTCTTTGACCTTTTGGCCTGTCACATCTCGTTCTATGGCAACCCAATGAGTGTAATAGCCTTTTTCATTGGCTACTGGAGTAATCGCAAAATTGATCCAGAATTCTTCACCACTTTTCTTGTAGTTGATGGTGGTCATTTCATAAGGCTTCCAATTTTTAAGTGCCTGACGTAGTTTAGCCAATTCTTCTTTATTAGAATTAGGTCCTTGAAGTATTCTAGGCGTTTTACCAATGACTTCCTCCGCTTCATAACCAGTCATTTTAGTAAACGCTTCATTGACATAAATGATCCTAGGGCCTGGTTCGTCAAAAGGTTCGGCCTCTGTAATCAAAACAGCATCTTTGGTGTGTGTAATAACACTTTCAAGGAGCTTTAGTTGCTGTTTTTCTTCTACTCTATCTGTAATATCCCTAGAGTTCGCTACAATACCGTTAACAGCGGGATTGTCTAACATATTTGTCATTACCGTCTCCAACCATCTCCATTCGTTTATATGATTTTTGAATCGATAGGGAGCTAAAACCACTCGGTTTTTTGTGGTTAATTTTTGTAAACCCTTTAAAGCTTGATCTGCATCTACTGGATGAATAAATTCAAATGCAGATTTACCTATAAATTCTTCTTTAGGGATTCCAAGTATAGAAATACAGGTAGGACTTCCATAAATATAGTTACCCTTTGCATCAAGTATAGCGATCATGTCAGCACCCTCTTGAACCAGCGCTTTAAAACGTTGCTCGCTTAGGTAAGCCTTTTCTTCTTGCTTAATTAAGTCTTTACCATCTTTGGCTACGCAATACAGTAGTTTAGTAGTATTATCCCATCGTGCTGACCATAAATTGAATGCAATACGGCCATCCTTTTTTTTATAACGATTAGCGAAAGATTTAATTTCGTCACCTCTAAAAATAGCTTCAGTGATTTTACTAGTTTTTGTTTTATCCTCTTCTAAAATTAAATCTATATAAGATGTACCTACCAACTCTTCTGGAAGATAGCCCCAAAGGTTTATAGCACAGGCACTCACGAAAACAAATTTCCCCTGTTCGTTTACAATACAAAAAACATCTAAAGAAGCATCCATTAATTGGCTTGCATGACCTCTTTTTTCTACAATCTTTGTGACATCTTTAGAATGACAAGACACCGCAAAAATCTTAGTGTCATCTCCAGTTAGTGGTTCAAAGGTAATTTGACTGTAATGAATTTCATTGAATTTTTCATTGTAGAAATGTTCTTCTATTTCAAAAAATTCTCCTTCAATCGCTCTATTATAGTAGGCAGTCCACTTTTTTACATCCTCTTTTCCAAAATGCTCGACAAATGCAGACTCATTTAGTTTCTTTTCTATACCGGTCGCTTCTCTCATAAAGTTCAGGTATGATGTATTTGCGTAAATCAATTGAAAGTCTATATCAACCATCCAAAAAAGATCTTTGCTTTGATTCAGATATTTTTCGGTCAACTGAGCTTGCATAAAAAATTTATTTCGTTGTAATTTAAAAAATAATAATCGTTTCAAAAGTGTTATTTGAATCAGAAGACCAAATTTTATCAAAAACATGGAATTCAAGCTATAAGTGTTTATTTTGATTTTGATTTAAAACAATAAAGCACCATGCTTTATGTAAATCGGGAAGGAATTTAAATAATAAATTATTAGACTATCTATAAATGGTATTTAGTTTATTTATTGGCTAAAATCTGATAATTGGAAACCAATTATTGTAAGTTGATAGATACTTTTTAGGAAGATTTTAGCAAAGGAAGGTTAAATTTAAACACACTTCCTTTTCCTAGTTCACTTTCCACCCAAATTTCCCCATTGTGTTTATCCACAAACTCCTTACAAATCAATAAACCTAAACCAGATCCTATTTCATTTGCTGTTCCTAGAGTAGTCGTCGTGGCGCTATTTTGAAACAATTGATCTCGAATGTCTTCCTGCACCCCCATTCCATTATCTGAAATATAAATTTCAATTAAGTCTGGTTTTTGAATGGCGCATACATCAATCTTACCATTGGTATAGGTAAATTTTATGCTGTTAGAGATCAAGTTGCGTAAAATTGTTTTCAACATGTTTTCATCAGCATACACATTGGTTTGAATAGAGCTATCATAATTTAATGATATGCTTTTAGCCTCGGCATTAGTATGCAGTGTTTCAAATACCTCCAAAACTATAGGTTGTAAACCTAATGAAGTCGGGGTAAAACTCATTTGACCTGTTTGTGATTTTGTCCAGTTTAATAGATTATCAAGCAAAACAAGTGTGCTTTTTGCTGTGGTATTTATCATGGTTGCCAGGCTTTCAGATTCTTCTAGATCCTTATTTTCTGTGCTGTACTTTAATAAGTCTGTGAGTCCTATAATGCTATTAAAGGGACTTCTTAAATCATGTGATATAATGGAAAACAACTTGTTCTTGGTTAGATTCAGTTCTTCAAGTTGAAGTTGATCCTTTTTGATCTTTATATTTTTTTCACGTATTGTTTTTTGATCTATTTCATTTAAAAGCATTATAAATCCTATACTGCTGGCAATAATGACAAATACGGTAATGATAAGAAACCAATCATTGATTATCGAACCCTCCATAAAATCATAGGAGTGTTTTATTTGGGATATTCGAAAAGCACGAACCAGCTGAAAAATGGAATAGATGAAAAGCACACCACATAAAAGCAGGGAGAATTTGTACTTATTTTTATTGTGGTAAAGATAAAAGGAACCGATTCCATAAAAAACAGAACAGGAAATGATGCGTATCACACTCAGTGCTATTTGGTTTTCTTCAACAAACAAAATAGAGCAGTAAAATAGTAACCCTATAATACAGAAGGTCCAGATCAGTTTTTTTCGAACTTTACCATCAAAGGAGACCAGTGCAAAGGATGTCAATGCAAAACTTAAAATCGTAATAAAATTATTGAAACGAACTACATACAATAGGGGCAGACTATCTTTAATACTGTAGATAAAAATCACAATGGTTTGAAACATGATGCCTAAGGCAAATATCAATAAAAACCACTTTTTGTGATGGTAAAAATATTGATAGGCAAATAAGGTGATGATAAATAAATTATTTAGAGCCAAAAAAAACGATATAGAAGGGTAATCTAAGGTCATATAGAATGGACTTTTCTGTATTCTTTTACTATCGAAAAAACTTTTTTCAATTTATTGTCATTTACTTCAAATCTATACCTTAATTAGCAATTCCTTTAACTTTTAGATAAAAAATTAAACAGGCTTTACGTTAGCGCTTTTATGGATAACCTTTAAATTATAAATTTTAGTGAGGTTAAAATTCTAATAATACAACCTTGTGTGTTTTCAATGAATTCTTAGAAACAGTTTAGCGAGCATCAGAATTAATGTAGATTATAAATAGGTTTCTGTTTAGGTCAAAAATATTTCAGAAATGTAAAGCACTAACTTTTAAGAAATGTATAAACAGGATTCACTAGTTCATCCTTTAGAAGTAGCAATCGGTTCGTATTTCTGTTTTCCTTAAGGGGTTTTGTTTTGACGTGCTTTAGAAGGAGTAGTTTGCTGGTCTCGCTTTCGCGAAAGCGAGACCAGCAACAAATAAAAAATAATTGCGCAATAAATCTATGCCTTCCACCCATGTCTGGAAAACAAAACAGAACAACTGCATCCTAAACTTATTTTAATTCCATAAGATGTTAAAATAGGCTTGATTCAAAAAACAACTCCTTACTAAGCCGTTATTTTTCTTGAGCTTAACACATAAATATAAGTTATACATATCATAGAAACAATAAATAAAAATTAATGGATAAATTATATGAAATTTGCCTGGAGTTTATAAAACAGCAATTAAAAATGAATCATGGCTTTTAAAGGAAATTTACGTACTGGTTTTGCTCACGCAAATGAAAAAAATCCAGAGGAGAACTCTTCTCCAATTCTTTCACGAACATTAAGTGTTTTATTATGGGTGTCATTTGTTTTAAACATTTTGACACTTTCTTTTTTTTACCCAAATATCCCAGAAGTAGCTATTGGGGACTTATTTAAAATAAATGGATTTACCATTTTGATCTGGTCTACCGTAACATTTTTCAGTGCCTTGATCAGCACCTATTCTACTAATTACTTGAAAGGCTTTAGGTATCAAAACAGGTTTATGATACTGTGTTTTGGGTTTACACTTGCAGTAATGCTCTTTGTCATTTCGAACCATATTCTTTTTGTAATAGGCAGCTGGTTGTTCATGGGATTTTTAATGTCTCAATTGATAGGGGTTGATAAAGATTGGGGAGAAGCTAGAGAAGCCTCCAAATTTACACAGCGTTATTTTTTATCAGGGACTTTTTTCTTAGCAGTGGGCTTGTTATTACTCGCCTTTCAATTGGACACTTTTTTGGTAAGTGAATTTATTTCTCAAATAGATACAGCGCCTTATTATATCTTATTCATTGCAGCACTTTGTATCATTACCGCTGCAATTATACAATCGGCCATATATCCTTTTCACCGTTGGTTGCTCTCGGCTATGACATCGCCTACACCGGCATCTGCATTAATGCATGCAGGTTTTGTAAATGGGTCTGGAATATTACTGGCTATTTTTGCATCGCTCATCTTTGCTTCCAATACACAAGATGTATTGCTCATAATAGGAGGTTTAACGGCAATAATAGCACAGTTTACAAAGCTTATTCAAGTAAATGTAAAACAGAAACTAGCTTGTTCTACTATTGCCCAAATGGGTTTTATGATCATGCAATGCGGGTTAGGTTTTTATAATGCAGCAGTAGTTCACTTGATACTTCACGGCTTTTACAAAGCATATTTATTTTTATCCTCAGGAGAAGAAATACAACATGCTGCTCCCAAAAGTACCGAGCAAATTCGTATCAAGCCATTACAGGCTTTACTTGTTTTAATTTATGGTATACTAGCGGCTATTCTCTTTTCTTTGATTACAGGTAAAGGAACAGCCTTAGACAGTGGTATCTTTTTAATCCTCATAGTAGCAATTACGGTAGGACAAGTAACCTATAATATAGTAAAAGAAAAGAGTCTATCCACAGGGCAAAAATTAATCGTGCCGCCTGTTATTTTCTTACTGGGTATAGGAGCTTATGGATTGATGTACAATGTGGTTACTGTCCTTATGGGATCTATGCCTAACGTAGCTGAGGCATTGCCACTTTCTGCACTTCAAATCATTTTTGGGATGGTCTTTTTAATAGGATTCTTTATTATGAAACTCGGTATTTATAGACAAATACCTTGGTTGTATGTGAAGCTTATGAACGTATCCCAACCTTATAAAAAAACAGTATTAATGTATAAATCTAACTCGTAATGATAGAAGCAGACATTTTAAATAATATAGAGAAAGCGGCAAAAGTAATTGGTAAGACTTGGCCATTGTACTCTTTTGTAACTTCTAATCCGCTTTCTGGATATGAAAACTCCCACTTTACTGAAGCGGTATGGACAGCAAAGCATTATCTAAAGGCAAGTGTTTTTCCTAAAGCAGCACTTTTTCAACAAGCCTTGCACACCGGAGAAATAGATAGAGAGGTACTCGATCATTTATTAAAAGAAAATAAATTTACCGAAACTCCAGAATTCTATTTAAGTCAAATGGAAAATGAAAACTTAGAGGAGCTGAATGTACATCATGACTTAGATCGAATGATGGCCAAATGGTTAGCAGCTTTTATGGATGAAGGAATAGCCGAGTGGCAAATGCCTGGAAAAGAAGAGGGCTTTTACAACGCCTGGCGAAAACTAGCAAAATACGATAAAGACTTTAAGATCAAACGCAGTTCTGACATTCCTAAATCAAGTAAAGAGGCTTTGATGGAAGTTTTAAAGGAATATCCCGCAGCTCAGCATCAAGAGATCTTTACGCAACATCTAGCAGCTTTACCAGGATGGACGGGTTATATCAATTATAGGACAGAAGCAGCTTCGGGCTGGCAAAAAGAATTCCCAATAAGTTTGGAGCAGTATTTAGCAGTTCGATTATGGATCGCTAACAACCAAAAAATCTCTTTGGTTCAAAAAACAAATTTGACTGCTTCAAAAAAAGACGCTCAACTCAAATATATATGGTTGAAAGCCTGGGAGCAAAGCTGGCAACACCAAATGCTTGAAACTATAAATAATGCACCTAAATCAGAAGCGGTAACTACAGTGCCAGATGCGCAATTGGTATTTTGTATTGATACCAGGTCTGAACTTATAAGAAGGCATGTAGAAGCCCAAGGGGATTATGAAACTTTTGGTTATGCAGGCTTTTTCGGAATTGCTATGGATTATACAAATCTAGAGGATGACATCACCAGAAAATCTTGTCCTCCGATTTTATGTTCTGCCTATCAGGTTACAGAAACAGCAGCGGCAGGTCAGAAGGAAAATATGGCGGCCTTTAAAAAGAAAAATGAGGTTTCAAAATTTAAAGAATATTTCTTGAAACGAATGAAAAATATGTTGCCATCGACCTTTGGTTTTGTGGAAGGTGCTGGTTTATTCTACGGGTTTTCATTGTTAGGGCGCACCCTATCTTCTGGCTTCCTGTATAGATTTAAGAATAAAAAGAACACTTCTTTTGAACACCTAGCAGAACCACAAATAAATTGTACGAGCGCAACTCAAGAAAATGAAGGGATTCCATTAGAAGATAAAGTAGGAATTGTAAAATCGGCTTTTGATTTAACAGGGTGGACCCAATTTGCACCCTTAGTAGTTTTTGCCGGTCATGGAAGTCATACGGCAAATAATCCTTTTGCATCAAGTTTGGATTGTGGCGCATGTGCTGCAAGTCCAGGAAGGCATAATGCGCGTATGTTAGCTCAACTGGCCAATTTGAAAGAAGTAAGAGCTGTTTTATCTACCAAGTATCAATTGGTCATTCCTGATGAAACTGTATTTATAGGAGCAGAGCACAATACAACAACAGACGAAATAGAGATTTTTGATGCAGCCGTTCCAGCTTCTCATCAAGAAAAACTAAACCAGTTAAAAGAAGGTTTAAAGAAAGCACAACAAACCGCCACAAAAGATAGGTTAGGAGTGGAAGATGCTGTGGCAACAGCAGAGCGAAAAGCAAATGATTGGGGCGAAACAAGACCAGAATGGGGACTTGCAAAAAACGCTGGATTTATAGTTGCGCCAAGAGCTTTAACAAAGAATACCAACCTGAATAGCAGGTGTTTTTTACACTCTTATGATTGGGAGCAAGACCTAACTGGACAGGCTTTAGAAGGTATTATGCAGGGGCCGATGGTGGTTACTCAATGGATTAATAATCATTATTACTTTGCGACTGTAGATAATAAAACATTCGGCGGGGGTTCTAAAATAACCCATAATGTTACTGGAAAATTTGGTGTGGTACAAGGCAATGGAGGTGATTTAAAAATGGGCTTACCATTACAGTCGGTAAGTGAAACCGATTCAAAAATGTACCATCAGCCACTTCGCTTGTCGGTGCTTATTAACGCACCATTACCCATAATCATAGATATTTTATCTAGAAATGAACATCTCCAATCCTTATTAGACCAAGAGTGGATTTATTTAATGGTTATGGACCCTAGAGATGATAACCGTATCAAAATCTATCAAAAAGGAATGCAATGGAAATTGTCTTCAGATAATACATCAGGCCACAACAAAGTGAAAAAGAAACATACAGCAGTTTTAGAAACTATTTAGTATTGTTTGAAACATCATTCCATACAAAAGATAGGCGATAGGCCTATCTTTTGTTTTTAAGCGCAATTCTAATGATGTCTTGATACCCT